>JAEEGL016210138.1_pt1 | contig 23174 bp, 28 predicted proteins | sample 9134231 | NCBI WGS metagenome assembly JAEEGL01 (sample SAMN16246548, study PRJNA631951) | gut metagenome | biome: gut microbiome; feature: rumen; material: fiber-attached | host: Bos | place: Iran: Karaj | collected 2018-10
GAAGCCGTCACCATAGTAGTAGGAGGCGAACCGAAGACCGTGGAACATCTGACTCATCACCCAGCGACGGAAGAGCGAGCGGTTGGGTACCGTGCCGCCACTGACGATCTGCTGCACGATGGGGTCGTCGCTCTTCACGGCCACGGGGATGCCGTTCTCATCGTAGGTCATCAGCTGCGTGCCTCCGTTGGGCAGTTCGATGGAAAAATATCTGCTCGTATCGACACCCGCCTTGGCCAGCACCTCGCCGCGCTTCGATACGGGCAAATAGATGGTGCCCAGACCGCTGTCCTTGCCGATGACCGTGACATTGGTTGCCTTGTGTTCATGCTTCCCGATGGCGAACTCCGTGCCGCATACGGGGCACTTCACCTTTGTTTCGGGGTTATTCACTGTGTTGTTCTTGCTCTCGTTGTTCTTGGGTGTTGCCATAGTTTTGTTGTAAAATGGATTTGTAAAATGGGTTTGTAGATTGAATGACTGCGCTTACGGGCTGGCATAGATCTGTAAGGGTTCGACATACAGCAGGCAACTTGTCTTCGAGCACGAGTCCGACAGACGGGTAGGTCTGTCAGGACTCGTAGCTCGAAGATATAATTGCCTGCTACGTTGAAGCGTCCCGTCCTCGCAGTCGGGTGCTGCTATGCGGCAGCGATAGGCCTGCTCCTTGCGACGCGGCACATCGTCTTTAGGCCTTAGATAATGTTCGGCGTGAGCCAGAAGCCAGCGTCGTTACGGGTCAGTAACGACGCTGCTTCTGGTTAGGCACGCCGAAGATTGAAGCGTGTCGCCCTGAGCAGACGGGGCAGTGTGCGCTGCCTTTGCAGGGTTATTTGTCAACCTCTGCCCATCGACGCAGCACCACGAGGTCGCGGTCGGTCTTCGACTGCCAGAACCACGTCCCGGCATCATCGGGCAGCACAAAGCCCCGCAGCGCCTGCTCCAGTTCACGCTCCACCTGTTCGCGGGGTTCGCCGTAGAGCATGTCCTCGTCGGTCAGCTCGCTTTCGGGCAGTGCCTTGAAGCGGGCAGTGCGGTGCATGGTGTCCTCGCTCGGGATGGAGTGCTTGTAGCGGTCGTAGATGCTTTCGAGGGTCGCCACGTCGGTAACGGACGGCTCGCCCGGCTCGTCACCTCCACGTTTCCGCGAAGGCAGCGTCAGACTCCTCACCAGCGTCTCGTAGGCTGCCTTCGATGCAAGCATGGCGTTCTGCATGCAGCCCAGCGACAGATAGCCTCCGATATCGTCGCCCGTCTTGTGACGGTTGGCGGTGACATTGCGGCCTCGCCCTCTGACGATGCAGCTGTCCTTGCCCTGCCTGTCGTAGCCCAGGCCACCGAGCTTCGTCCTGCGGGTATGGACGGCACGCAGGCAGTCCATCACAAAGGCATTCATCGTGTCGATGTCCTTGCGGACATTCACGACCGAAAGCACCTGTGTAGCCCACGAGTGGCCTCGCCCGTCGCCGTGGTAGAGGTAGCGGTTGACCGAGGCTATCGCCCCTTGTGCCGTCAGCCGTGACCCCTTGGCCCTCAGTCGGCCGATCGTGCGACCCTCTATTTCCTTCTGGAAAGACTTTATTCTCGACGATGACAGCGATATCGAAGGCCCCTTTATGGAGTAGCCGAGGAACTTGAACCAATGGTCGGCATCCAGCCACTCAACCTTCTTCGGGTTGAGCTTCATCTGCATCGCGGCCAGTTCGTCGGACAGTATCTGCATGGCTCGCTCTGCATCCTTGCCGATGAAGAGCATATCGTCCGAGTAGCGGACGTAGTAGCCATCCAGCTTCGACAGCTTATCGTCGATGTGGTAGAGGATCACGTCGGCCAGCCATGAGGCCACCGAGCAGCCCTGCTTCAATGATTGATACACCTCGCACACCTGCTTGGTCTCCCCGTCAATGTAGAGGTCCGAGTGGTAATACTTTCGGAGGACGTCGATGATGGCCGAATGGCCGTGACGTTCCTCCACCTTGTCGAAGGTCGCGTCGATGTACCCGATAGGCACGCTGTCGAAATATTTTGACAGATCGCTTTTCCATCCGAGCTTGCCATGAGGCGGCATCGTTGCAGCCGTCCCGACGATTACCCTGGCCACCTCCTGCACTACTCGTCCGCAGCCAACGCCTTTCAGGTAGCTCTTGCACTGGGGATGCACAAGGTCGGCCATCGTCTCGAAGAGCAGGTCGTTCGATATACTGAGCAGCACGCGGTCCGATGCCTCGTTGACATAGACCGTGCGCCATTCGCCCGGCGTCTCCTTGGGTATCCTGGCGGTATGGGGAGGGGCTATCTCGTAGCGTCCCGTACGGATGGCCTCGTACATTGCAAGCCGCATTTCGGGCTTGCACAACTGGTAGAGGACGGCTTTCGGCACGTCCTTGCCAACTCCCTTCTCGATGGCATAGACCCATCGGTCGTTCTCGAAGAACATCTGCAATAACTTATCCATAATGGTTTGTTTGAATCATTCGCCTTTCTCAACGTCGCGGAGCAGATGCCAGTAGATAGCCTGCATCAGATAATCAAGCTCGGCCAGGCTCATCTCCGAGGCAGGCGAGTGGTCGGGCTCGGATGCCTCGTCAAGCCAGCGTGCGCCGCTGTTGCAGAACTGATAGAGCATCAGCGTCTCATAGCCTGTCGGGTCGCGTTCGATGTAGAGCGACCAGTAGGCATGATAGGCGAACTCCTCTTCCAGCACTTCCTGCGTCAGCTCGGTGTCGTCGTCGATGTGGTCGCAGAAGTTGAGGGGCAGCGCGAGGTGGCAACCGAACTCGGCAATGTCGAACACCCCCACGATGGTGTAGCCCTCGTCCGCCTCAATGCCGTGGTTGTCGCGATAATAGTCGTTGTAGGCGACGCCGTTCTCGCGTACCAGCGTCATCAGCGTGTCGAGGAGCAATTCCTTGCACGCTTCCATTTTTGTCATCAGGCTTTCTGATTTCATAGTTTCTGAACTTGTAACTTGTAACCTTGTTGTAAATACTTGTAACTTGTAACCTTTTTATGCGGCCAGAGCCGTGCCCTCCATTTCGAGGCGCACAGCCTCATACTGGCGCAGGATGTAGTTCACGGCGCGTTGCACATCGTCGATAGCCACGACGATGAAGTTCTTGTCGTCCTTCAGCGCCTTGCGCCACGAGGCCACATAGGCGAGGTGCTGCGGGTCGAGCAGCTTGCCCACGCCGAGCAGGCTGCAGACGCAGGCCGATGTCAGCTCGGCCACGAACTCCTCACGGGCATAGGCTTCCGAGCCGAACGAGCCTTCCACCTTGCGGTTCACCTCCTTGGCCGTGGAGTGGGCCATCTCGTGCAGGGCCGTGCCGTAGAACATCTCGTCGCTCAGGAACTGCTGGCGCTCGGGTAGCCGGATGTAGTCGCCCGACGGGGTGTAGAAGGCCTCGTGTCCCTTGAACTCGATATTGCAGCGCCATTCGCCGCCCGTGATCATGCGCTCCAGCACCTCGTCGCGCCGGCCGTGGGTATATTCGTGCTCGGGCAGGGCGGTCATGTCGCGGTAGGCATCGGGGTACTTCTCGGCAAAGTCGGTCTGGTCGAGGTTCCAGACGTTATAGACGAAGAGCGAGAAGAACGTCCGGCACTCCTGCTGCTCCTCCTCGGTCAGGGCATCGTACTCGTCCTGCGTCAGGCGGTTGCCGTCCTTATCCTTGATGCGCGGCAGATACTTCCACACGGGGAACGACAGCGGCCTGTCGAACACGGGCAGGCCCTTGTCGTTGAACATGGGCATGCCCTCCGCGTCAGTCTTCAGCGTGGCCTGGAGCGAGAGGCCGCCATACTTGCGGCCCTCGTCCACCATCTCGTTCCACGTCACGTAGTAGGGCGTCTTGAAGCCCTCGATGCTGCCCAGCATGCTGAGCAGGAAGTAGTTCACGCCCCGATAGGGACGATCCTGCCGGTAGAGGTTGCGCGGTGTTCCCAGGTTGGGCGTCACCCACGGCTTCTGCCACTTGGCGCTTTCCATGGCTGCAAGCGCCTTCTCGAAGAGCTCGGCATACTTCTTTTTGGCAGCGTCGCTCATGTCGGTTATCTTTTTCATCTTCGTTAGTTTTCGGGGTTAGTGATTCGTGCTGATTCGCTAAGCGGCCTTCATGGCCTTCTTGATGGCCTCTGGGATGTCTGCACCGGCCATGATGGCGGTGAGCATCTTGGCGACGTCGGCGGCGGAATAGGCCGTCTCGCTCTTCTTGACCTCGCCCTTCTCGGCCTTGGCGGTCTGCTTCGGCGCAGCCTCCTTCTTGGCCTTCCACTCTTCGCGCTTGGCCTTCCACTCTTCGCGAGCCTTGGCACGCTGTTCGGTGTTGGCGTCGATGATGGCCTTGCAGTCGGCTACGGTCTTGCCCTGGTTCAGGGCTTCGCACACCTGCTTGGCGGCATCGGCATAGCGCGGACCGAAGTAGAGGGCGTAGATGCGCTCGCCATTCACGGTCTCGTAGCTGGCCGAGCCGTGCAGCTCCATGCCTGCCTTGTAGGCAGCATCGTCCTCCTTGAAGCCGAGGATCTTGGCGCAGACCTTATCTTTCTTATTCTTGTAGGTCTTATATGTCAGGTTGGCCGTGGTCTTCTCGGTCTTGGTCTTGGTCTGCTTCGACGCGGCCTCCTTCTTGGCAGGCTTCTTGGCCGTAGGCTTGTTCTTAAGATTCTCGTGGATGCGGTCGAGCTCCTCCTGGGTGACGCTCACAATCTCACCCACGCAGTCGGGGTCGGGCTCTTTGGTATCGTCGGCGGCTTCGGGAGTCGTGGGAGCCGTGGGATCTGGCATCGTCACCACTGGGGCAATGTCGCTCTCCTCGGGCACGTCGATGCCCGGCATGGTGGTGTCGGCTGGCTTGCTCTCGTTGGTAGCGGTGGTGCCGATGCCGGGGCAGGTCCACTTGCCCTCGTTGAGCATGTCGGTGACGGTGTGCAGCTTCAGGGGCATAGGCACGGCCTTCGTGCCGATCACGTAGTCGCACTGGAGGGTGTCGCCCTCAGCACTCTTGATGACGTACTTGGCAACATTGTTGCCCACAATGATCTCCTTGCCGATAAGGTCGGCGGCCTTGATGGTGTTGTTGTTCATAACTGAGGTTTGATTGTTGGTTGTTTGGTTGGTTTCGGGGTTGGTTTTGTCGGCCTCGCTCTTGGAGGCGCTGGCGATATACTGGTCGGCCAGCTTGCGGAGGGTGGCGGTGGTGGTGGCGGCACCTGGGAGGGCGCTTTGGGTGACGTTCTTGACGATGGCCTCCAATTTCTGCCACTCTCTCTGGTCGAACAGGAGGACGATAAGGTCACTGAACTGCTCCAGTGCTTCGCCCATCGTGTTGATGGTCTTCTGGGAGTTCTTGGGCGAGGACTGGAGAAATACCATGTGATCAGAGGTCAGAGGGTTGTCACGGCCCATCAGCCAACAACTGTGACTAACACCGTAACTGCTCTCCTTCCTCTTGTATGCCTGTAACGAAGCATAGAAGCACTTGCGGTTGCTGTTGAAGTCCACCGATACGCAGACTTCGTTGAAGTTCATATCATCTGCCTCAAAGGGTGTGATATCCGCGTAGAATTTGTAGCTCTCGATTTCTCTTGCCATAGTGGTATGATGTTTTAGGGGTTTGAAAGGTTTGAGGGGTTGAGGGGTTTGAGGGGGTCATTATGCGTCGGCCCAATAGGTCCAGGTGTGGATCTTGCTCGTGCCGTAGCGCTTGAGGTAGGCATCGACGCGCTTCTCCATCAAGGCACGCCCATACTTGGCCGCTGCCTTTATGATGGCGCGCTCCTCGTCGGTGCATAGCTCCTCGCGGTTATGTCCGTTCGGGCAGGTCGTCACTCCGATTAGGCCAGAGTCATCGTAGTAGCCATAACTCAGCCATACGCGCTTGTCGCCGCCCGTGTTGCCCTTCTCCATGTGGTCAATCAGGCGGTCGAAGCTCTTGAGGTTCTCGCTCTTGAAGTATGCGGCCATGCGCTCCTCCTTGCTTGTCAGATGGCGATAGAAGTCGTAGTCGGGGCCTTCATCATGGAAGCAGAAGCGATTCTCCATGTGTGGCTTGTCGATCAGGTAATACTTGCCGCGCAGCATCACCGCGCCGACATACTCCTTGCGGTAATAGTCAGCGTCGCTCTTTCTGTACGTTGCGATGTACTGCTCCAGACACGCCTTGTAGTCGGCTTCGCGCTTCGCGTTCGCGGCCTTCTTCGTGCCGCCCATCCGTGCCAATAGTGCCTGGCGCAGCTGCTCGGCCATTGATAGTGCAGGAGCGGCATCGGCCTGCTCCTCTTCGCGGCACGCGGCAATAACGTCGTTGAAGTCCTGCTCAGAGAGCCATTCTCCGCAGTCGAGGCCGTCGGGGAAATCCTCGGTGTCCTGGATCATGTACTCGGGGTCACGCTCGCCTCGGTGCAGCGCACGGCACTTGCGTAGGAAGTCGGCATAGTCCTTGCAGTCCAATAGGCCAATCCAGCCACCGCGCAGACTGCCGCGATTGTAGGCATTATAGGTGCCTACATAAACTTTCGGGTTGCTCATAGTGTTGTCGTTTTTAGTCAGTTTGGGAATAAGTCGGGGTTAAGCGGCCTCGATCATGGGAGGGAGTGAATTTTCTTCGATAGCGTATTGCACGCAGTAGTCAATGCCGTAGAATCCGCAGCACGAATCCACCTGCTCCCACTCCTCTGCCTCATAGTCCTCGTCAGGGCGTTGCTCGCTAAGGCATTCGCGATGCACCTTCCAGCGGACGTTTTTCTCCACCTCGTACCAGAAGCATTGGCCACTGGCCCATGCGCAGATTTCCTTGCGCAAGCCCTCGGTCAGCGCATAGCAGTCCTGCGTGGCCCACTGGTCGTCGGTGAGATATTTGCCATTGCCCACGACCTCGCTCTTCACGATCCACGCGATGCCGTCACTTTTGGCATCGACCTCGCTGAAGAAGGTCATGTTGCCCTCGTATCCGAAGCAATACGACATGACCTTCACGTCGTCGGTCAGATAGCGGTTGATGCACTCGGCCATGAAGTCCTCGTCGAGGTAGTAGAGGACGTGTTCGAGGGTGATGTCCTCGCGCTTAATGGCAAGCGAATCGCCCTCTTCCCAATGGGCTTCATGGATAGTGCCGTCATAGCTGCTGCGCCATGCCGACTGCCATGTGCATACAACCCACTCCCTGCTGGAGCGGTCGTAGCGCAGGGCCTGCTCCTGGTCATCGTGCTCCTGCTTCTTGCCGTTGGCGATGAGCAGGTCGATGATTTTCTTGCCGTCGCCATAGTAGCCCAGCAGATGGTACATGCACTGCTCCCTGCTGCTGAAATGGTCGTCATTGTCTTTCGAACGGGCGTAGGGCCGGGCCGAATAGCTGCGGTCCCAGTCGTCCATGTGCAGGGGGAAACCGCCCCAACATAGTGGATGCTCGGGGCACTCGTCGTAGCGCACCGTCAGGCGCAATTTCTTGTCAGCGCTCACCTTTTGGAGCGCAATCGTATAGTCGCTGCTCATAGTGGTAGTATTTTTAGTCAAAATCCTTCATCATGCCCGATGCTACCACTCCCGTAGAATTATAGCCGTCGCGCGTAGCCTCGATCTGGTAGTGGGCATCGTCGCGCGACATCGTGATGAAGAGGCTACATTTGCCAAACTCTTTCTTGTGCGTCTTGAGCCTGGTCTTCTTGCGCCAGCCCTTCAGATACTCAATAAGATCTGACAACTGCTTGCAGCCCATGCGACGGAGGTCATAATTATGCTGCAAGAGGTCGTGCCCCTCGTTGTACTCCCTGAGTACGGCCTCGACATACGTAGGCGCACCGTACCAGAACTTTACGATATAGTTGCTCATAGTCTTATGCTGCATTAACATTGTCTTCGTTTCGCTCCCAATAGAGGCCGGCATCCTTCAGCGCGTCGATGGCAACGCGGGCGGCGCGGCAGGCGTATTCGTTGCGTGGGTCGTAGTACCCCTTCGTGTAATAGCGGGCCAGGACGGCCAGGAACTCGATGGCGAGTTCGCCCTTCTGCCCTACCAGATAGCGGTGATCGTTGGCCATAGCTTCGGCCACGGCCTTCTTGTTGTAGAGACTTCCGTTGACAAAACGGCTCTCTGCCTGCACGAACTCCTGTTCGCTCTCAGACATCTGCTGCTCATAAAGATGCTGTACCATAGTCGTAGAATTATGCGATGAATCCATCAAATTCGGGGTACATCTGGATAACTTTAGCGTCATGTCCGGCCTCCATATCGCACATGGCGGCACGCATAGCCGCAGCATCGAATTCGATGCCAACGCTCATACACATTGCTGCAGCTGCTGCTGCAACAGAAGTCTTTGCACACTTCTTGGCGGTGCGGGCCATTGGGTTCTTTTTCATAACTGATTTTGATTTGTTGTTGTGTTGATGTTGATTGATAGAGTTGAAGTGAAGCCCGGCCTACTCCCCAGCATGGGAAGCGATAGCCAGGCACACGAGATAAAGTGCCAAGATAAAGCACACAATGCCGAGGGTCACGAAGATCCACGGCTGTGTGGTCACGTCCGACCACGAGATCATAGTGCGGCCACCCCATACCAGCAGGGCCGCAAGAATGGTGTTGAAGATTCGCATAATTTCGAAGTTTTAGAGGTTAGAAGTTCTTTTCGTCGAGTTCTTCCATTTTCGCCTGATTCCACACGCAGGGGATGCCTCCAAGAACGATAGCGAAAGCAATGGGGATAAGGCTGAATGTCACAAGCATCCCAAAGACGAATTCGCCCTGCTCGGTGATAAGATGGTCAACTACGCAATAGTTGTCAACGTACCATGCACCGATGAAAAGAGATGCCATACAAACGAGACCAATAACGAGTAATACGATGGCCATGAAACTATAAGTTTTCATAGAAAACAATTTGCCGAGGCCAGATGGCCCCGGCTGGACGCTCCTGAAACGCCCGATTATGTTGTTAGTGAAAGAATGTTTCGAGTCAGTCGAAGTCGAAGGCCGTCTCGATGAAACGACGCAGCTTGTCAGCGCGCCACTTGATGCCGAGGTCACGGGCGAAATGGAACATCAGTTCCTTCACCTGTGCCTCCGTGTAGGTACGGGCGTCCCGCAGCTCCTGGAACTTGGGACGCAGTTTGATGATTTCAGCTTCTGCCATAGCCTTAGTGTATATCGACACAGCCGTCTTTATATACGCACACCATATTGGTCTGCTTCAAGTCGGCTAAGCGGTTCCACAGCCAGTTCGGCATATCCTCCGCACAGATATCCTGTGCGTCGGCGTTGCCGTAGCCGCCACCATACTCGTTCACGCAGATACCCTCTACGTGGATATAGTTATCATAAACTGAGAACATAACCATGTTCACGTCATAGTTGTTGCTGCCCTCTACGGGCACCATGAGGCTTCGGATAGCCTTGAAAAAGTCACGTCTTTTTTTCATTGCTTTTTGCTTTTGGGTTGTTGTTGTTCATTGTAGGAAGTGTGGGAGTCGAACCCATGCGCATAGAATGCGCCCATAGCTCGTCCGTGTTGCTATGCACTCCTTGCCCCCAATCAAAATTGGGCGATAGGGATTACCTCCTTCGGTTTCTCCGTAGCCGCCGATCGGGTACGTGCGCACCCATCATAATTTACCGATCTGTTGTTCCACCGAAGTAATCTTTAGCGGCTACCGCATACCGCGCAATGGTTGCGTACACGGTATGCCCCCGTTTGGTTATGCCATCGACGATTGCATTCCAGAGAACACGATAGGCAAGAATATACAATTCACCCGTCGCTTCATGCCCCTGCATCCAAACGGATAGTCGCTCGGCACCCTATATGCCTTCACCGCGCCCGTTAGGCAGCAAACATCTTAGAACCTGTGGAAGAGGAACTCCACAAATTTGTATTGCGCGCTATTAACGCACCGCACCTTCACCCCACACATAGTGGGTATATAGGCTCCCATGATGTCAAAGAACGTGTGGGCTGCATGGCAGTGATGCAATTTGCATCAACGACCTTTCGTCGTCCCCCACCCGACCATTGATCGGGTGCGCCTGGGCGCTTGGCTCCATCCACTTGGGACTCCCCTTTAGGGGCAGGAGGCTCGGTTTCGCTCTTTCCCGAAGGGAAACCGGAATCGTCGGCTGCAAACGAGGCAGACGCCTCGTTATGGGTGCAGATGTGTGGGCAGCGAGGGAATCGAACCCTCATTGGCCGATAGGCCAACCCCCGCCAACTTTCGGGGACGCCCTCCGTGGGGATGTGTTAGCCGACCTTGCTCTGAACACCACCCTTGGTGGTGTGAGCGGTGTTGGCAGCGGTGTTGGCTTGGGTAGCCTTAGCTGCTGCATTTGCAGCAGTGGCGAACTTGCTCTTCTTCATATCGGTTCCCTTTGGGACCGATTCCTTGGCGACCTTGAGGGCCTTCAGCGCGGCCACCTCGGCATTGAGGAGCTCGGTACGAACTTTCAGTTCGTCAGCGGTGAAGGCCGATGCCCAATGAGCATTTCGCTCAAGGGTCTCAAAGAGACCATAGGCCGACCAACGAGAACGCTCTCGAAGAGAGAACTTGTACACCCTCTTGCCATCGACCTTGACGGCTACGCCGTTCTTGCGGACGGCCGTCTTGGTGACGAATGCGGCCTTTAGGCCATCTTCGGTAGCTACCATCAGATAAGGGCAAATGCCCTTAAGCAGCTCGGGCTTGATATCCGACTTCGAGGTGATGCCGATGCTCTTGTACAAAGTGGCGTAGCACTTTGTCCAGTTGCGCAGCGTCTCGTTGATGGCAGCGGTGAGCGAGCCCTCCTCGCTTTTAGCGAGTTCACGTGCCTTGGCCACATCATCCGTGTCCTTCGGCATCGAGGCCATAGCCTTAGCTATGGCGGTGGTGGCATTCTCTTCAGCCTTACGGCTGCTGATAAGAGCGAGATCTTCGGCAGACGCTTTGCCGTCACGATTGCGGCACAATGCTACGCAATAGCGCTCGTTGTCGTACAGGTCACGTGCCTTAGCGAGATTCTCGGAGGCCTTCTGCGACTTCTTCTTAGCGTCGCTAAGAGCGGTGTTGTACTCATTCAAGCGAGATTCGAGGTCAGCGAGCTTCGCAGGTGCGGGTGTGCCCTGTGTCTGAGTGTTGGCGACTTGCTGCGAGGCAGCGGTGTTCTTACGGGTGTTGTTACGTGCAGCGTTGCTGCGAGTTGCGGAGGTGTTGTTGTGTGACATAACTTGATGAAGTTTTTGGGGTTGTGCCAATCGAATATCGAAAAGCTGGTGCAAATATAATGAAATTTGAGCCGCTTGTCAAGTCCCCTGACCCTAACATAGTTTAACATTCCAAAGGAATGTTGTTTGCCGTTAAAATTCGCGAGTGGACGCGACGTGTAGCGCGCACGTGTGGACGCCCATTTTAACGCACGTCCACCAGCGTCCACAATGGCCTTCGTGGACGGCCATCGCGCATAGATGGGCACCCAACTTCGGCCCAAAATTGGGCGTCCACACGACGCATTTCGTGGACGTCCAATGCGCAATTAGGTGGCCGTCCAACCCTCGCCCATTATGGGCGACCAGCTCCGTCCACGTCGGACGGCCACACTCGTCCATTCCCCAGCCCAGCCCCGTCCACGTCGGACGGCCACATCCGTCCACTCCCAGGCCCAGCACCGTCCACGTCGGACGGCCACATCCGTCCACTCCCAGGCCCAGCACCGTCCACGTCGGACGGCCACATTCGCCCACCCTCCAGTCCAGCTCCGTCCACGTCGGACGGCCACATTCGCCCACTCCCCGGTCCAGCCCCGTCCACGTCGGACGGCCACTCCCGCCCAAATGGCCGTTCACACGATCGCTCCTGGCCGTCCAAGTTCTCGCGTTTAGTGGCCGTCCATTTCCCAGGCGTGGGTGCCCACAATTCGCACATTAGGTGGCCGTCCAAAAGCCGCTGCCTTTATGGGCGTCCTCGAAGCCCAGCCGAAATTGGTCGCCCACCTTTCGCATGTGGTCGCCCAGATCCGTCCACAAATCGGCTCCCCATTGGACGGCCACCTCTCACCTGTGGCCGTCCACGAATCGGCTCCCCACTGGGCGGCCACGTGAGGCCACGATGTGCTGCGTCCCGTCTTGATTTCCAACCTTCGTGATGCAAGCGGCCACAAAAACAGAATGAAACAGCCGCCCCAGCCCGTCAGTGGACGCGCATTATGCGCCCACGTAAATGTGGGCGTGCATCATTCGCCCACCTGCCCACCCACGTATATGGGCAAAACAAAACCCCACCCCAAGGGGGTGAGGGCTGCATGGGTTGATTCGTAAGCCTAAAGGCTTAACCACCTTTATGCGGCTCGATTTTAGCAACTGTGACCTCTACGAGGTCAGGTGGGGTAATAATGCCGTCTTTAATGAGCCGTTTTAACTGCGTTGCAGTTAAGCGATACTCGTTGCATATCTTGCGTCTCCATTCGTCAAGAGCAAGGCTCTTGTAATCCCGAATTGCCATGCGTTCAGCACGAAGTGCTGTTGATGCCATGCCATACCACTCGTAGGGGTCGAGAACGATTTGGGTGTTAATGTCTTTGACATTAAGCTGGATGTGGTAAACTTGAGTGTTGCGAGGTGCCATAAAATTTCAATTTTATGAGGGGGCTGGGCGGTTCTGCCCTTAACCCCCTCGGGGTTAAACATTCGTGTGGGTTCGTGTGGGCTTACTTGGATGCAGGCTTGTTGGCTGACTTCTTGCCACCTTTGGTGGCAGGCTTGGTCTCGGACTTCTTGCCCTTGCCCTTTGCCCCTTTAGGGGCATCGGTCTTGGGTTCCTCGGTAGCATCACTACCCCCCTTGGGGGTAGCAGGCTCCTCTTGCGGCTTGCTCAGTTCTGTTAGAACTGCCTCGGCGAAGGCTTTCTCACGCTTAGGCTCGCTCTTGGCCATAATGCGCTTAGCACCTTCGGTGCCATCCTTGGCGAGCTTGGTGTCAAGCAAGATAGCAATAGCTATCTTCTCTCGGTTGTCACGGCTTGCTAACTCGTCGCAGCCCTTTAGGGCTTTGCCGGCTTTGCCTGTGAGGAAGCCCACGATCAGGCTCTGGGCATAGGCACGACTGTGCGGTTGGTCGGCGATAGCACCGAACCCGAACCCCTTACGGGGTTCCGCAGGCTTTTGGCCTCGTGTATAAGCGACCACAAGAGTCACGAGGTGATTATAAATCACCTCCCACATATCTCGTGTTTCGACAACCCTACGGGTTGCGTTAGCGTTGTTCACTTGCTTTGCAGCGTTCTTGCTCTCGGTGTTACCCTTACGGGTAATGGTGTTGTTTTGTGTTGCCATAAAATTGAAAATTTTAATCGTTGCCGAATCGGTCGGCTGCCGTTTGGCTGTTTGCCGCTGCAAAGTTACGGCAAAACTGCGCTGCATCTGCGCCGTCTCGCCTGTTTAGCAAGCGCTATGCGCCCCCTTTCTCCTGCGCATTATGCCTGCAGAAACAGCCGCATGAGCAGGAAAATTGCGCATGAGACTGCAAGGCGTCCACGCAGTTTCCCCGCCCATGACGCGATGCGAGCCGGGCAACTGGCTCACCACTGTCTCACCTGAAGCCAGACCAGGGCGAAGCATATATGCCGCTTCCCCTTGGGAAGCGCGCCCGCCTCCCACCCCCAGCGAGGCGCGGGGTGCTTTCCGCGAAAGAAAAAAAAGAAAAAAAAAGATTTTAATAGAATAATAATTATCAAGAGGCAAAAAGAAAAACGGCGGTGTTCCTGAGAAACACCGCCGTCAAATACACATTATTATATATATGGAGCAATTATCCTTTTATCAATACCAATCTATCAAGTCTTGTGGATATTTCAGCCAACACAATATTGATACGTTCGCAATCATCCTGACTTATATTTCCATAAGCAAATCCATCCTTGCAATTCATTACATTACATATCTTACTGCGATTCCACCCTAAAGCATATTGCATAAAAGGAGATATAGAAAAATACTTCGACAGCTGTTCCTTTATTTGATCCACACAATCGGGGCAATAACAGTTGCCATTACGACGGCACACCTCGCGATCCTTATTATAAAATATAAAAATATACTTCAAATCCAACGCCATCTGATGCAGGGCTTCCTGTAGTTGTGCCAATGCTTCATCGCTCATTGTGCGTTTTCTGCCATTGCGCAGATCTACGACACCATCCAAACACTTTTGAAGATGCAAACGACTGATACCAGACATTTCAGACATCGCCTGCACGGTAATGCCCACCTCATTCAGATACCTTTTTAATCTGGTAATAGGTATTTTGATTTCTGTTATATTGTTTTTTACAATCATGTATCTATATATAATATATTTTCGAGCCGCAAATATATATATTTATTTTCAACCCTCCAAATACCTCACCTATTATTTAGCGATTTTTAACTTTTGCGCACAAATAAAAGGATCTGCCTTCCTCACGGAATGCAGATCCCCATCATCTAATACCAATATTCCTACACAATAAATTGTCAGAAGGTGACGCTGCCGCCCGAGACAACGCCGTCGGACGAGGGGCTGTTGCCATCGTCGCCGCTGGGCGAAGAGTTGCCACCATCGCCACCGTCGCCACCACCATCGTCGATGATGATGTCGCCGCTGTCGGCCGAGGAGTCGGCAGTCTCGTCGCTGCTGTCGTCTTCAGCAGCGGCGACGTCGGCATCGTACTTGAGCGGAATGGACTCAGCCACCTTGCGCAGGCGCTCGGAGGCACGGAAGAGGACACGCTTGCGCGTGATCTTCACTTCGTCGGGCGTGGCACCGGCTGTGCATGAGATGGCGGGCGAGATGGTGCCGAAGCCGAGGTCAACCGAACGTCCGTCGCGGATGGCATCCTCGACGGCTTCGATGAGATACTGGAAGGAGATCTTGACCTGCGCTTCGCGCTGACCGGTGATGTGACTGACCTCCTTGGCGAGGCGGTCGATGTCGAACGAATCGGCAAGCCGGCGCTTGGCGATCCACATGAGGGACTTTTCGGTCCCGAACCCGATTTGGGTCTGGAGTTTGGTGTAATGGAGGGGCATGGGGGTGAGGGTTTGAGGTGTGAATGGGTGGAAATGGATGGGGCGGCGATGGTATCGCCGCTGCATACAGAACACGGGGCTGCGATGCTCGAGCGTTGGTGGGGAGATGCTCGAGGATTGGCGGGGAGATGCTCGAGGATTGGGGCGGCAATGCTCGAGCGTCGGGCGAGCAAGGACAAGGAAGGACAAAAAGGGGCGGGTACCCGGCTTGTCCCTGGGGGGGGTGATAGTGCCTGGCCTGGTCTTTGTGCGCGCGTTTACGCGCGCGGTTAAATGATGTTAAATGTTCGTTTCACTAACTGTCGTTCTGCCCCTCCCCCATCGGGTCGGCCTCCAGCGGGTCGGAAGGACGGCGATTCTTGCGGGCGTATTTCAGGTGAAGCGGTCCTCCCTTGGTGTAGAGCATACCGGCACGTGTGCGCGGCTTGGGGTCGCCTGCCTTCAGCTCGAACGAGTGACGGGTGGTGTCGAAGTGGCCAGCCTCGACATCGTGGCGCATGCCGGTCGATGGGGAAAATCTGATCTTCTGCTTGGGAGGCAGTGTGCGAACCTCGTCAACGTCACCATAGACGTAGTGGCGCTGACGCTCGGGGATGGCGATGGAGGCGAACGTGCCGAAACTCTCGATGACTACATAAAGGTCGCCCTCGGCGAGCTGGTAGCGTATCTCGTCGAAGATGGCCGGGATGGCAACTTCAAGGGTCTGCAGGCTGATGCCGCTGCGTTTCGAGACGGCTGATGCCAGCTTGCGGAGGCGATGACTTTTGGGGCACATCATAATAAAAGTTAAATCTTAATTTCTTTTTCGTTCGGTTTGCCCTCGTCTTTTATTTATCACACCCTGAGCACGAAATTGTCGGCCTGGAGGATGCAGCAGTCCCTCAGTCGGCGCGTCTGGCCGGAGGCTGTGAACTGCACCAGTCGCGAGGGGAAGGCTCCGGGGCAGCCGGGCGGTACATCGACCGAGAGTGTCACGCACTCTTCGCCGCAGATCGTGTCACCGTTAGAGGCGGCACAGTACCACACCCGCCACGGCACGCGCTCCTGCACCTCGGCCATACTGCCGTCGGGCATGCGCTTCACCACGAGCCTTGTGCGCTCGGCCACGCGGCGCAGCTCGGTCAGGGAGAGGGTCTTCAATGTAGGTTCTCGATCCATTTTTGGTTAAGGGTTAAGAGTCAACCCTGAATCATACCTTCAGGTGGATGCGCCACCAGAAGCGGAATCCCGCGAAGGCGAGGGCGACGGCCATGGCCACGAGCACAGCGTTGCCCAGCCAGAGGCGCAGGCGTTGCCAGGTGGATAGCTCGGCAGGCACCCGACGTTCCACCGGATAGGGCACGGGAACGGTGTCGGTACGGGCGATGTAGATACTGTCGTGGTGCCAGCGGTCGCGATAGCAGGTGTGCCAGCGGTCGGTTGTGACCACGATGGTGTCGCCATGCAGCTGTTCGGTGACGTAGATGCTGTCGTGCAGGTAGATGCTGTCGCGCTCGCGGACGGTGACCAGAACGGAGTCGGTCGTGTGCCGCTCGACAACAAGTGTCCGTCCGGCACGGCATCCCGAAGCCAACAGGCAGAACAGCGTTAGAACGATGGGGATCAGATACAGTCTCATGCGGCAAAGATACGCCTCGCACACTATCTGGTCAAGGGCAAGGATGCAAAGGAACTGATTAGATGCAGGATGTCAGCGGTCCTCACCGGTACTATCCGAACAAGAGCTGTACCGGGATTTGCGGCAAATTTGCGGTGAATTTGCGGCGCGTTGCAGTTGGACTTGCGGTTTTTGCAGTTGTTTCGATTGTTTGTAATACATTCATTTTCAATCGGTTGCAATCGCGATTTGCAGTTTTCGTGAGTGAAACACTCCCCAAGACTTGCGGTTTTTATATGCTGATAATCAGATGGTTACGTTTGGCGATGCGCTGTTTTTTCAAAAATTTGCGGTTTTTTATTTAAAAGAATTTGAAAATTTTTTATTATAATAAATAATAGATATTATATTTTATTTTTAATTTATTGATTTTCAATTCTTTTCTTCTTTTCCCATTCTAATTATCTTATAAATTGGGGTGCGGGGAATCTGATGCACGCATAAGTGCAATTTCGCGTATTGAGAAATTTAGAGGAATATTATTACCCTTTTCAAGTGCAAATTCTCTCCCTGGGAGCGCAGAGCCACCCCTAAATATTTGGTTTACAAATGGTTAGAAAGTGCAAATTCTGTTCATAGGTCTCTCCCTGGCTCTCCCTCTCCTTTGAAAGGCAGATGCGTAAAGTGTTGATTTACAATATATTCATTTTGTGAGTAGGACAAGTGCAAAAACTGCAATCCAACTGCAAATTCACAATTCTGCAGGAATTGCAATCCGGCATACGGCATGAAAAAAAAATATTGCATCCCGAATTTGGAGATTTCAGAACAAATGCGTATCTTTGCAGCCGTAAACAATGGCGCGCACACGCGCCTCTATAGATGAAGGTATATTAGAAAAGGCATGGCTTATCATGAGAACAAGATGCCGGTGACGTGGCTCCTGATGACCGGGTTCATACACGGCTGGCTGGAGCACGAACTGGGCGGCGCGATGATCGGCAACCGGAGGCTGATCAGCGTCATGCGCCTGAAGGGGGCGAGAGAAATACTGAAGATGGAGTGCGGCGAGGACATCGACCTCGACTGCGGGCATGTGGTCAACTCGATCAGCGACGAGCGATGGAACGTCTATGATGCCGGACTGCGGGTGAATGCGGAGGTGATGGAACAGGAGTTCGGCGTCACCCGTGACCTGCTGGACCAGTATGTACCCATCGAGTGCCCGAAGATGTACCTGTCGGCCTACGGCGTGCTAAGGCCTTGGACGCCCAACGTATGCCTGGAGCGAAAGCAGTCGTCGGCGCTGATACGCCTGCTCAGAGAGGAGTTCTGGCGGCACGTGGCCGCCTTCGATGACGAATACAGCAGGGAACCCGGGCGAGGCCGGTACCCTGCTGCAGAGATGATAGAGGCGTTCTGTGCCAGCACCGGCACGGCAGAAATGTACGTGCAGGACATCCGGCGGGAGTGGCAGCGGCGCGTAAAGCGCGGCGATGGCAGGCAGTCAGCGTCGCATGTCGCTACCCTCGAAGCGGACGGTGGTGACAAGGGAGTGGAGACGTGAGAGCACTTCGCGCCCGTAGCGTTCCTCGATGCTGCACGGATACATCGGATGGGGCGTGGCGAGCTTCGAGGTGGAGAGGTTGGTCGTGATGACGAGCAGGATACCGCGACGTTCGGCGGCGTCGCACAGCTCGAAAAACGGGGTGCGCCGCTTGAAGTTGACCGTCGCGCTGACGGGCTCGCGGCCAAGATCGTCGATGATGATGCAGCGCGGGCCATTGATGAGCTCGTCGATGCGGTCGTTCATCTCGATGGCGGTGACGACGGGCACACGGCTGCCGAGCAGGGCGGGCAGCACCTCGCGGCACACGACGCTCTTGCCCGTACCCGACGGCCCGAGGCAGAGCAGTCCACGGCCACGATCGTCGGCAAGGCGGCGGCTGCGGTTGTCGGCAAGCCATGCGGCCACCTCATCGTAGCAGGGGAGCCACTGCATGCTATCGCCAAGCACCCGACGCATTCCGTCACGGAAGCGCTGTTCGGCATTGGCGATGGAGAACCGCTTCACCTGCGCAGGAGGTGTCTGGAGGAAGTCAACGGCACAGCCGTCGGCGTTCTGCATGACGCGATAGCGGAGGTGCGTGTCGGGGCTGAAGATGCTGCGGATGGCATCGGCCAAGAGCTTGATATGATATCGCTCGACATATTCATAGACATAGATGCTGGGCACGCGCAGCGTGAGCGTGCGGGAGGCGGCATCGTAGCCGTCGGCAGAGATGGGGGCGAACCAGGTCTTGTAGATCCATTCGCCATCCTTCTGCCCTACCAGTGCAAGGCTTATCCTACTGAGGCAGTCGCCCCATAGACTTGAACAGCTTTTTTCCATTTCGTTGGTTACAGTTTAATGTTGTATCGCGTCAGAACTCCTCCATATCGGGGACTTCTGCTGCAGGAGGGGTAACTATACTGAAGGGCACCTCCTCGGCAGGGACGAAGCCGCGCAGCGTGGGCAGCTCCTTCTCGAAAAAGGCGTTCAGGCAATGGCAGGCCCAGTGCTGCACGTCATCGCGCGGCGAGGCGGCGTTGATGTCGATGAGCTGGCGTATCTTGACGAGCAGGTGGTCGCAGTCGCCCGGCTGCAGCCGACGGATAAAGCCGTTCGACTGGTCGGCGGTGAGCGAGAGGCGCTGTTTCATCAGCGTGCGAGCCTCGCGTTCGCGTGCCGCTATCTGCTTGTTTTCGTAGAGCTCGCGCCCCAGATCGAAGATGATGAGCGTGAACTCCACCTTGGCGGGCACCTTGCCCTTCTTGCGCCCATCGGCGAAGATGGGGCGGTAGTCGAAGGTGAAGTCGGCAATGTCGCGGGCGGAGAGGTCATCGAGTTCCTTCTTGGCTTGCGCAAGATAGCGCTTGGCGAACTCCGAGTAGTAGGCATACTTCTCGCCGCACTTCTGTCGTGCCCGTTCGGTGTAGGCCTTCTGGTCCTTGGCATTCAGCTTGTTCCAGTCGCGTCCGTCGGCAAGGGCGATGTCGGCGGCCACAACCTCCACCTGTTCGCCGTTGATGATGGTGCCATCCTCGGAGTTGAAGAAACCGCCGCACACGCTGCGCACGTCCATATAGTCGGCTGCAAAGGTGATGCGGCCGACGGTGCGTGTAGAACCGTCGGGCATGGGCTCGGTGACGATCTGCATCTGGTCCTTGCGGATGCCGCGCCATTTCGACAGCCATTTGTAGAGGCGGTTGGCCGTGGCCGTCTTGGTGTGGCGGGTGGTGGGGAAATAGAACTGCGTGTAGCCCGAGTCGGTGAGCAGGAAGTTGTGGCGCAGTATCTCGCTGCGTATGCGTATCTTCATCTCGTTGCGCTTCAGTCGGTTCATCTTCTCGATGCGCTTCTCGCCCGTCCTCGGGTCGGTGACCTCGCGGGTGTCAAACTCCTCGATGATGTCAATGAGGTTGGTGGTGAGCACGCCATCGTCGCCATGCACCTCGGCCACGGTCTTGGCCATCTCCTTCAGCACCTGCCGCACCTCGCTGTAGTGGCGGGGCGTGATGCCTGGGAGATCGCGAAAGCGGATGGTGGCCACGAAGTCGCCCTCGTTCAGGAATTCCTGTCGGGTGTCAGCGGTGACGAGGTAGGCATCTTCGTTGTTGAACGGCAACAGGAGCTGCGAACCCTCCATCAGCCGATTCTCGTCGCGCTTGGCAGCGGCATAGAATGGCTGCAGCATCCACATCAGCTCGTCCATCGCACGCTCGGAGTAGAGCGTGGGGGCCATGCGCAGGTCGGTGATCTGATTGGGCTGCGTGGAAAGGCTTTTCCCTGATTTGTCGAAAACGATGTCCGGCTTCCTTCCTTTCGGTTTCCTTGTCATGTGATTTGGGATTTTGGTTTTTATTCTATGATTCGGTTTTAGCTTCACGTCTGATACGCGGTGCAAAGATACGACATTTATTTCATTCCTCCAAATTTTTTTTGAATTATTTTTCCTTTGACCCTCAAATTGTTACTTTGGGCAACTTGCAGATTTGTCGAAAGAAACACCCACATTTGTCGAAAATGAAGCGACGGGTGCAGGCAAAGGAACTGACCGATTTGTCGAAAAAATACCTTGTAGCGGCTATATCTCAACAACTTGCAGATTTGTCGAAAATGTGCGCCAAAACACCCGCATTTGTCGAAACATCAGAAGGCCAAACGAAGATTTTCCCAGCGTTGTCGAAAAGAGGAAAACGCTCTTCCCGTCTTTGTCGAAAAACTCCCCTCGATTGTCGAAACCTCCCCCACCGTTGTCGAAAAGTTATCCCACCGTTGTCGAAGAATATCCCGTATTTGTCGAAAAGTTTTCTTGCAGACCACTGTATTACAAATGGTTGCGTTCCGAAATCGGCTTCTATATACTCTTCTTTATATGCTTTTATATTGTATGCTCCATTTAAAATATCCCTTTTCTCATAAACAAATGTAAGAGAAAAGAAATGAGGACATATTTTTTTATTTATTTTTGATATAATAGATAAGATGCCAAAGCACAAGTGTTTACGACTAAATATACATAGGCTATAACAGCATTTGCATTTTCGACAAATGCGGGCGTTCCTATAGAAAGAACTTCGGCGAACGGCATTTTCGACAAATGCGGGTGTTTTCGGACAAGGAGCATCACTTTCGGTTTTCGACAAATGCGGGTGTTCCTGCCCCTACCCTATCCGCATTCAAAAGAATACAGGGCAATATGCCCGTCACTCGACCGTGACCTTCCAGTCGGACGTTGAGCCTGAGAAGAGCGGACCGCGCAGGGTGGTGACGCATCCGCGACGAACGGAGCACCTGGGCAGTGCGACGGTGGGGATGGCAGTGCCGTCGGAGGCCGTGACTTCGGCTGTCAGACAGATATCGTCGATGCCGTCCTCCGGACAGAGGATGGCGGTGCGGTAGAAGACGGACACGGAGGTCTGGCTCTCGTAGAAGGTGTTGATGCCGTAGGTCCGCTTCACGAGGGTGGATGTGGCGCTGATCACGCCCTCACCCGTAGGCTCGAAGGTGCATTCGCTGCCATGCAGGGCAAATGACGTGACGAGGGGATAGCCGCGCATCTTGCCGATGCGGATGGTGTTGGACTCGCCCACCCGGTAGCCGGTGAGCGGAGCTTCGGCGTCGGGCGAGTAGTCGGTGATCTCGACCTTGATGGTGGCGTTGAGGGTTCGGAACTCGGGCGTGTGGGCAGGTTGCTGGGTGGGCTTGACCTCGTAGTCGTACTCGGCACACTTGATGAACGTGGGTCGCGGCCCCTTGAAGATGCGGGTATCGGGGTCGAAGTACATGACATCGTTGTCCTCGATGTCGTACTTGAGCCAGACGAAATGATGTCGGCCTTGGCGCAGCTCCAGTTCGGCTGTGCTGGGCGATGACGAGCCGAAGTTGTAGTGGGTGATGATCTGCGCGCCGACAAGCTGGCTGCCTGCATAGTCGTAGAAGTAGAACTCGCCCGATCGACCGATGTCGAATACGACCGTGGTGGTCGCTTCGGAGAGCAGTTCGTCGATGTCTTCGGCTCCGCTGTCGCTGCTGCAGGCGGGGAACGCAAGGAGGGCAGCAGCCATCATGAAGCTTGCGATGGCTGCCAGAGTAACTTTGGCTTGGTTCATGATTATATGGTTCATAAGGGTTGAGTGGGTTGTGGATTGTCAAAGAAAATTTTTGAACGCCTTCGGTCGGAATGAAGCCGCGAAGAAACAGATTCGGGACGGGAAAGCAACCGAAGACTGCAGATCAATTCTCGGTCTCCTGGTCGCACGTCCAGACGATGGAGCCGATGACGTTGTCGTTTTCGTCCTTGTAATCGACACGGGAGACACCGGCATTGCTCGCGTGTCCAATCCTGTCCAGAAACGCGACGGCTCCACGCAAGTCTTCATTATGCTGAAAGGTGCCGGGCAAGTCGATTGTCACGGTTCCGTGCTTTGTTTTTATGACTTCTTTCATATCTCTATATTTTATGCGTTAAACTATCGGTGCTTGCCTGCCCTATTGCTTCCCTTGCCCCTCTACAATGACATGTCGTATGGCATAGTCCAGGACTCCAACCGATTATTTACTATCTGATCGTTTTGAGATTTGTGCTATTGCGTTATTGCAATAATATCTAATTGTGCTATTGTTTCAGCGCTATATAATATTATTGCAATACTAAATTATTGCACATATACAATACTGCAATATTGCAATTCTATTCTATTGCATAATTGCAACACGGCAATAACGCAGAACTGTATTACGACTTGCGTCCTTTCCATCCGTATTCGTTGGGGAGCTTGAGGGTTTCGGTGTGTTGATCATGTGTGATAACCCCCATCTGTTCCAGTCCGATGAGCATGGCTTCAAGAAAGAATCGCTTGGCTGTCTGGTCACGATCGTCGGCTGCTCGTGCAGCGAGCCGGTGGATGCTCTTCGGAAGGAAGCAGAGGGCACCCACGGCCTTCTCGGCTGCGAGGCCGGTGACGGGCTGTGCGTCTCCGTCTTCGGAAGGGCCACTGCTGCTGTC
>JAEEGL016108464.1_pt1 | contig 23173 bp, 16 predicted proteins | sample 9134231 | NCBI WGS metagenome assembly JAEEGL01 (sample SAMN16246548, study PRJNA631951) | gut metagenome | biome: gut microbiome; feature: rumen; material: fiber-attached | host: Bos | place: Iran: Karaj | collected 2018-10
CCATTGTCCTTTGTTAAACTTTCTTTATCGGCATAAATTTACTACTTTTGTCAAACAAACCTGGTTGGCAGAAAACTACGCTGCAAATCTAAGGTTTGTAAGACGCACATAAAACAACACAAGATATGAAAGCCAAAATCCAAGAGAAATTCGAAGCCCTGTTCGGGGAAGAAGGAATCCTTTACGCATCGGCCGGCCGCATCAACCTCATCGGCGAGCACACGGACTACAACGGTGGTTACGTGTTCCCGGGTGCCATCAACTTCGGCATTATGGCCGCCATCAAGCCCAACGGAACAGACACAGTCAAGCTTTTCGCCATCAACCGGGACGAATATGTAGAGTTTGACCTGACGGAGGAAGGCCTTCCGGAGCAGCACTGGCCCCGCTACATTTTCGGCGTGTGCCGGGAAATCATCAAGCGCGGCGGCACGGTGAAAGGCTTCAACGCCGTCTTCGCCGGGGACGTTCCCATCGGCGCCGGGCTCAGCTCTTCGGCCGCCCTGGAGAGCACCTTCGCCTACGCACTCAACGACCTTTTCAACAACAATCAGATAGACAAGTTCGAACTGGCCAAGATTGGACAAAGCACGGAACACAACTACTGCGGTGTGAAGTGCGGCATTATGGACCAGTTTGCCTCCATCTTCGGAAAGGAGGGCTCCCTGATCCGCCTCAACTGCAAGACCGGAGAGTACAAGTACTTCCCCTTCCATCCTCAGGGCTACAAGCTGGTGCTCATAGACACCTGCGTGAAGCACTCCCTGGCTGACAGCGCCTACAACAAGCGTCGCGAAAGCTGCGAAAGGGCCGCTGCCGCTATCCGCAAGAACCATCCCGAGGTGGAATTCCTCTCGGATGCCAATCGCCTCTGGCTGGATGAGGTAAGGACCGAAATCAGCGAGGAAGACTTCCTGAGGGCCGAATACGTGATTGGAGAGGTGCAGCGCGTGCTGGATGTCTGCGACGCCCTCGAAAGAGATGACTACGAGACCGTGGGTGAAATGATGTATCAGACCCATTTCGGCCTCAGCCGCCTGTACGAGGTTTCCTGCGAAGAGCTGGATTTCCTCAACAAGCTGGCCCGCAAGATGGACGTAACCGGCTCCCGCGTGATGGGCGGCGGCTTCGGCGGCTGCACCATCAACCTGGTGAAGGAAGAGCTGCACGACCACTTCGTGGAAACCGCCGTGGAAAAATTCACGGAGAAGTTCGGCCACGCTCCCAAGATTTACGAAGTAGTTATCAGCGATGGCGCTCGCAAGCTGTAGTCACTGTGGAAAACAGACGGAGGTAGAACTTCGTCAGAGCATCAACGTCGCCCTTGATCCGGAACTGAAAGCCCGGGTCAAGGACGGCTCTTTGTTTGTGTGGGAATGCCCCTACTGCGGGCACCGCAACCTGGCCAGATACCAGACCCTCTATCACGATCCCGATGCCAAACTGATGGTGTGGCTCCTCCCCGGGGCAGAAACGCCGCCCAAGGCCGTGGAAGAGGCCGTTAAAGACCTGGAAGGCTATACGCTCAGGCGGGTCAGGGAAGTGGGAGACCTTATAGAAAAGGTTAATATCCACGATGCGGCCCTGGAAGACACCGTCCTGGAAATGTGCAAGTGGGTAACCCGCCGGGAACTGGAAGCCAAGAACCCCGAAGCCAAGGATGCCCCGCTGCGTTTCCTTCGCCTGGAAGGGGCCGATAACGACCTGGTGATGGCCCTTCCTCTGGGGGGCCAGATGCAGGTTCTCAATGTGGGCTTCAATGTTTATGAAGACGCCCGCGGTATCCTTTCGCGCAACCCGGCCGTAAAGCCCGCCGAGGGCTTCGCCCTGGTGGACCAGGACTGGATAGAACAATTTTTCCGCTAAAGGTCGAAAGACAGGATCATTGAAACCGAGTAGGGCTTTCTCTGCTCGGTTTGATTGTATATATTGCCTCCCAGCCAGGAGAAGGACACGCCCAGCTTGATGTCTGCGGAAAGGAAGAGGATCTGGCCAATATCGGCCACCAAATCGGCTCCGGCGCTCCAGAGAAAATCCTTCCCCAGGCCCAGGAAATCGGCGTGGGGGGTTAGCAGGAACTGGCGGATGTAGCCGAGGGCCGGGACGCTGATGTCTCCGAGGTAAATGGGGATGGCGTAATCCAGCGTTGTTCTCCAATGCGTGCGGTACCGGGAGGCCAGGATATAATTATTGGCCGAATCATAGCCGCGGGGCAGCACATTCACGCTCATATCTCCGAAGGTGGCGCCTCCCAGCTGATGCTGGAGGGTGGAGGTAAGCTTAACGCCCTGCGTGCGCCAGAAGCCCGGCAGATAGGCATAGGCATAACCGAAAACCACCGGCCGGAAATGGGTGAGGTTGAAGGGCCGGAAGAGGACGCCGCCTTCCAGACCCACGCCGCAGCGGGGATAGACCATCGATTTGGCCGTGGGCAGCATAGCATAGCCACGGGCCGATACAGACAGCGTCTGGGCAAAGACATCCTGCGCCTTCTCTACGCCCGAAACGGAAAGCAGATAGGGAATACCGGCCTTTATCTGGGTTGAGGTGAAGCGGATGGGCGTGAGGCCGTAGATGTTGTTGGAGAAGGAATAGCGAAGCTGCGGAATGAAACCGTAGAGGATTCCTCCTTTGCGGGACGCCAGGGGCACATAGGCCCGGATGCTGGCGTTCAGAAGGGGGTCGCTGCGGAGAGTACCCGCATAGCTTTTCGTGGTGCCCAGAGAAGAAGTCACCTCCGTCAGGTTGTATTGGCGCGCCCGCCGGTCTCCCAGGTCCAGAGTGGCCTCTATGGCCGGATACTGCCCCTTATAAGTGGCCTTGGCGTGGAAGGCCGCCCGCCAGAGCTTGCTCTGGTCCGGGTCCGGATGTGCGGCCAGGCCCACCTGCCCGGAGAAGGTTCCCAGGGTATTCTGGAAGAATCCGGTAAGGCCCGGAGACAGGTTCTCATAGGTGAAGTCAAAGGAGCTGTTCATAATGGCGTCCGCGTTCACGTAAGCGGGCAGCCAGGTGTGGAACTGCAGGGGATGGGCGAGCTTATAATAGCGTTTGGGGGCCGACAGGGGAACGTTTTCGGAAAAGTCCGGCCCGGGGCCCAGGGCCCGCTCCTGCGCCTCGATGGCGTCTTCAATCACATAGGTGTGAAGGTCTGTAAAATCCACCTTGCGGGGTTTGAGAGAGGAAGACGGAACGGAGAAGACCAGCTTGCCGTCCCGGGTTTGGGAAATGCAGTAGAGGGTTTCCTCTCCCTGGCAGAAGTCCGTGGCGCCGTAGCGCGTATTGGTAACCTGCCAAAGTGTTTTTTCGGAAAGCGAATAGCGGTACAGTTCGTTTACGCCCGTCCGGTCCGAAACCCATTCCAGGAAGCCGTCGCGGCATTCCAGGTTCAGCACTTTCTGGTGGGAAGGGGCCAGCACCTCTACCCAGCGTCCGGAAGGAAGAGCCTGGTAAAGGCCATATCCGTCGGCCGAGATGCCGGCGCAGTAAATATCCTCTCCCTGCCAGGCACTTTCCGTGAGCTGAACGCCTCTGGGGGCCTCCTGACGCCTGAGTAAAGAGCCATCCTGGGCCGATAAGACCACCAGGTAAGTTTCTCCGGTAGTGGCGTATTCGCTTACCGAAAGGAGTCTTCCGTTATCCGAAGGCCTGGGGTTGAAATAGCGTTTTCCTTTGGCCAGGTCCTTTACCTTGCCGCTTTTCATATCCCGGTAGCGGACGGGCGAAGTGCCGGAAAGGGTCCAGCGGAGGTCTGGGACGGCTTCGCTCCAGTAGAGGCGCTCCTGCACAGGGTCGTAGGCCAGGCGGGAAGACTGTGAAGAGAAGGTTTGCACAGGGGTAACCTTCCCGTCTTCCCCGATGGTTACCAGTTCCCGGGTGCGGAGATACCCTTCCCGCAGGGCGTACAGGGTTCCGTTAATTTCGCAGAGGGAGGAAAAAATGAGCGGAAAACCTTCGGCCGCCGTGAGGGGCTGCAGCTCCAGGAAGGGGGCGCGGGCCTTGTAATCCTGCTGCCAGACATCGTTGAAGGCTTCCATCACGGCCTGAAAGCTTTGCTGGGAGTTTCTGCCGGAGCGCTCCTTGATGAGGATGTTAAAATTGTAGGGCGCTATCAGCCAGGGCTTTTTAACCTGGATTTCCATGCCGTCTTCGGTAAAGGAGGGCCAGTTGTACAGGTAACGGGTTCCGGCTATCAGCATATAGCCGGCTTTGTAAAAGTCCGGGGTGTAGTACTTGTAAGAGCCCATGCGCCATCGGGTAAAGTCTCTCCAGTCTCCCTGGTCGAAGGCGACCCTCATATAGTTCAGGAAATCGGCCGTACGGGCACGCGTGCCTTTGGCCAGGCCCGTTTCCGCCGCCACGGCGTCTCCTTCACCCCGTACGGAGACCAGATAGATGGCCCAGGCCAGCGGGGCGGAGCCCTGTCCTATCACGTAGGAAAGGCCTTTGAACAGGCCCGCGCTTTCCAGCTTTTCCAGCTGGGCCTGGTGCCGGGGTTCGTGAGCGGCCAGCTGGATGTTCCAGGACACGGGGTCTGCTCCGTAGGGCTCCGGCGTGGTGAAAAGATCCATTCTCACCGGGGCATATCCAACAGAACCGTTGGAAACCACGTGATGGGTGTGCAGTACGATGGGCATTTTCCTGCCCCATTTTCCGCCGTGCGGAACGTGGTCTACGGTGCGGCTGATGGGAATGCGGAACTGTTCCATCAGGCGGGCGTAGCTGCGGGCCAGGGAATCTGCCCCTTCCGGGTAGATAAGTCTGTAGTACGGGCTTTCTATGGAGTACCAGCGAAGGCTCCCCGGATCCGTTCCGGGGGTGTAGAATTGTCCCCGTGCGCTGATGGACAAGGCCACCAGTGCCAGCGCGGTTAACAGGAACTTTCTACACATAGACCACAAAAATAACGAAAAAACTGTAAATTTGCGCGTTATGAAAAGGATATTAGAAATAGGAGTGATGCTGGCCCTGGCGCTTTCTTGCGGCGGGCCCAAAAAACCGGCGGCAAAGGCGCCGGCCACGCGGGAGTTCCCGATGGTAGAAATACCCGCTATGATTACGGAGCCGCAGGAGCGGGCCCAGTGGCTTTCACTCCATTTCTGGGACCCTTTCACCAAGGCCGACAAACTCTATTTCTGCGACTCCACCACGGTCAATGGCGTTCCGTCCGAAAAACTGGAACAGCAGGTGGGCCTTTTCGCCACCCTTTTGCAGCAGGTTCCCCTTCCGGTGGGCCAGGAGGCCATGAAGGCCGCTTTCGGGCGGCTGGAAGCCTTTCAGGAAGCCCGGCCGGAGGGAAATGTGTTTCCCGAGACATCGGCCCTGATATCCCGCTATTTCTACGATCCCAACTCTCCGGTAAGAAGCGAAGACCTTTACCTTCCCTTCGTGTCCCGCCTGGCCTCTTCCGGCCTTGTGGATGAGCAGGACCGCGGCCGGTATGCCTGGGAAGCACAGGTCTGCTCCCTCAACCAGACCGGCACCCCGGCGGCGGATTTCACCTTTGTGGATATCGCCGGAAAGCGCCGTACGCTCTACGGCATCCGGGCAGATTACACCCTTCTTATCTTCGGCAATCCGGATTGCAACGCCTGCCGGGAGATTATGGAGCAGATGGCCGCCTCGCCGGAAATATCGGCCCTCATCCGGAGCGGACGCCTCAAAGTGGCGGATATCTACATCGACGAGGAGATAGACCTCTGGAAGGAAAAGGCCGATACTTATCCCCGGGAGTGGATCAACGGTTACGACCCTGCTTTCACCATCCGTACAGACCGCATCTATGCCGTCCGTGCCGTGCCGTCCCTGTATCTGCTGGACGAAAAAAAGAACGTCCTTCTGAAGGACGCTCTTCCGGAAACTGTTTTACAGGTTCTTCCTGCCCTTTAATCAAACACCCAGATAATGGCTTCTTCCAGAACCTCACCCGGCCGAAGGACGGTGGTGGGGTATTCCGGATTGTTGGGGGCATCCGGAGCGTGCTGGCACTCGATGGCTACGGCATCGTAGTCCTCGTAGGGGCGGGTTTTGCCTTCCGGGCAGCCCTTGAGCCAGTTGCCGGTATACACCTGCACGGCGGGCTGGGTGGTGAGAACCGTCATGTGGCGGCCGCTTTTGGCCCCCCAGAGCTGCGCCGCTTCGGAAAGCTGGCCGGTGGTGGCTCCGTCAATGAGGTAGCAGTTGTCATATCCCTTGCCATATTTGAGGGCGGGGAAATCCGCTTCAATATCCTGGCCGATGGGCTTGGCTTCCACGAAATCCATGGGCGTTCCAGCCACATCCTGGGGTTCTCCCAGCGGGATGAGGGTTTCGTCCGTGGGCAGCCACTGGGAAGCGTTGAGTTCCAGTTTGTGGCCCAGCACGCTGCCGGAAGCTTCTCCGTCCAGGTTGACGTACACGTGGTTGGTGAGGTTCACCACCGTGGGCTTGTCCGTTTCTGCGGTGAGGATGAGTTTGAGGGAATTGTCTTCTCCCCAGGTGTAGTGCGCCACGGCCTTCAGGTTGCCGGGATAGCCGGCCTCTCCGTCCTCGGAGAAGTACATGAACTCTACGGAGTCTCCGTCCACACGGCTCTCCCAAACCTTGTTCTGGAAGCCGTCGGGGCCGCCGTGCAGGTGGTTGGGACCGTTGTTGACAGGCAGGGTGTATTCCACTCCGTCCAGGGTGAACTTGCCTTTGGCGATGCGGTTGGCGTATCGGCCGGGCACCTTGCCGCAGCAGGGGCCGTCTCCGAAATAATCCGTGGCATTCTTGTAGCCAATCACCACATCGGCCAGTTTGCCTTCCTTGTCCGGCACAACGATGGAAACAATGGCGGCTCCTACGCTGCAAAGCTGCACGTAGGCGCCGGAAGCGTTGGTCAGGGTGTAGAGGAAGATTTCCTTCCCGTCAGGGGCAGTGCCCCAGAGCTTTTTGGTTATAGCCATAGCGTTATTTTTTCTTGTATACGACAAATTCGAAGGAGAACCCGGTTTCCGGGTCTGTATGGGTTTCGGAGGTGCTTTCCCGTTCCCAGACGGAAGGGTCAATCTCCGGGAAGAAGACATCGGCATCCGGGAGCACCGTGTGCACGTGGGTGATGTACAGCTTGTCCATTTCCGGCATAGCAGCCCGGTACACGGAGGCACCGCCCATAACGAAGCACTTGTCCTTTCCGGCCAGTTCGGCCTCTTTGTAAGCCTCCTCGAAGGAGTAGACGCAGGTGACCTCCGGGATAGGGTCTCCCCCCAGGTTGAGGACGATGTTCTTGCGGCCCGGCAGCGGGCGGAAGGGCAGCGAAAAATACGTGGTGCGGCCCATAATCACAGGATAGCCTTTGGTTTGGGCCTTGAAATACTTGAGGTCTTCCGCGATGTGCCAGGGAAGCTGGTTTTTGATGCCGATGCCCCAGTTATCGGCCACGGCAACTATTAAACATTTTTCCATATTAAACAGCGACGGGTGCTTTGATGGCAGGCCAGGGATCGTAGCCTTCCAGGGTGAAATCTTCGTATTTGAAATCGAAGAGGGATTTGACGTCGGGATTCAGGTGCATCGTGGGCAGCGGGCGCGGTTCGCGGGAGAGCTGCAGGGCCACCTGTTCAAAATGGTTGCGATATATGTGCGCATCCCCGAAGGTGTGGATGAATTCTCCGGGCTGCAGGCCGCAGACCTGTGCCATCATCATCGTGAGAAGGGCGTAGGAAGCGATATTGAACGGAACCCCAAGGAACGTGTCTGCGCTGCGCTGGTACAGCTGGCACGAGAGTTTTCCATCGGCCACGTAGAACTGGAACAGGCAGTGGCAGGGAGGAAGAGCCATCTTGTCCAGCTCTCCGGGGTTCCAGGCGCTGATCACCATCCGGCGGGAACTGGGGTTGGTGCGGAGGGTTTCCAGCACCTGTTTCAACTGATCTATGCTGCGGCCGTCGGGGGCGGGCCAGGAGCGCCACTGGTGGCCGTAGACCGGTCCCAGATCTCCGTTTTCATCGGCCCACTCGTCCCAGATGGTGACGCCGTGATCCTGCAGGTATCTGATGTTGGTATCTCCCGCAATAAACCACAGGAGCTCGTAAATGATGGATTTCAGGTGCATCTTCTTGGTGGTGAGAAGGGGAAAGCCATCGGAGAGATTGAAACGCATTTGGTAGCCGAAAATGCTTTGCGTGCCGGTACCGGTGCGGTCTTCCTTCTTTGCACCGTTGGCGCGGATATGTCTGAGGAGGTCTAAATACTGTTGCATGTATGCAAAAATACATAGAAATCATTATCTTTGCAAGAGGTGGTAGTGTATCAAACCGTCCCATCAAAAGAACGAGATGAAGATAAAAAGAGAGAAATTCGGCGGCCGGATGGCCGTTATAGCCGCTTTTGCCGGAAGCGCCATCGGGCTTGGCAATATCTGGCGTTTCCCCTATCTGGTAGGAGAGAACGGAGGCGCCGCTTTTATCCTGCTCTATATAGGTTTCACCCTGGTTTTGTCCCTTCCCATCTTTCTGGCCGAATCGGCCATAGGAAGAAGCCAGCAGGTCAACTGCCGCGCGGCGGTGAGTTTCCTGGTGCCGGGACGCGCGGGAAAATGGTTCGGTTTTCTTCTGGTGCTCACCCCGCTCTGGGTGGTTTCCTACTATTCCGTGGTGGGAGGCTGGTCCCTGGATTATCTGATCCGGGCCGCGAGCCTGGACTTTGTCCGCTCCACGCCTGAGCAGCTCTCCGGAAGCTTTGAGCGCTTCATCTCGCATCCCTTGGTTCCGGTGCTGTTTCACCTGGGTTTCCTGGGGGCAACGGCTGCCGTGGTGGCCTTCGGTGTCAAGAGCGGAATTGAGAAATTCTGCAAATGGAGCATTCCCACGCTGTTTATCCTCATTGTTCTCATCGCGGTCTATTCCCTCACCCTGCCGGGTGCCGGAAAGGGCGTGGAATACCTCCTCAAACCCGATTTTTCCAAGGTTACGGCCCATACCTTCATAGATGCCCTGGGGCAGTCTTTCTTCTCCCTGTCGCTGGGAACGGGCATTGTCATCACCTATTCCTCCTACGTCAAAAAGAGTGAAAACCTGATGGCTGCCGGAGTGGGAACCGCCCTCAGCGACCTCTCCTTTGCCCTTCTGGCCGGTTTCTCCATCATTCCCGCCGTCTTCTCGGCCGGAATTGAACCCGGAGCGGGTCCTACGCTCATTTTCGACACGCTGCCCTTTATCTTTTCCAACCTGGCGCAGCACGCGCCCATTCTCAGCGCCCTGGCATCCATCCTGTTCTTTGTGGCCATTTTCATCGCGGCCCTCACCTCATCCATCTCCCTTCTTGAGGTGGGCGTTGCCTATCTGACGGAAGATAAGGGGTTCCGAAGAGGCTGGGCCTGTGTGCTGTTATTTGTGCTGTGCGGGGCCTTCGGAACCCTCTGCAGCCTTTCCTTCGGCCCGCTCTCGCAGGCCCGGCTGATGGGACTGAGCCTCTTCGACTTTGCCGACAGCGCCGCTTCCAATGTGTTTATGGTGCTGGGCAGCCTTATTTCGGTGATCCTGGCCGGATGGGTTATCCCCCGCAGCGAACTGTTCCGGGAACTCACCAATGGCGGCGCCCTGCACGCCAATGCCCGGCTGTTTCCGGCCGTCCGTTTCCTGATCCGGTACGTGGCGCCCCTGGGCATCCTGGTCCTGATTCTGTCTTCGCTGATTTAGATTCCCAGCTCTTAAAAATTTAGTATCTTTGTATTCCTATGGCAAAAGTAGCAGAAGATACTCCTATGCTCAAGCATTACTTCGAGGTGAAAGCCCAACACCCCGAAGCTTTGCTGTTATACAGAGTGGGAGACTTCTATGAGTGCTATTCCGATGATGCCATTACGGCCGTAAGGGTGCTGGGCCTGGTGCAGACCAAGAAATCCAACGGAGACAAGGGTCCTGTGGCGATGGCCGGATTCCCCCACCACGCCCTGGAAAATTACCTTACCAAGCTGGTAAGGGCCGGCTTCAAAGTTGCGGTTTGCGACCAGCTGGAAGACCCTAAGTTTGCCAAGAAACTGGTCAAGCGAGGCGTGACGGAGATCGTTACCCCCGGTATCTCCTTCGGGGAGAATATGCTGGAGACCAAGGAGAACAATTTCCTCTGCGGCCTTACGGTAGAAAAGAATCTCTGTGGGGCCGCCTTCCTGGATGTGTCCACCGGACAGTTCCAGGTGGCCCAGGGCACGCTGGACTATATCACCACCCTGGTGGGCTCTCTCAAGCCCCGGGAACTGGTGGTGCAGCGGGGCTATGAAAAAGGCCTCCGGGAGCGTCTCGGGGACATTTACACCACATCCATTGACGAGTGGGCCTTTGTGTACGATGCCGCCGTGGAGCGCCTGAAACGCCAGCTGGGGGTAGACAGCCTCAAGGGCTTCGCCATAGATCCTTTCCCGCTGGGAATCTGCAGCGCCGGCGCCCTTCTGGTATATCTGGAACAGACCCAGCACACCGGACTGAAGAACATCTGCACCATCGGCCGCATAGACGAGGCCAAGTTTGTGTGGATGGACAAGTTCACCCTCCGCAACCTGGAGGTGTTCCAGAGCGCATCGGGGGCCGACGGCGTTTCCCTGGTACAAACCCTGGACAAATGTTCCAGCCCTATGGGTGCCCGTTTGTTGCGCCAGTGGCTGGCTATGCCCATCCTGGACCTGAAGGAGCTGAACGCCCGTTATGATATAGTGGAGTATTTCACCCGGAACCCGGAAATCCTGCAGGAAACCCAGATGGACCTGGGCAAACTGGGAGACATAGAACGCATCCTGGGCCGGATGGCCACCGGCAAGGCCAACCCCCGCGAAGTGATGCAGCTGGGCCGGGGACTTGCCCTCACAGGGCCGATAAAAACCCGCCTCACCGGCTGCGAAGCCCTGGAAAAACTGATGAGGGGCCTTCGCAACTGCGAAAAACTGCTGAAGGAAATCCAGCGCGTGATGGACCCGGAACCCGCCATCCAGATTGGTAAGGGCCCGGTCATCGGCACCGGTGTGGACGCCCAGTTGGACGAACTCCGCGCCCTCTCTTCCGGCGGCAAGGATTACCTTTTGCAAATGCAGCAGCGGGAGGCCGAAAGAACCGGCATTTCCTCGCTCAAGATAGCCTACAACAACGTTTTTGGCTACTATATTGAAGTTCGCAACACCTTCCGGGACAAGGTGCCGCCGGAGTGGATCCGCAAACAGACGCTGGTGAACGCAGAGCGTTACATCACCGAAGAGCTCAAGGAGTACGAAGAGAAGATCCTCACGGCCGAAGACCGCATTTACGCCATCGAGTCCCGCTTGTACGGGGAGCTCATCGGCCGCATCCAGCAGCAGATTCCGGACATCCAGACCAACAGCCGCATCCTGGCGAAACTGGACGTTCTCTCCGGCTTTGCCGAGCAGGCCCTCGAACGCCACTATTGCCGCCCGGAGATGAACGAGGGGAAGGCCCTGGACATCAAGGACGGCCGCCATCCCGTGATTGAAACCTTGATGCCGGCAGGAGAGGAATACGTCCCCAACGACATCTACCTGGATACCGAAAAACAACAGATCATCATTCTCACCGGTCCCAATATGGCCGGTAAGAGCGCCCTTCTGCGCCAGACGGCGCTCATCGTCCTGATGGCCCAGGCCGGCTCCTTCGTGCCTGCCCGCGAGGCGCACATCGGCTGGTTCGACAAGCTCTTCACCCGTGTGGGCGCCACGGACAATATCTCCCGCGGAGAATCCACCTTTATGGTGGAGATGCTGGAGACAGCGATGATTCTCAATAACTTATCGGCCCGCTCCCTGGTACTGCTGGACGAAATCGGTCGCGGCACGTCCACCTATGACGGAATGTCCATCGCCCGCGGCATCGTGGAATTCATCCACGAGTACGGGAAGGGGGCCAAGACGCTCTTTGCCACCCATTACCACGAGCTCAACGACTTGGAGGGCCTGTTCCCGCGAGTGAAAAACTACCACGTAACCGTGAAGGAGGTGGGCAAGGAGGTGCTGTTCCTCAGAAAGATCAAGGAAGGCGGCACGGCCCACAGTTTTGGTATCCACGTGGCCCGGATGGCCGGGATGCCCACGCCCGTGCTGGAGAGTGCCGAAAGGACGCTCCGGGCCCTGGAGAACAGCGAAAAACTGGAAGCTATCGGCGCTCTCACGCCTGTCAAGCCCCATCAGACCAAAGAGGGAAAAGTTGAAAAGGACGGTTCCCTGCAACTGTCTATGTTCCAGCTGGACGACCCTCTTCTGGAGAGCCTCCGGGATCGTCTCAAAGGGGCGGATCTCAACAATATGACGCCCCTGCAGGCCTTCGACCTGTTGCGAGCAATGAAGGAAGAACTGGGAATCTGAACAGAGGCCTAGCGCCACCAGTCCGGCTTTTCGTAGGAGAAGCCCTTCCGCTCCTCCGCCCAATTTTCATTGACCATCACCGTGTCGGCCCTGTCTGTATACAGGATGCCGTCCAGGTGGTCACATTCGTGCTGGAAGATGATGGCCGAATAGCCCTCCACCTTTTCGGTGACGGGGGTGCCGTCGGGCTTTACATAACTGATCTGCACACGAGGGTAACGGCGCACGATGCCTCGGTAGGGAGGCAGGGAAAGGCAGCCCTCGGGACCGGGCACCTTTTCTCCCAACAAACTGTCTATCTGGATGTTGAGGTAAGGTTCAATGGGCTCTCCCGGCTTGTCGTATCGCATCACCAGAATCAGCCGGCGGTTGATGCCGATCTGCGGGGCTGCAATCCCCACTCCGTCCTGGGAAGGGTCCGTGAGGGTGCGGTACATTTTGTCCAACAGGGTTTTCAGAAGGGCCGACTGCAGCTCTTCCAACCCCAGATTCTGGCTGGGAGCGCGGAGAATGGCGCTGTCCTGGGGCATCACGCATACGTACATCACGGAGTCTGAGCGCTCGATGATGGTTTTTTCCCACGCCGTCCAGCCGCGGGGGGCGGTGCAGCCAACGGCCAGCAGCAGAATAAACACGATTTTCTTCATAGGGTCAAAGATAGTAATTTTTCGTATCTTTGTAAGTTATGAAGAGAGTTTTAGTCATTGCATATTACTGGCCTCCGTCCGGAGGCTCGGGGGTACAGCGCTGGGTTAAATTTGTCAAATACCTGCCTTCCGAAGGCTGGGAACCGGTAGTCTTTGCCCCGAGAGGAGCGGATTACCCCATCCGTGATACCTCCCTGAATGCGGAAGTCCCTGCCTCCGTGGAGGTACTGAGGGGCCGTATTTGGGAGCCCTATGCGGCATACCGCCAGCTCCTGGGTGGCAAGGATGCCAGTACCCAGGTGACGGAGATTTCTTCCGGAAAAAAGACGGTCAAGCAGAAACTGGCCCTGTGGATCCGGGCCAATCTCTTTGTGCCGGATCCCCGCGTGAGCTGGGTGAAGCCTTCCGTAAAAACGCTGCAAAAATACCTGAAAGAGCATCCCGTTGACGCCATCGTCACCACCGGTCCTCCGCATTCGGTGCACCTGATCGGCCTTCGCCTGCACCAGCTCACGGGAACGCCCTGGATTTCGGATTTCCGGGATCCGTGGACAAAGATGTATTACCTGAAATATCTGCCGATGCTGCCTGTCACCCGTCAGGCCCTTCAAAAGATGGAACAGGAGGTGTTGGACCAAAGCACCGCCGTATTAACATGCACCCCTATGGTACAGGAAGACTTCCGAACCCGGACAAAAACGCCGGTTGAGTGCATTACCAACGGCTTCGACGAAAAGGATTTTGCCGGAGAAGCCCCCAAGGGAGACGGCCTTTTCAACATCACCCATACGGGCCTGTTGGCGGCCGACGGCAACCCGCAGGAGCTGTGGAAGGTGCTGGGAAGGCTGGTGGTTTCCGTCCCCGGCTTCCGGGAAGAGTTGCGCATCCGCCTGGTGGGAAAAGTAGACCAGGAGGTGCTGGATTCCCTGGCGGCGGCCGGTCTTTCAGAGAACGTGGTTCTGCTGGGGCCCCAGAAGCACGCCCAGGCCGTCCGCGAGCAGCGCAGCGCGTCTCTTCTCCTTCTTCCCCTCCGCAATGACGAGCAGTATGCTCCCATCCTGCCCGGAAAGCTCTTCGAGTACCTCGCCGCCCGTCGGCCCATCCTGGGCGTCGGCCAGGAGGAGGGCGCTATGGCACAGCTTATTTTCAAGGCGCGGGCGGGCATCACGGCCGATTGGGACAACCCGGCTCCGATGCAGGCTTTCATCGCCAATGCCTGGCGTCAGCACTGCGGCGGCGGCATCCCCGCCACCGACGGAGATATTACTCCTTATACCCGTCAAAACCTTACCAAAGCGCTGGCGCAACTGTTAGAAAAAGTAAGTGAAAATGAATAAGAGTCTGTTGAAGAAGATAGGTATTGCCCTGGGCATCGTGGCGCTGTTCCTGGCGCTCAGTTACGGTTTTGTGCCGCAGGTGCTGGAAGGCAAGATTGTGAACCAGAGCGATATTTCCGGCTATGTGGGGATGTCCCACGAAATGACGGAGTGGAACAAGGCCCATCCGGACAATCCCACCTACTGGACAGACTCGATGTTTGGAGGAATGCCCACAACGGCCATCTCCACCCAGAACGGAGGAGACTATACCCAGCCGCTATACAATCTGCTGTTCGCCGGCAAACGCCCGGCCACCTGGCTGTTTGTCACGATGCTGGGCGCATTCCTTCTGTTCCTGGCCCTGGGGGTAAGCCTGCCGGTGGCGGTGGGCGGCGCCATCGCCGTGGCCTTCTGCAGCTACAATTTCCAGATTATTCAGGTGGGGCACAACACCAAGATGCAGGCCATCGCCCTGTTCCCCTGGGTGCTGGCGGCGCTGGTGTATACGTACAAGGCCGATGGCCGGTGGAAACGGCTTCTGGGCGCGGCGCTTTTCGGCCTCACCCTCAGTTTCCAGGTGAAGGCCAACCACCAGCAGATTACTTACTACCTGGCCATCGTGGTGTTCCTGTATGCCCTGGTGGAGCTGGTCCATACCGTTAAAACCAAACAGTGGAAGCCTTTCCTGGCGGCATCGGCCCTTCTTCTGCTGCTGGGCCTGACGGGCATTGCCACCAACACCAACAAATTGCTTCCCCTGGCCAAATACACGCCCAATACCATGCGCGGCGGCTCGGAGCTTTCCAAGGAAGGCGCCAACTCCAAGGGTCTGGACCTGGATTATGCCACCTCCTGGAGTTACGGCTGGGAAGAGCTTCCCAACCTGATGATCCCCAATTTCAATGGCGGAGCTTCGGCGGGAGAGGTGAACCCCGACAAGTCCGAAACCATTCAACTCCTCAAAAAGGCCGGGCAGCGCAACCTGAAGGAAACCGCCAAGAACCTGCCGCTTTACTGGGGCCCGCAGCCTTTCACGGCCGGCCCTATGTATATGGGGGCCATCTCCGTGTTCCTCTTTGTACTGGGCCTTTTCCTGTACAAAGGGAGAAACAAATGGTGGATCATCGCTGCCACCATCCTGGCCGTCCTGATGGCCGTGGGAAGCCATTTTATGGCCTTTACCAAGTTCTGCTTCAACGTTTTGCCGCTGTATAACAAGTTCCGCACGGTGTCTATGGCGCTGGTAGTCCTGCAAGTGACGCTGCCGGTGCTGGGCTTCCTCACGCTGGACGGGATCCTCAAAGAAAAATACAGCCAGAAAGATTTCAAGAAAGGTCTGGCCTGGGCCTTCGGCCTCACGGGCGGGTTCTGCCTGCTGGCCTGGATAGCTCCGGGGCTTTTCGGTACCTTTACCTCCGACGCCGACGCCCAGATGCAGGACGTGCTGGTGGACGCCCTCGTCGCAGACCGCATCGCCCTTTTCAGGGCCGATGCGCTCACGTCCCTTCTGCTGATCCTGGTATCGGCCGGCCTTCTTTACTGGGCCTATATGCCCAAGGGACGTAGGTGGGTGGCCGCTGTAGGCATTTGCGTGCTCAGCGCCGCCAATCTTTTCATCGTGGGCAAGCGGTACCTCAATGCCGACGATTTCACCACGCCCAAGGACTTCAACAAACCCTTCGCGGAGCGTCCGGTAGACAAGATCATCAAGGCCGATGAAGACCCGCAGTACCGCGTGCTGGACCTGACGGTAAACGTATTCAACTCGTCCGTTCCTTCGTACCACCACAAGAGTGTGGGCGGCTATTCCCCCGCCAAGCTGCAGCGCTATCAGGACCTCATTGAGCACTATCTCTCCGGAGAGATCAACGGTCTGTACAAGCAGCTTAACGAGGCCGAAGAAATAGAAGACGTGGCCGATTGGATGGCTGCCGGAACGCCGGTTCTGAATGCCCTTAACACGCGATATGTGGTCCTGGACGGCGGCTATCCGCCACTGGTGAACGAAGCCGCCTTCGGCCCCGCCTGGTTTGTGGACGAGGCGGTTGAGGCCGCGAATCCGGACGAAGAGATTGCCCTCCTGGGCTCGGCAGACCTTCGCCGCCAGGCCGTGGTAACCACTTCTGTCACTCTGAGCGGTAGCGAAGAATCTGACAGCATAGAGCTCACTTCCTACGCCCCCAACGAGCTGCATTACCGGTACAAGGCCTCTACAGACCGCCTGGCCGTATTCAGCGAAATCTATTACCCCAACGGCTGGCACGCCACCGTGGACGGCGAACCCGTGGACCTGATCCGGGCAGACTGGACCCTTCGCGCGGCGCTTCTTCCCGCCGGAGAGCACGAGGTGGTGATGACCTTCCTCCCGGACAGCTACCGGGTGGGCGCCGCCGTTTCCCGCGCCACTTCCATCGGCCTTATCCTGCTGACGCTGGCAGCCATCTGCCTGATGGTGTACTCTAAACGAAAAACAGAAGATGAACAGTAACGAAATCCTTCAGTGGCTGCAACAGGTGCAGCATCCCGCCAAGGAGGACCAGAGCGTGGTAGACCTGGGGTTGGTGGAAAAGATTGAAATAGAGGAAAACAAGGTACACGTGACGCTGGCCTTCCCCAAGCGTCCGGATCCCCTTAAGAACTACCTGGTGGGCGCCGTACAGGCCTGCCTGTACCGGAACGCCCCGGGCGGAACGGAGATTGAGGTGGATACCGTGGTGAAAGACCCGGCCAAACCGGCCCCCAAAGGCATCCAGTTCAATCTGGAGCAGTTGCGGGAAGTGAGCCATATCATAGGAATCGCTTCCGGCAAGGGCGGAGTGGGCAAGAGCACCGTTACGGTGAACCTGGCCGTGGCCCTGGCCCGTCTGGGGTATCGGGTGGGCGTGGCCGATGCGGATGTCTACGGCCCCTCCATCCCCACGATGACGGCCACCGAAGGCGTTACCATTGAGATGGAAGGAGAGGACGAGAACAACAACCTCTTCATCCCCGTGGAGAAGTACGGAGTGAAATGGCTCTCCGTGGGCCACGTCTCCGGAGCCGGACAGGCCCTCATCTTGCGCGGCCCGATGGCCTCCACCGCCCTCAAACAGATTATCCTCCAGACGGCCTGGGGCCCGCTGGATTTCCTGCTCATCGATATGCCTCCGGGAACGGGAGACATCCATATTTCCCTGATAGGGGATGTGCCGATGAGCGGCGCTGTCATAGTGACTACGCCCCAGCAGGTGGCCCTTTCCGACGTGCTCCGCGGCGTGAATATGTTCCGCAACCCGCAGGTGAACAAGCCCATCTACGGCCTGGTGGAAAATATGGCCTGGTTCACCCCTGAGGCCCATCCAGAAGAAAAGTACTACCTCTTTGGAAAGGACGGTGGAGCCAAGATGGCAGCGGACCTGGACATCCCGCTTCTCGGCCAGATTCCTCTGGTGCAAGGGATAAGGGAAGGGGCCGATGCCGGAGAGCCCGTAGCCCTTGGCACCCGCCCCGACGGCCTTGCCTTCCTGGAACTGGCCCGCAAACTTTCCTCCAGCGTCCTATAACACGGCCGTCCGTGTGCAAAAAGAGCCCCCGGTGCACACCGAGGGCTCTTTTTAGTGTGTGGGTGTGCACCAGAGGGCTCCGGTGCACACCGGAAAATTACTTGGCGAAGGCGAGTTCGTTGATGAGGTTGGTGGCGCCGCCCACTTTCTCAACCATCCACAGGACGTAGCGGATATCCACGCAGATGCAGCGCTGGAGCTCCGGCTCGAACATCACGTCGGAACTCATACTCTCCCAGTTGCCGTCAAAGGCCAGGCCGATGAGGTTGCCCTTGCCGTCCAGGACGGGGGAGCCGGAGTTACCGCCGGTGATGTCGTTGTTGGTGAGGAAGCAGGTGTGGAGGGTGCCGTCGGCATCGGCCCAGCGGCCGTAGTCACCGGACAGGAGGAGAGCCTTCACGTCGGCCGGAAGGATGAACTCGGGATCCTCGGGATTCTCTTTCTCCAGCAGACCCTTGGCCGTGGTGAAGTAGTTGTACATCAGGGCATCCTTGGGGCTGTAGGGCAGTACCTTGCCATAGGTGAGACGCATCGTGGAGTTGGCATCCGGATACAGGGCCTTGCCCTTCTGCCATTCCAGCAGGGCGCCGGCGAAGTGCTTGCGGGCTTCGTTATACTTGATATCGGCCTCGCTTTCGCCACGGCCTCTGCGGGAGCCGCCGTACAGCTGCTCATAGTACTTCATGATGGGACCGTATACACCGGCATACAGGGATGCGGCAGGGTCCTGGAACAGTTCTTCGGCCGTCTTGCTGGAAAGTTTCTCGAAGGAGGTGAAAGCACTGCCGGCGAAGAGTTCTTCCACATAGGCGGGAATGTCCATCGTGGCGAAGTCCTTGTCGGGGAACTGCAGGTAGTCCTCCTGCAGGGCACGCTCGCGGTAGAATTCCAACAGGGCCACGGCTTCTTTCTTGTCCAGTTCCACCACATAGTCCTTGTAAAGTTCCTTCATATCGGGCAGTACGCTTTCCAGCGTGGCGGTGGTGTCTTTCTGCAGGGCACGGCCATAGGCGTTCATCACGCTCACATATAAGCCGAGAAGTTCAATGCGATAAGGAGCCTCGGTGATGAGGGAGATGGCGCGGTTGGCGGCCGAATTGGCCTGTACGTATTCGGCGATGTCCTCAATGGGAGTGCCGTACTTGGCGGCACGGTCGGGATCGGCGGCAATCCAGGCTTTCAGCTGGGCCTCTTTCTCCTCTTCGCGGCCGATGATGTTCAGGTTCTCGAAGGCCAGTTCCTCACCCTGCCATTTCTTCCAGCCGTTGGCGCTGCCGGCATATTTGTCGGCATACTTGAGCTGGACGGAAGGGTCTGCGCACATGGCCTCCCACATCACATCCTGGCGCACGGTGCGGGCATCGATGCGGATGCGGTTGGTGGCAATCATTTCCTTCAGCTGGGCGGCGGTCTGGTAACGCTGGGTGCTGCCGGGATAACCCATGATCATGGCGTAGCTGTTCTCCGGCGTACCGGCCGTGGAGATTTTGAGGCTGCGGGCGGGCTTGTAGGGCACGTTGTCCGGGCTGTAGGCGGCGGGCATATTGTCCTTGCCGGCATACACGCGGAACATAGAGAAGTCGCAGGTGTGACGGGGCCACATCCAGTTGTCCGTTTCACCGCCGAACTTGCCCATATGGGCCGAAGGGGCAGCCACGAAACGGACGTCCGTGTAGGTGCGGTATACAATGAGGTAGAAGACATTGCTGTTATAGAAGGAGGTAACCTGCACGCGGCAGCCGGGGTTCACCTCCTCGGCGGCCTTCACCAGGTTGGCGCGGGCGGCTTCGGCATCCTCGGCCTTTTCCATAACGCTGGTTACATCTTCCATGGAAACCAGGAAGGTGACGCTGAGGCCCGGGCAGGGGATTTCCTCGGCGTAGCTCTTGGCCCAGTAACCGTCCATCAGGTAGTTGTGCTCATCGTCGGACAGGCCCTGGATGCTGCTGTAGCCGCAGTGGTGGTTGGTAACCAGCAGGCCCTGCTGGGAGATCATCTCACCGGTGCAGCCGCCGCCGAAATGGACGATGGCGTCTTTGAGGGAAGTCTTGTTGATGGAATAGATTTCCTCGGGGGAGAGCTTGCAGCCTGCGGCCTTGAGGTCTTTTCCGTTGAGTTGTTTCAGGAGCGGCAGAAGCCACATTCCTTCATCGGCAAAGGCGCTGGCAGAGATGGCCAGGGCCGCCACAAATGCTAAGAAACGTTTCATCTTCTAAAAGGTTTTGTGTAATACTGTTTGCAAAGATAGTCAAAATAGGGAAGGTTCCAACTCTTTCACGTGGAAAGACTTCCGGTGCCAGGGCGTATAGCCGTATTTCCGGATGGCCTCGATGTGCTCGGGCGTGGGGTATCCCATATTGCGGTCCCAGCCGTATTGGGGGAATTCGGCCGAAAGATGGCGCATAAAATCGTCCCGGTAGGTCTTGGCCAGAACGGACGCGGCGGCGATGGACGTATAGGTGGCGTCTCCGTGCACGACGGTCTGGTAATCCTTGAACCCGTATGGGCCGAAGGGGCGGAATTTGTTGCCGTCGATAAGGAGAAACGCCGGTGCGGGATTCAGCTGCAAAACCGCCCGCTGCATTCCCGTTACCGAAGCCCAGAGGATGTTCAGCCGGTCAATTTCTTCGGCCGATACGGCCTCCACGGCCCAGGCGACGGCTTCCTTCTCGATGATGGGCCGAAGCTCCTCGCGGGCTTTTTCGCTCATCTGCTTGGAGTCGTTCAGGAGCGGGTGGTGGAAGTCTTCCGGCAGGATGACGGCGGCGGCATATACCGGTCCCGCCAGCGGGCCCCGGCCCGCCTCGTCACACCCGGCCTCCCTCCGGCCCGGTTCCAGGAAGGGTTTTAACTGCGGTTTCAATACCGGAAAGCCAGGCCTACGGAGAAGGTGTTGGTTTTTTGTCCGCTGTCCGCAAAGGTATAGGTGACGGGCCGATAGCGGAAGTACAGGGCCACATCTTCAAACCACAAGGCGGCCTTCAAATCCAGCCGGAAGCCCACGCGGCCCTGGGTGGGGTAGAAACGGTCCCGGTGGTGGATGTCTCCCAGGATATGGTTGTTGTGATAGCTGATCAGGCCCACTCCGGGGGCCACGTATGCGCTGACTTGCCAGCGGGGGGCCAGGCGCTGGGTGACGCCCAGCGGGAAGGAGAAGCAGAAGTCTGTCATGTTGGCCTTGGCACGGGCGTCCTGCGGGGCCCGTTCAATGGTTATCACGCTGCCGGAAGAGCCGAATCCGGTTTCTTTGGTTTCAAACACATAACCCTTCTCCAGGTAGCGGAAGTCCAGCAGCAGATCCAGCACTCCCAGGGTGAAGGAGGTGTTGTGGTTGAGCTTATATTCTACCTGAAACAGGCACAGGTCCAGTCCCAGGCCGTGATGAGACATCTTCTGGGGGGTATGGGTGGCGTAATTATAGGAAATGGCGTGGACGCCTCCCATATCCCAGGGAGAGCAGAGGATTTCCTTCTGCGCCGCCGCCTGGGTGCAGAAGGCTGCCAGCAGGGAGATAACCAGGAGTTTTTTCATTATTTATGGTTTTAATGTGAGCAAAGATACGTAAATTTTCCTATATTTGTGGGCTACGACAAGCAAAGTAAATATAATCAATAACACGCAATGAAAACTTACACAACTAAAAACATCCGCAACATTGTCCTCATCGGCGCTCCTCGCTCGGGTAAGACCACGCTCTCCGAAGCCATGCTTTTCGAAGGCAAGGTGATAGACCGTCGTGGTTCCGTAGAAGACAAGAACACCCTTTCTGACAGCAGTGAATTTGAGCAGACCAACCAGAAATCCATCAACGCCACGCCGCTGTATGGAGAAATCAACGGTTGCAAGATCAACTTCATCGACGCCCCCGGTTCTGACGATTTCCAGGGCGGCGCCCTGTCGGCCTTCAAGGTGGTGGATGCCGCCGTCATGGTGATGAACGGTACGGCCGGCATCGAGGTGGGAACTTCCCTCTATGCCCGCTATGCAGACCAGTACCAGATTCCTCTGGTGATCGCCGTGAACCAGCTGGACCACGAAAAAGCCAACTGGGAAGGTGTGCTCAACGCCATCCGTGAAGAGTTCGGCAGCAAGGCTGTCGTGTGCCAGTTCCCGGTGAACCCGGGTCCCGGCCTGGAAGGCTTTGTGGATGTGATAACGATGAAATATTACAACCGCAAGAACGAAGAGCTGGACATCCCCGCCGCCTATGCCGACGAGGCCGAAGAGCTCCGCTCCGCCCTTATGGAGAAGGCCGCCGAAGGTTCCGACGCCCTTATGGAGAAGTTCTTCGAGACGATGGAGCTCACCACCGACGAAATCCGCGGTGGTCTGCGTGACGGCATCCTCAAGAGAGATGCTATCCCCGTGTTCTGCACCAGCGCCAAGGAAAATATCGGCGTAAAGCGCCTGATGGAATTCACCGTGAACGTGGTTCCTTCCCCGGAAGGCAAGGAAGAGCCCACCATTGACGGCGGCACCCTCAAGTGCGACCCTGCCGGCCCCGTGGCCCTGTTCATCTTCAAGACCTCTGTAGAGCAGCACCTCGGTGAAGTGTCCTACTTCAAGGTAATGAGCGGTACCCTCAATGAGGGAGCAGACCTCGTGAACCCCGAAACCGGCAACAGCGAGCGCCTTTCCGCCATCTATGCCGTGGCAGGCTCCAAGAAGGAAAAGGTTTCCTCCATCTGCGCCGGAGACTTCGGCTGCGTGATGAAGCTCAAGGCCGGTAAGACAGACGTAACCCTGGCCCAGAACGGTGTGGAAGCCATCAAGCATATGGTCTTCCCGGATCCCAAGTACCGCTGCGCCGTGAAAGCCGTGGACAAGAACGACGAGGCCAAGGTAGGAGACGCCCTCAACAAGATTGCCTCCCAGGATCCCACCATCACCGTGGAATACTCCAAGGAACTGCGCCAGACCATCCTCTCCGGTATGGGAGAGCAGCACATCAACTATGTGAAGTGGAGAGTGAACAACGAGTTCAAGCAGAACATCGAGCTCTACGCTCCCAAGGTGCCCTACCGCGAAACCATCACCAAGATTGCCACGGCCCAGTACCGTCACAAGAAGCAGTCCGGCGGCGCCGGTCAGTTCGGTGAGGTTCACCTGCTGGTCTGCCCTTACGTGGAAGGCCAGGAAGCTCCGAAGAACTTCAAGATTGACGGCAAGGACGTGGTGTGCAACTTCAAGAGCCAGGACATCACGGACCTGGAGTGGGGCGGCAAGCTGGAGTTCAACAACTGCGTCGTGGGCGGTTCCATCGACCTTTCCTTCATGCCCGCCATCCTCAAGAGTATCAAGAGCAAGATGGAGGAAGGCCCTCTCACCGGCTCCTATGCCCGTGAC
>JAEEGL016408790.1_pt1 | contig 23171 bp, 12 predicted proteins | sample 9134231 | NCBI WGS metagenome assembly JAEEGL01 (sample SAMN16246548, study PRJNA631951) | gut metagenome | biome: gut microbiome; feature: rumen; material: fiber-attached | host: Bos | place: Iran: Karaj | collected 2018-10
GCGATTTCGCTCTATAACGGCCAGCGCAGCAACATCTTCCAGAGCGCCAAGGACTATGGCTCGGCAGGCACCATCTATCTGCGCACCCGCCGTCCCAAGTTCAAGGACGGCAAGCGCGACAATCTCAATGTTTCGTTCAAGACGGGCTCCTTTGGCTTGGTCAATCCCAGTGTGCGCTGGGAGCACAAGTTGAGTCGTGCCGTGAGTCTGTCGTTCAACAGCGAGTTCACCCATGCCACGGGCAAGTACCGTTTCCGCTACATGCGGCACTACAGCGATGGTTCGGTCGCATGGGACACCACCGCCGTGCGGCAGAATGGCGATGTGCGTTCCTATCGGGTCGAGGCAGCGCTCTTCGGCGTCATGTCAAGCGGCAAGTGGCATGCCAAGGCCTATTTCTATGACAGCAACAAGGGCATCCCTGGAGCCATCGTCAACAATGTGTGGAAACACGCCCAGCGGCAGTGGGACAGCAATTTCTTCCTTCAGGGCGCCTACCAGCGCAAGTTCACCGACCGCTACGAGATGATGTTCAATGCCAAGTATTCGCGAGACTATCTGCATTATCTCAACCCCGACACCACGTTGATGTATATCGACAACAAGTTCTGGCAGGACGAGATTTACCTCTCCACGGCCAACAAATACACCATCATCACCGATTGGGACGTAAACCTCTCGGTGGACTACCAGTGGAACAGTCTTGATGCCACACTCACGGGTTTTGGCTATCCCGTTCGACACACGGTCCTCACTGCGCTGGCGACGGCTTGGACTTGGCACGGCTTCAAGGCCCAGGGCAGCCTGCTTTACACCTTGGTCAACGACCGCTCGTCGGCACGTTTCGGCGGGCAGGTGGTGGGCCGTTCAAGCCGTTACATGAACAAGGTCACACCCGCCGTCTTCCTCCTGTGGCAACCTTGGCAGGAGCGTGACTTCAATCTGCGCGCCTACTACAAGCGCATCTTCCGCATGCCCACGTTCAACGACTTGTATTACACCGACATGGGCAACATCACGCTCAAACCCGAGTATGCCACCCAGTACAATGTGGGCTTCCTCTACCGTCTGCTGGCCGACCGTGGTGTGCTCGAGGGCATCAAGTTGAGTGCCGATGCCTATTACAATTACATCACCGACAAGATAATCGCTGTCCCCAAGGGAACCGGCCAATACCGCTGGATGATGATGAACGTGGGAATAGTGAAAATCCGTGGCATCGATGTGACGGCGCGCACAACATTGCGATTGCCGGCCGACGTGATCCTGGACCTCAACCTCAGCTATACCTATCAGCGCGCGCAGGACTACACCAATCCTGCCGACAATGGTGACGGCGGCACCTACAAGGGCCAGATTGCCTATATTCCATGGCACAGCGGCTCGGTGGTGGGCCATGCCAACTGGCGCGACCTGGATGTGAACTACAGTTTCATCTATGTGGGCGAGCGCTACCACACCAGCGCCAACACCCGCGAGAACCACGAGCAGCCGTGGTACACCCACGACCTCTCGGCTGGTTACCTCTTCCGTTTGGGCAAGACCACCATGAAAGTCTCGGGCGAGGTGAACAACCTGTTCAACCAGTACTATGATGTCATCCTCAACTATCCCATGCCAGGGCGCAACTACAAACTTATTCTCAAATTCGATTTCTGATGAATAGACTGTTATATATCTTCATCCCGTTGTTGGCGCTGCTGGCAGGATGCCGCGAGGAGGTCACCATCTTCCTCCCCGAGCACGTCTCGGTGGCGCAACCCGAGTTCACCGACATCGAGGGCTTTTATCTCTTGTGCGAGGGCAACATGGGTTGGAACAAGGCTACGCTGGATTACTACGATTACGCCTACGGTGAGTATGTACGCAACATCTTCTCCTATGCCAACCCCACGGTCCCCAAGGAGATGGGCGATGTGGGCAACGACATCGGCATCTACGGCAGCAACCTCTACTGCGTCATCAACTGCTCCAACAAGGTGGATGTCCTCGACAAGTACACCTGCAAGAAGAAATATCAGATCAACATCCCTAACTGCCGCTACATCCGCTTCTACGGCGGCTATGCTTATGTGACCAGCTATGCCGGTCCGGTGCAGATCAATCCCAACTACGAGCAGCGCGGCTATGTCGCCAAAATCGACACCGTGACCATGCAAATCGTCGATACCTGTCTGGTGGGTTTCCAGCCCGACGAACTCGAGATTGTCGAGGGCAAAATCTATGTCGCCAACTCGGGTGGATACATGGTGCCAAACTACGAGAACACCCTCTCGGTCATCGACTTGGCGACGTTCAAGGAAGAGCGCCGCGTTCCCGTGGCCATCAACCTGAATCTCGTCAAGGGTGACAGCCACGGCATGCTCTGGGTGGTGTCGCGTGGTGACTACTACACCACGGGCAGCAAGGTCTATGCCTATGACACGCGCAAGCAGCAGCTTGTGGACAGCATCGACTGCCGTGTGAGCAACATGTGGCTTGACGGCGATTCGCTCTATGTGGTGAGCACCGAGTGGAGTTATGTGTCGATGAGCAATCATTTTTCCTATGCCGTCATCAACACCCAGACGCGCAAGGTGGTGAGCGATAATTTCATCACCGACGGCACCGACCGCGACATCGTCATCCCCTATGCCGTGGCGGTTAATCCGTTGACCAAGGACATCTATGTCACCGACGCCAAGGACTACGTCTCTCCAGGCCGCCTCTACTGCTTTGACCGCTACGGCGTCAAGAAATGGGACGTGCGCACCGGGGACATCCCCGCCCACTTCGCTTTCTTGGGCAACAATATCAATGAACGATAGTTGGAAAAACAAAACGATAACCGATATGAAAACTGTACGCTTAATGATTTTGGCCGCAATGGCCCTGATGGTCGCCCTCTCGTTGTGGGCCGACAATCGCCCCTGGTTGACGCGGGTCTATGAATACCGTCCTGCTCCAGGTCAGTTCGTCAACACCTTGCCCGTTGCCAGGGTAGGGGAGCCTGTCGACAGTGTTTTGGCGCGTTGCCACGTCAACACCTGCGGCCGCATCGACACGATTACCCAGACATTCCATGGGCAAACCTATACAACCATCGACACCGTCTGGGCCGAGAGTATGATCACCCTGGGCGGCTATGGTGGCTATGTGGTGGTGGGGTTTGACCACCCTGTGGTGAACATGCACACCTGGGACTTCGAAATCATGGGCAACGCCTTCTACAGCAATCAGACGGTAGCTGGCGGCAGTTGTGAGCCGGGTATCGTACTGGTGGGTGTTGATACCGACGGCGACGGTGTGCCCAGCGACGGCGACAAGTGGTATGAACTCGCTGGCAGCGACTATGACCATCCCACGACCCAGCACGATTATGCCATCACCTATTACCGTCCCGACGAGGGCAAACCGCGCACCCCCAGCCAGACCGATCCCAGCCTCATCGACACCACCTATATCCATTGGACCAGCAACGACATCAACCCCGACAGCACCAGTGGCTACATGAGTCGCAACAGCTTCCACATGCAGCCCTATTGGCCCCTGTGGCTGCAAGGCGAGGAAACGTTATCCTTCACCGGTACCAAGCTGCGTTGCAACGCCGTCGACATCGGCGGCAACGACGGCAATGCCTACTATGTCCAGTACAACTTCGCTTGGGGATATGCCGATAACCTGCCCAACCATCCAGGCCGCTTGCCCGGTGTCCAGGGCTATAACCCCGGTTTCAAGATCGACTGGGCCGTCGACGAGCAGGGCAATCACGTCAATCTCACCCACATCGATTTCATCAAGGTCTATAATGCAGTGAACCAGTATTGCGGTTGGATTGGCGAGACCTCAACCGAGGTCGCCGGAGGCATTGACTTCCACCCCGATGCCGTCTTTGGCGACGTGAACGGCGACAAGGAAGTCAACATCAGCGATGTCAATGCCGTGATCGCTGTGATTCTCACAAGCGCCGATTCCCTGTTGGCCGACGTGAATGGCGACGGCGAGGTCAACATCAGTGACATCAACACCCTCATCTCAGTTATCCTTCATTAAAGATAAATCCTTTATTATTAGTCATTTGTGCGCATGGGCCTGTTTTGAGCGAACAGGCCCATGCACGTTCTGTTAGGTTAAAAGATGTTTAATTGAAATGAATTTTTTTGCATAATTAATTATTTGGCATATCTTTGTGCCACAGGAGTTAACATCCTGCCAGATACCTTAAACTGAGTTCGTTTTATTATATCATTTAACTATTAACTTTTTTATGAAAAAAATCTTTTTACTTTTAGCAGTGGCTTTTGCTGCATTCGCAGCTCAGGCCGCAACCGCGTACTTGTATCAGGGTGGTCAGAGCAGTGGCCAAGTGCCTATCTACGGCAATTATCTTGACACCGAGGGCACTCGTGTGCAGGTGATGTATCCCGAGTCGGCAATGACCGACCTGATTGGTCTCCCCCTCAACTCTGTGACGTTCTATCTCAACGGTAGCGTTCCTGCAGCGGTGTCGGGTGCTAAGTTGAAAGTGCTGGTTGGTACTACCTCTCAGACTTCGTTCCCCTCATCGGGTGCAACTCCCATCTCTGGCTTGACCGAGGTCGCTCAAATCACAATGACTGAGGGTGCGACCGAGTTGCCCATCGTCTTCAATGCGCCTTTTGTTTACAATGGTGGCTCTTTTGTGATTGAGACCGAAGTGATTGAAAAATCTGGCTGGGGTACAGTTGAGTTCTTCGGCGTTTCAAGCTATGGTTCCAATAATGCTATTACTTATACCTATAGCTGGCAAACACGCAGCTTCTATCCCTTCGCAACCATCGACTACACGCCCCAAGACTACGCCGCTATTGTACGTCCTGCTGCGCTTGACTTTGGACGCATTTATCCCGAGCAGACTGCCGAGCAGACCTTCAGAATCGACAACAAGGGTGCTAATGCTTTCACTCCTGCCTTCTCTGGCTTGACGGCTCCCTTTAGTGTCGATCCCGCTCCCGCCGAGATTCCTGCTGGTGGTTTCGTGACTTACACCGTAACCTTTGCTCCCACTTCTCTGGGCGAATACAACCAGACCTTGGCTATCGACTGTGGTGCTGCTGGTCAGTTCCAGGTAGCAATGAGCGGTGCTCAGGTTGAGGTTCCCGCCGAGGTTGTAGTTGCTGACGGCACTTCAACCAATAAGATGGTTCCTGTTGATCCCGAGAACTATGAGCATGTTGGTGGTGGCGCTTTCTCACAGATGATTTATCCTGCCGACATGCTGACCGATCTGGTTGGCAAGAAGATCACCGGTCTCAAGTTCCACACCACCCAGGCCATGACCCTGAATGGTGGTAACATCCAGTTATCGATTAAGGAGGTTGAGCAAGATATCTTCAGTACTCCAGATGCTATTACTGACATGACCGTCGTTGCCAATGGCGCACCCGTTGCAGGTGAGACCGAGCTCGTGTTTGAATTCAACGAGCCTTATCTGTACAATGGTGGCAATCTGGCCGTTGAGGCGCTCGTGACCGCTGAGGGTAACTACAGCTTCAGTGACGCTTATCTGGGTGTTGATAGCGTAGCCGCATCCTTTGCTCATATCTATAACTTTGGTTGGGAGGAAGGCGTCGTTAACTTCCTGCCCAAGGCTACCTTCAGCTACGAGAAGGGTGAAACTCCTCAACCCACCGTTGAGCGTGGTAACGTGAACGGCGTCGGTGGTGTTGACATGGATGACTTGACCGCTCTGATCAACTATATGCTTGATCCGGTTAACACCGAGATTAACCAAGCTAACGCTGCTGCTTGCAACAGCCTCGACAGTAATGAAGTTAACATGGACGACTTGACCGCCCTGATCAACTTCATGATGACCGGCGCTTGGGCCAACTAATCCCAACGAGATTAAATTCTAACCTATCATGTGGGTCCCTCAAGCTTGAGGAACCCACATTTTTTTGCCATTACATCAATTCTCCGTTAGTTGTGTTAAGTTGACATGCTCTGCATCAATTTTACAATAAAATTTGTTTTGATTTCCCGTGCGCAGCACGGTCCCTGTTCCCACAAGATGCTCCCTGTTTCAGGCGATACTTCTGTCACTGGGTCAACCACTGTATATTACCGTTTATTGTGATTGTTGCAATTATTTTTGATGATAGTTTTGTTAATTTATGCGCTTGTTGTATTTTTGCAAAAAATATGCTAACTTGATTAGCTAACCTTATTATGTGTTTTTCATTAACTTAAACTTTTTTTATTATGAAGAATTTTTTAACTTTAATTACTGTGGCCGCAATGGCTTTCGCAGCTCATGCCAACATCTTGACAGTTGCCGAAGGTACTGACGAGGCTGAGTACGTTCCATTTTATGGCTACCAAATGGATGCCCCGAGCGCTATCAGCCAGGTGATTTATCCTGCCGACATGCTCGCAGACATGAATGGTGGAACTATCACCGAGATCAAGTTCTATCCTACAGCAGCTTTCGGTGCCCTGGGTTCAGGTAACCTGCAGATTTCTCTCAAGGAGGTTGAGCAGGTTGGCTATACATCCACCACGCTGTTGACCGACGCTACTGTTGTTGGCTATGCTTATCCCGTTCAAGGCGAGACCGAGTGGACCATCGTTTTTGACGAACCCTTTGAGTACCATGGTGGCAACCTCATGATTGAGACCAGTCTCATTCAGACAGGTTCTTATAAGAGCACCAAGTTCTTTGGCCAATCATTCTCTTATGCCGTTGGCATCGCCCAGTACAAGTATAGTTGGGGCAATGAATATTATTATGAGAGTGAACATGTCCTCCCCATGGCAACTTTCACCTATGAAGGCGGTGGCAGCCAAGACGAGGGTATTACCCTCCTGTCCGAGGCTAACGCACTCGAGGACGCTGCCGAGTTCACCTTCAACGGCGACGCAGTCGTTACCGCCTGCAAGAATGGCTACGTGTTCCTGCGCGATGAGAGCGGCTATGGCATGATTGCCGGCGTTACCGGTGCTGCCTTCGAGAACGGTCAGGTGCTGGGCCAGGGTTGGACTGCCACTAAGACCAGCGTCAACAGCGGTTGGGTACGTTACACTAATGCTGCAGGTCTCAGCTACAGCGGTGAGAACAACGCCGAACTGGCTGCACCCCAAGAGCTGATGACTAAGCCCACTGATGATAGCATGCTCAACGCCTATGTTCTCATCAGGAACACGACAATTTCTAGTGGTGGCGGTGGCGGTTTCCCCGGTTTCCCCGGCCACGCCGTTCAGTATACGTTGCCTGACGGCACGACAATTGGTGAGACCCAAACGTTGTGGAGCTTTGATGGAGAAGCCGGAAGTGACCTTTACAATGTCTATGGCATTGTTTGCAAGGTGAGCGGCACTTATAAGATTCAACCCGTTATTTTCGAGAAGATTGAAGAGCCTCAACCCACTGTTGAGCGCGGTAACGTGAACGGCATCGGTGGTGTTGACATGGACGACCTGACCGCCCTGATCAACTATATGCTTGATCCGGTTAACACCGAGATTAACCAAGCTAACGCTGCTGCTTGCAACAGCCTCGACAGTAATGAAGTTAACATGGACGACTTGACCGCCCTGATCAACTTCATGATGACCGGCGCATGGGCCAACTAATCCCTACGAGATTAAATTCTAACCTATCATGTGGGTCCCTCAACTCGAGGAACCCACATTATTTTTGCAATAATACAGCAATTCTTTAGCTATTCTGTACCTCATTTTCATCCACTTCACGTCACTTCGGTAGGCGAGCAGATCGAAGACCTGAGCAAGGCCGTCGGCCTTGACTTGAGTTAACCCTAGGGCGCACAGGCCGACGGTCTGTGTGCCCTGGGGAACAGGCGACAAAAGGACGGGGCCTCGATAGAGGGCCACTCATTATCGACAATGACTTCAGCAGTGCCGCAATTTTGAAATAATTTGTTAAATTTCCCGCCTGCAGGGCGGGGGTTTTTCCAGGCGTCCCGTTTCAAGCACCAGTTTTGTACAGTTTCATTTTTTTTCTTAATTTTGCATCATCATAACCGAGATATCCGAGCATTTCTGCTCGCAATCAGATAATTAACAGGTTTAACTACTTTTTTTACTACACAATGAAAAAATTCTACATGATTCTCGCAGCCTTCGCTGCAATGACATTGACCGCCCAGGCTCAAGTTTGGGAGACCATCGAGATTGGTGACTGGGAAAATCCCACCACTTACAACGGTTCTTATTTTGACATGGCACCCACCAACTTCTATTTGGCTCACACCGGTGCTCAGATGCTTTACACCCCCGACATGCTGGCTGCTCTGAACGACAAGCAGAACGTCCGTATCAACGGAATGACCTTCATGTTCCACGATGAGACCTACGAGGAGATCGCCCGCAACATCAAGATTTTCATCTATGAAACCGACGCTACCGAGTTCGCTGTAGTGGATGGCAAGAAGCAGTTCTTCCCCTTGGGTGAGCAGGTATGGGAAGAAGATCGCACCTATGACATGCTCTTCTTCTATGGTGAGGACTATACAGTGCCTTTCCGCTTCAACTATCCCTACACCCCTGGCAAGAGCCTGGTGGTGACGATTACCTATGATGCTTTCGATGACGACAACTGCACCATGGGTAGCGACTACGCTCCTTTCTATACCTCGGGCATGGGTAAGGCCTTGACCTACACCAACAACTGGACCAGTTTCATGGATTATACCACGGGCGAAGACTTCCCCGATGCAACCGCTACGCTGGGTTGTGGCACTAACGTTGAGCTCCCCTTGACCAGGTTCCAATTCTACTATGAGGATCCCGCTGGTACTTGCGAGCGTCCCGAGTGCGCTTATGCCATTACTGCCCTGGAGACGGTTACCGTAACCATCACCAATAACGAGCCCGATGCTGTTGTCTACTGGAATGTTGTTGATGCCGATGGCCTTCTCGTTGATTCTGGCGAATTCACTGGCGAGAGTTACAGCTTCAACGTGACCGGTGACGGCTCTTATACCGTTCATTGCTACGCTCATATCGATGGTTGGAACGACAGCCCCGACGGTGGTGTATTCTTCACCATCCTGCCCAACGAGGAGCCTTCAACCGCCGTCAGCGAGCTCGTTAACGGCAAGACCGTTGCTAGCGTGCGCTACTTCAACGTTGCCGGTCAGGAGATGCCCCAGGCCGATGGCATGACCATCGTCGTGACCACTTTCACCGACGGCTCAACCACCACCTCCAAGGTTGTGAAGTAATCCACCTCATGTCGAGGTATTGCGAGCCTGTGGCTCGCAGTACAAGATAGACCCTACCACGATGGGCGACCCGCAACACCGGGCCGCCCATCGAAATTAAGGCGGTGTGTCATAATTCATTCGTTGCGTTTTATGTCGCGCTTCACGCGAGAAATTAAACGGAATTATTAGTAAAATTAAATAAAAAATATTGTCTTGTGTGATATTTATAAAAATTTTTGTATAATTCCTCGGCCGCAAGGCCGATCAAAGTTCTAGGCGCGGATTATGACACAACCCTCTTTTTTGTTGGTGATTTTAGCGCAATTTGTTATCTTTGCACTATCATAACCGAATGAATGGGGCATCTGATGGTCCCATGAATGAACTGCCAACTCTTACTAACCGTTAATTGATTAAAGCAATGAAAAAATTTTACATGATGCTTGCAGCCATCGCTGCATTGACGATGTCTGTCCATGCCCAGAATGTCGGATGGATCGAGGTGGGGGACTATTACAACCCCACCGAGTTCTACAACGGCTCTTACTTTGACATGGCTCCGACCAACTTCTATCTGGCCCACACCGGCGCCCAGATGATTTACACGCCCGACCTGCTCACTGGTATGGAAGGCCGAGAGGGCTTTGAAATCAAGTACCTGAACTTCAAGTTCAACAGCGAGTCTTTCGAGGAGATCGTCCGCAATGCTAAGGTCTATCTCAGGGAGATTGATGAGACCGAGTTCGCTGTGGTCGAAGGTGTGAAACAGTTCTTCGACTTTGGCGAACTTGTCGCCCAGGGACGATATGACTTTGAATTGCTCGATTTCTATGGCGAGGACCAGGTCCTTGCAATCGAGATCCAAGAACCCTTCACTTTCTCCCTTGGCAAGAGCCTCCTGGTCACCATCGTTCTTGATGCCGAAGATGACGACAACTGCACCATGGGCAGCGACTACGCGCCGTTCTACACCTCGGGCATTCGAGGCAAGGCGATGACCTACACCGACAACTGGACCAGCTTTGTGGACTATGCCATGGGCGAAGATTTCCCTGATGCAACGGCTATGCTGGGTTGTGGCACCAACGTCGAGCTCCCCGTGACCGAGATTGGCTATACCTACGAGAAGATGCGCGGCGACGTGAACAACAACGGCGTCATCGAAATGGATGACCTCACCGCCCTGATTAACTATCTGCTCACAGGTGACACTACTGATATCAGCATGGTCAATGCGGCAGCTTGTGACGGTAATGAAGACATCGCTATGGACGACCTCACCGCCCTCATCAACTATCTGCTAAACTCCGCCTGGTAAGCCTCAATTGATTTGTCTTGAAACAAGACACTGCATCAAAATGCCCCCAAAAGTTGGAAAAAAACTTTTGGGGGCATTTTATTGGGCGAGCAGGTCGAAGGCCCTGGGCAAGGCCGTCGGCCTTGACTTGAGTTAACCTCAGGGCGCACAGGCCGAAGGTCTGTGTGGCCTGGGGAACAGGCAACTAAAGGACGGGGCCTCGATAGAGGGCCACTCATTATCGATAAAACTTCAACAGTGCCTCATTTCTGAAACAGTCAGTTTACAGTTGCATCAGCTAAGGTGCAGTGACACAAGTGTCTAAACAGTTAATCTTGAATAAAATATCTAAATTTCATCCAAAAAGTTTTCCAAATATTTTTACAAACAACTGATAATTAATCAGTTGTATTTTTACTTGGTCCAAAAAGTTTTCCAAAACGATTTTTTTCAATAAAAATATTTGTGGTTTCAATAACTATGTTTACTTTTGCAAATCCAATGGCTTTTCCCTTTGGCCATATCGATAGCAACACCTAGAAACTAAAAATACTGTGATATGATTCAGACCGTTCTTAAACGTGATGGTCGCATTGTCGGCTATAACGAGGAAAAGATAAAAGCAGCGATTCGCAAGGCGATGTTGGCCACCGAGGCTGGTGAGGACGAGGCGTTGATTCAACGCATCGCCGACCGCATCGGGCAGCGTGGACGCCCCCAAATGAGCGTCGAGGACATTCAGGACCAGGTTGAGTTGGAGCTGATGAAGAGCCCCCGCAAGGAGGTGGCACGTTGCTACATCAACTATCGACAAAAACGCAGCGTGGCGCGCAAGGCCAAGACGCGTGACCTGTTTTTGGAGATCATCAATGCCAAGAACAACGATGTCACGCGCGAGAACGCCAACATGAATGCCGACACCCCTGCCGGCATGATGATGAAGTTCGCCAGCGAGACCACCAAGCCCTTCGTCGATGACTACCTCTTGAGCGAGGAGGCGCGCGAGGCCGTGCGTGGCAACTACCTGCACATCCACGACAAGGACTACTATCCCACCAAGAGCCTCACCTGCGTGCAGCACCCGCTGGACAAGGTGCTTGAACAGGGCTACATGGCAGGCCATGGCGAGTCTCGTCCCGCCAAGCGCATCGAGACGGCAGGTGTCATCGCATGTATCACCATGGAGACGGCCCAGAACGAGATGCATGGCGGTCAGGCCATTCCCGCCTTCGATTTCTACCTGGCACCCTTTGTGCGCCGCACTTTCATCGAGGAGGTGAAGAACCTTGAGGAAATCATGGGCCAGGACTACAGCCGCCTCTATGACGCTAAACTGGACGATTTCATCGAGCGTGAGCTGGACTTCCTTCAAGGCGACGAGCGCATCCTTCAACATGCTGTCAACAAGACGGTTAGGCGCGTTCATCAGGCGATGGAGGCCTTCATCCACAACATGAATTCCATCCACTCGCGTGGCGGCAACCAGGTGGTGTTCAGCTCCATCAATTATGGTACCGACACCAGTGCCGAGGGACGTTGTGTCATCCGCGAACTCTTGAATTCGACCTACGAGGGCGTGGGCAACGGCTCCACAGCCATCTTCCCCATCCAGATCTGGAAAAAGAAAACCGGTGTGAGCTACAAGCCTGGCGACCGCAACTACGACCTCTATCAGCTGGCCTGCAAGGTCACGGCCCGCCGTTTCTTCCCCAATTTCGTCAACCTCGACGCGACCTACAACCAGGACGACCAGTGGCGCCCCGACGATCCCAAGCGCTACGTCCACGAGGTGGCCACCATGGGCTGCCGCACCCGCGTGTTCGAGAACCGCTTCGGCGAGAAAACCTCCATCGGTCGTGGCAACCTCTCGTTCTCAACCATCAACATCGTGCGTCTGGCCATCGAGTGCATGGACATCAAGGACCAGCAGGAGCGCATCGACCGCTTCTTCGCCAAGTTGGACAACATGCTGGAGGTCACCGCACGTCAGCTCGATGCCCGCTTCCAGTACCAGAAGACCGCTATGGCCAAGCAGTTCCCCCTGCTCATGTCGCAGCTGTGGAACGGTGCCAGCGAACTCAAACCCGACGACAAGATCGAGAGCGTCATCAACCAGGGCACGCTGGCCATTGGTTTCATCGGACTTGCTGAGTGCTTGATCGCCCTCACGGGTAAGCATCACGGCGAGAGTGACGAGGCGCAGCAACTGGGCGTCAAAATCATCACCTACATGCGCGACCGTGCCAATGAGTTCAGCGAGCGTTACCGTCACAACTACAGCATCCTGGCCACGCCCGCCGAGGGGCTGAGCGGCAAGTTCACCCGCCGCGACCGTAAGGACTTCGGCGAGATCCCCGGTGTGACCGACAAGATTTATTACACCAACAGCAACCACGTGCCTGTCTATTACAAGTGTTCGCCCAAGCACAAGGCCGAGGTCGAGGCTCCCTATCATGACCTGACCCGCGCCGGCCACATCTTCTATGTCGAGATTGACGGTGACGCCACCCACAACCCCGAAGCCATCGCCAACGTTGTGGACCTGATGGACAAGTACAACATGGGTTACTGTTCGGTCAACCACAACCGCAACCGCTGCATGGATTGCGGCTATGAGGACGCCACCGACGGCCTCGAGGAATGCCCCAGCTGCCATGGCCACAACATCGACCGTTTGCAGCGCATCACCGGCTACCTCGTTGGAACAACCGATCGCTGGAACAGCGGCAAACTCGCCGAGCTCAAAGACCGCGTCGTCCACAAGTAAACAGGCTCTAGGCATTAGGAGTTAGTCCCCTATCACCTAAAGCCTAAAGCCTATCACCTAAAGCCTAAAGCCTAAAAATGCTCCGCATTCTGCACATCGTCGAGGGCACCAGTGTCGACGGGCCTGGCCTGCGCACGTCAATCTACATGGCGGGCTGCAACCACCATTGCCCCGGCTGCCACAATCCAGCCTCATGGGACCCGCAGGGTGGGGAAGAGCGCACCCTCGACGAACTGATGCAGGTCATCGCCTATAACGAAGCCCCCGTCACCCTCTCGGGCGGCGACCCCCTGCAGCAGCCCGACGGCACCCGAGCGCTCATCCATCGCATCAAGGCCGAATTGGGCTACAACGTGTGGTGTTTCACAGGTTATACTTGGGAGGAGATAGAAAAAGACCCCGTCCTGCTCGACGTCGTGCGCGAGCTCGATGTCTTGGTTGACGGCCCGTTCATCCAGGCGCAGCGTGACATCACCCTCCGTTTCCGCGGCTCCCGCAATCAGCGCCTCATCGACGTCCAGCGCACCCTCTCCACCGGCACCATCACCCTTTTCAACTCCTGAAGGCAAATCACCCCTTTTACTGTCAAGGTGGTGCGCCACATCGCCCCACAAGCGTCGGAGTATTGCGAGCCTCAGGCTCGCACCATCAATAGTTTTAAAATAAAAATTTCTTCTAATTCCCCGCCCGCAGGGCGGTTGATATTCCCGCAGGGTTTCAGGCGCGTTCCGTCGTGTCCCGTAGTTCGAGCCTATGGCTCGAAAAAAAATCCCCACCCTTCAGTCAAAAATGAATGCGTCAGCCCCAAAAAAGTCTTTGATTTCTTGCCCACAGGGCAATAAAAACAAAATGCGGATGCCAATCAGTACAATCCGTTTAATTCGCCGTTTAAAATCAGAATGCGGCAGTCCTCAGAATAATTCAAACTGTTCAGGTTGATTTTAAAATGTGTGGTTGGCAAAATTCCGTCTTATCCATTCAATCCAGCCAGTCCAGTCTATCCAGTTTATCCATTCCGCGGCAGCAACTAAGGTCTAAAAAACCTTTTCATCATTGACACTCCCAACCAGTGATTGTACCTTTGCAGCGTGTGGCAAAGAAATAGCTTTTAAGATTCTTTATCATTTCCGCACCACCCCCTGTAATAACAATCAAAAATGTGAAACCATGATTGTCAATACTTTACAAAATCCACCCCCAAAACCGCCCATTGCTTTTTGACGCAAACAGACCCAGCTCATCATGGATGATATTGAAGCAAAAACCGAATAACACCCCCTGCGCCCTAGATGGTTTTGTGTTGATTGTGTTTATTGTTTTCTTTTCTTTTTTGTTGTCGAGTCAAAATTATTGTAGTATCTTTGCAGCAACAAATTGAACGTGTTGAGGTTCCCTGCTCACTGTGGGCAAGGGATCAAAAGGGAATCAGGTGAGAATCCTGGACAGTACCCGCTGCTGTAACTCCCCGCGACACATCGTGCGGCATCATGCCACTGGTTGCAAACGCTCCATGTCTGCATCATCACCGGGAAGGCGCCGTCGCGATGGGGGAGAAGTCAGAAGACCTGCCTCCGCACGGCCAATCAAACGTGGTTCACGCGGCATTTGAACCCTGGCGAAGTGAGATGATGCAGAGCAATCTGTGCATATTTCTGAAATCATCACCGGCCTGCAGTCGGTCCTTCGTGTCGCTTGAATCAAGAGCTAGAAAAAGATAAAGCGATATGAAGAAAACGTTACTTCTTGCATTAGCAATGACTGCAGCGCTGACTGCAGGCGCCGAAAACTCGCCTTACATTGCCCATGTGTATGACTATCTGCCCGCTCCGGGACAGTTCGTCAATGTTTTTCCCGCCTATCAGCCAGGCTATACCCAGGCCGACATCAATGCCCAGCTTGAGACTTCGCTCTGCGGTAAAGCCAATGGCACCGCTGTCAGTCTGGGCAGCTACGGTGGCTACATCGTCTTCGGGTTCGACCATCCGGTGATCAACAAGCACGGCTATGACGTGAAAATCTATGGCAACGCCATTCAGAGCGAGGCTGTTCCAGGAACTCCTGGTGGCAGCTGCGAGCCTGGCATCATCATGGTGGGCGTGGACGAGGACGGCGATGGCGTGTCCAGCGAGGGTGACAAGTGGTATGAGATCAAGGGCTCGAATTACGACAACTGCCAGCATGGCTTTGAAGTGACCTATTACAAGCCCGATGAGAACAAGCCTCGTGTGCCCCATGCGAGCTGGAGGTTCATCACCGATGTCGAGTATGTCTATTGGACAAGTAATGACCAGGTTGCCGACAGCACCAGTGGCTATGTGTGGCGCAATTCCTTCCACAATTCTAATCCCTATTGGCCTTTGTGGATCGAGGACACGGTGCTTACCTTCAGGGGCTCGAAACTGCCTAATTCATCTATCGACATGAGCGGTGGAAATGGAAACAACTGGTTCCAGCCGTTCTTCGGCGAAGGCTATGTGGACAATCTGCCCAATGCTCAAGAGCCTGGCTTCAAGATTGACTGGGCGATAGACGAGGATGGCAATCCCGTTGAACTTGACCACATCGACTTCATCAAGGTCTATTGCGGCCAGTTTGACTACTGTGGATGGCTGGGCGAGGTTTCCACCGAGGTCTGTGGCGCCGAGGATCTGCACCCCGATGCCGAGCCCGATGAGCCGGGTCCAGGCCCCGAGGATTTCACCTTCACCAACGGCATCATCTTTGTCAACGAGGACCGCTACGGTCCCAACCAGGGCTCCATCAACTACTACAACTATGACTACGACGAGATGGAGTATAACGTCTTTGCGATGGTGAATCCTGGCTTGAAATTGGGTGTGACCACCCAGTTCGGTCAGCTGTTCGGCAACCGTCTGTTCGTCGTGAGCAAGCAGGCTAATGCCAATGAGGCGTCGGGCAGCACCGTTGGTTCCCGTTTGGCAGTGCTCGATGCTGCCACGCTCAAGCAGCAGGGCAGTGTATTGTGCTTCGGCGAGTCCCCCGACAGTGTATACGACGGTCGCAGCTATTGCGCTGTGAACAACAACAAGGGCTATATCGCCACAAGTGGTGGAATCTTCGTCTTTGACGTCCCCACGATGACGGTTCAAGGCATGATTGATGGCACACAGTCCAGCGCAGCGGGAGATTATAATAGCCTCTACCGTGACCAGTGTGGAGACATGGTGCGCTTTGGCCAGTATGTGTTCGCTGTGCAGCAGGGCAGGGGGTTACATGTGATTGACCCCCAAACCGATGTCATTGTGACCACACTTCCGTTCCCCAACATCGTCACGGTATTTGTGACGGCTGGCGGCAACCTGTATGTGGCCAACAACTCGCGCGAGATTTACGACTACAATGGTGGCCCCTACGAGGCCAACTTCACCCGCATCGACCCCGTCACATTGACGGTGGATGAGGTCTATCAGCTTGACGGAATACATGGTGCAGTGAGTTCATGGGGCGCTTGGCGTGCCCGCATGGTCTGCGTTGACCCTGTGGCCGAGAAGGTTTACTATAACTATGACGAGTATCAGAACTACATCAGCTGCTATGATTTCACGACGCGCACATTCACTGACGAGCTGATTGCTTTGCCCGAAGGAGTTGAAATCAACTGGGACGGCACCAACGAGCTTCAGGGCCTTTATGCATCAGCCATCAGCTTCGACCCGCACACGGGTGACATGGTGGTTCAGACAGTTGAGGCTGCCCCATTGTCTTACCAGAACTTCAACCACAACTGGGTACTGTTCTATGATGCCAATACCTTCGAACTCAAGCGTCAAGTGCGACTGCGCGACGCTTACTGGTTCCCGTCCATGGCGGTATACCCCGATGTGAATGAGCCTTCGGTGACCATTGGCGACAAAGTGATGAAACAAGACAGAATCTTGACGATAGATCTGCTTGATGCCGTGAGTGATGCCGATAATATGGCGGCATTGGCAGTCTCCGTTGCACACAGCGCAAATGATGCGGTTGCTCGTGCCTGGGTCGAGGGGCTAAATCTGTGCGTTGAGGGCTTGTCGATTGGCTCAACGGCAGTGACGGTCACTACCGACAGCAATGGGCACCTGACGACGACCTCATTCACAGTCGAGGTGCATGCTCAGCCTGGCGACGTCGATATGGACGGCAATGTCAACATGGACGATTTGACTGGCTTGATCAATATCATGCTGGGGTCAGTGCTGAACATTTATGATATGGGCGCAGCCGACGTTAACGAGAATGGTGCTGTGGGCATGGATGACCTCACTGAGCTGATTAATGTTTTATTGATGAACTGAAAAATCACAACAATATGTTTAACCAATAAATAATTAAATCATTATGAAGAAGATTTTTACTTTTGCAACTTGCGCCATGTTGGCTGCTGCCGCATGGGCCGATGTGGTTACCTTGAACTTGGATGCTCCTCTCAATCCCACGACCATTGAGTACGGTGCAAACGGTATCTGGACCGGATGCTACAACGATGTTGATTACACTTGGCTCGAGTTTGAAGCCCAAGGTGGCGAATTCATGCTGTCTCACCTCATCGATGGCGAGGGCGCCTCGTGGGGCGGATATTACTGGGACGGTTTCACGCTTGCTATCGGTGGTGACCAGACCGATTATGGCCAGCCTGGCAGCAGCGCTAGCTGGACGACAAATTTCGGCGGTTGTATGGCTGGTGGCGGTTGCGTCATCAACGAGGATGGCTCGGTGACTGCCGACCCCGACATGCCCTATCTCGTAGCTTATTACAGCTCGTGGGCAATGGAGGGTCCCAGCAATCAGGTGATTTTCTTGAACGAGGGCAACGGCATGCTCTTTGAGCCTGTCGGTGTCTATGTCTGCAACCATCCCTGGCCCTATTATGGCTGTGTGCATGGTGATGGCATGGCTCGCGCTTTTGAAGAGGGCGACTATTTTGAACTCATTGCTCATGGCGTCAAGGCCGACCGCAGCGAGACCACGGTTTCAATGAACCTGATTGAGTACACCAATGGCACTCTGATTGCCGCTAACGACTGGACCTTCTTTGACCTCTCTGGTCTGGGCGAGGTGGAATCGGTTTATTTCACACTCAACTCTACCGACACTGGCGATTATGGCATGAACACTGCATCCTACTTCTGCATGGACAAGTTCCAGGTCAACACTACACCTGTTCCCACAGCCATCAACGAGGTTGAAAACGAGAATGCTGTGACTGGTGTGAAGTATGTCAATATGGCTGGCATGACCAGTGACAAGCTCTTCGATGGTGTGAATGTGGTCGTTACCACCCACAGCAATGGCACCACTACTACCGCCAAGGTGATCAAGTAAAAAAAACAGTATTTAGTATATAGTAACCGTGATTGTGTGCGTCCGGGCGGCACTGCCAGCCGCTGGGACGCACATCTTTCTGTTGGCTACTAAAAGCAATAGTTTTCTCGCACATTAATATATTACTATATTAAAAGATGTGTCAAGCAAAAAAAACTCATTTCAGGCTTGCCTTATTTCGATTTATTGGAGTACCTTTGCAGCCGATTTCAAAAAATGAATAAGAGATATGGCGAAAAACTTAGTTATTGTTGAGTCCCCTGCCAAGGCAAAGACCATTCAGAAGTTTCTGGGTAACGATTATAAAGTGATGTCGAGTTTCGGTCACATCCGCGACTTGCACAAGAAGGATTTCAGCATCGATGTCGAGCATGGATTTGCTCCGTTGTATGAGATCCCCGAGGATAAACAGGAACAGGTCAAGAAGCTCAAGGAAGAGGCCGACAAGGCCGACATCGTCTGGCTCGCAAGTGATGAAGACCGAGAGGGAGAAGCCATCGCTTGGCATCTTTACGAGGTGCTCGGACTCAAACCCGAGGAAACTCGACGCATCGTCTTTCACGAGATTACCGAGCCTGCCATTCTGGACGCTATCAAGCACCCGCGTTCTATTGATTTGAACCTTGTGGATGCCCAACAGGCGCGTCGCGTGCTTGACCGCATTGTGGGCTTTGAGCTCTCGCCGGTACTCTGGCGCAAAATCATGCCCGGCCTGTCGGCAGGACGTGTACAGAGTGTTGCCGTGCGTCTGGTCGCTGAACGCGAGAAGGAAATCAAGGCCTTCAAGAGCGAACCCTATTACCGTGTGTCGGCACAGTTCGCCAAGGCCGACGGACAGTCCTTCACGGCCGAGTTGAACCGCCATTTGAAAGACCATGATGCCGCCAATGAGTTCCTTGAGGATTGCAAGACGGCTGCTTTCCAGGTCAGCGAGGTGGCTGTGAAGCCCGTGAAGCGCACACCGGCTCCTCCTTTCACGACGAGTACCCTCCAGCAGGAGGCTGCCCGCAAGTTAGGCCTATCGGTCAAGCAGACCATGCGCCTTGCGCAGCGACTCTACGAGGAAGGTCTCATCACCTACATGCGTACCGACTCGGTGAACCTGAGTAAGTTGGCGTTGGCAACCATCAGCAAGGAAATCAAGGAGAACATCGGTGAGCAATACCTCAAGGTGCGCCACTACCGCACGACCAGCAAGGGCGCGCAGGAGGCTCACGAGGCCATCCGTCCCACCTACATCAGCAACCACACCATCACGGGCACAGCCCAGGAGAAGAAACTCTACGACCTCATCTGGAAGCGCACCATCGCATCTCAGATGGCCGACGCCGAGCTGGAGAAGACCACTGTGGACATCACGGTCACTGGGCGCAAGGAGATGTTCGTTGCCGAGGGCGAGGTAGTGAAGTTCGACGGTTTCCTCAAGGTCTATTTCGAGGCTGTCGATGATAACCAAGCCGACGCCAAGAGCAATGCGCTGTCTGATTTGCACACGCTGCCGGCACTGTCGCGTGGCGATGGACTTGAGGCGTACAGCATCACTGCGTTGCAGCGCTACACACAACAGCCCAACCGTTATACCGAGGCTTCGCTCGTGAGGCGCCTGGAGGAACTGGGCATCGGTCGCCCCTCAACCTACGCCCCCATTATCTCAACAATTCAGGACCGCAACTATGTGGAGAAGGGTGAAGATAAGGGCCTGAAACGTGAGTGTGAAACCCTCACACTCAAGGACGGGAAAATCACGCTCGGCAAGAAGTCCGAGGTCTATGGCGTTGAAAAGGGCAAGCTGGTGCCTACCGATGTGGGCATGGTGGTCAATGATTTTCTTGTGAAGTACTTCCCCAACATCATGGACTATAACTTCACGGCTAAAGTGGAGAATGAGTTTGATGAGGTAGCCAAGGGCAATGTGGTTTGGAACAAGGAAATTGAGTCGTTCTACGAGGGATTCCATCCCAGCATCAGCACTGTGTCTGGACTGCGTCTGGAGCACAAGGTGGGAGAACGCCTGCTTGGTAATGACCCCAAGACTGGACTGCCTGTCATGGTAAAGATTGGTCGATATGGCCCTCTCGTGCAGATGGGAAGTGCCGACAACAATGTCAAGCCGCGTTTCGCTTCGTTGCAGCGCGGGCAGAGCATCGAGACTCTCACACTCGAGGAGGCGGTGAAATTGTTTGATCTGCCCCGTGAATTGGGTGAGTTCGAGGGCGAGACGGTAACCATCGGTGTGGGACACTACGGCCCCTATGTGAAGCACAACGGCAAGTATGCCTCCATCCCAAAGGAGATGTCCCCCACGGCCATCACCCTCGACGAGGCCATCGAAATCATCATGAAACAGCGCGAGACCGAGGCCAAGAAAGTCCTGCGCACCTTTGATGAGGAACCCGACCTCAAGGTGATGAACGGTCGCTATGGCGCCTATATCGTCTACAAGGGTCAGAATGTCAAGATTCCCAAGGACAAGAATGCCGAGGATCTCACACTTGAGGATTGCCGTGCTATCGTGGCCGACGAGTCGAACCACTCCAAGGGTAGCGCCGGAAAGCGCGCTGCACGCACGCGTTCGACCTCTCGAAAGTCGACAACTAAGAAGTAATTTCTTTAAGAAATACTTTATACTGCGTGTCGCATGGTGCTGACACGCAGTATTTTGTTTTGTTTTTGAATACCAGTCCTTCAAGAATAATCAGTCTAAATAGCGAAAAAAGTTCTAAATTTGGAGCTCTATTCAAAAAAATCATCGTAATTTTACCGACTGGAGAGAGTAGCGATGGCTAATGACCCATCTGCTTGAACCAAGATATTTTGACCATTTTATTGATTTTCAGTAATTAAAATACCCATTCTTAAAGCTGAATTGAGGTTTTCTGGTCTTCGGCCACCAGTGTGGCTCTGCAGTGAGAACAACAACAAACCAAACTAAACTAAAAAATTGAATTATGTCATTCATTAAATCAATCAAGAATGCTTTTGGCGGGTCCGACGAGGAGTATGACGTGTTTGGACAGCCCACGACATTTGTGAACCCCTTCAGCAAGGATAAGAACCTGACTGAAAAGGAATTAAAAGAGGATGAAGTCCAGGTCGACAGGACCGAGGAGTATGCCATTGATGCTGAGTATGCCGACAAGGCGGCTAGACTGATGAACGAGCACACCAATGCCGTGCTTGACATGATCAAGGGCGGATGGAGAAAAGAACGTGAGGACTTGCTCAAGCAGGTAGAAGAAGCGCACAAAATCGTCGAGGAGCACAAGGAGAAGGCTCAGGCAGCCGAGGCTGCACGACGTCAGGCCAACACGCGTGCCAATGAGCTCACCTCAAAGGTCGCTGAACTCGAGGCCGAGCAGGAGAAAATCAGTGTCGAGAAAATGAGCCTCGAAAGCCGCATTAAGGCCATGGAGGTGAAAGGCGAGGGCGCCGATGAGCTCCAGGCTAAGATTGATGAATTGAATGAAACGGTTGCTGACCTCCAGCGTCAGGTGGAGGAGAAGGACGCCGAGATTGAACGCCGCGACAACATGCCGTTGCCTGCCGATGATGGCCCCACTGTTGAGCAACTGACACAGCAGGTTGAGCAGCGCGATGAGCTCATCGAGCGTCTGCGTGCCAATATTGAAGAGCTGGACGAACAGCTCAAGGCCGCTGCCGAGGAGCTTAAGGCTGCCGAGGAGCTGCAGAAGACGGTTGAAGAGGTTGAGAGCTTCAAGGACAAGAAGAACTCTGAAATCTCGTCACTGCGTCAGCAGATCATCGACTTGCAGCGCCGCTGCTCCGAGTACGACGAGATGCGCAAGGCTAATATTGTCCTCAACGATGAGAAGGAAGCGTTGCAGAAGACCATCGACCAGCTGGAGCAGAACGCCAAGCAGGTTGCCGAGGTGCAGAACCGTCGCAGCATCGAGACGGGTAACCTCATCGATGGCCTCAAGCAGCAGCTTGCATCGGTTAGCGCTGTAGCCGAGGATTTCAAGCGCAAGTATAATTCGTTGAGCGTGGATGGCAATGAGAAAGCCGCCAACTTTGCTAAAATCACAGCCGAGCGCGATGACGCAAGGGCTGAACTCAAGCGCACTCAGGTGACCTTGCAGAAGAAGCAGCACGAGGCTCAGGCCATGAACGACGCTATCGCCGAGAAGGACCGCCGCATCGCTGCCCTTACCCAGCAAATCGAGGAGCTTTCCAAGAAGGCCGCCCAGGTGGTTGAGGACGATGTCCCTGACGATCCTGCCATGCGCGCCATCGACGATATCGATTGGGAAGACGACGGCTCGATGCCTCCGCACCCGGGTGAGGATCCCCGTCAGCTCTCGCTCTTCTAAATCCTCTCATTTTTCTGCAATTCTCATCATGTGGGGCGCCTTCGTTTTGGTCGCCCCACATTATTATATATAATATAAAGGCCCGAAAAGTGTTAAAGAAGGTTATTTTCAGAAAATAATTCGGGAAATATTTGGTCAGTTTCGGGAGTGGTTGTAATTTTGCATCGCTTTTGCGGCTCACAAGATTGTCAAATTGCGTGAGCGTATTTTTTGACGCCTTTTCGGAGCGCAAAGCGGAGATCATTGAAATGTTTGCAATGAGGAAA
>JAEEGL010251724.1_pt1 | contig 23170 bp, 19 predicted proteins | sample 9134231 | NCBI WGS metagenome assembly JAEEGL01 (sample SAMN16246548, study PRJNA631951) | gut metagenome | biome: gut microbiome; feature: rumen; material: fiber-attached | host: Bos | place: Iran: Karaj | collected 2018-10
CAAGCGCAAGTTCGTATCGGCACTCATCGTACCTGAATACAAACTACTCGAAGCCTTCGCACAGGAGCGCGGACTCAACGTAGCAGACAGGGCTGAACTATGCCGACATCCTGAAGTGATAAGTATGGTAAAGGACCGCATCGACACCCTGCAGCAAGACCTCGCAAGCTACGAGAAGGTGAAATACTTCATACTACTGCCTGAGCCTTTCAGCATGGAGAACGGAGAACTCACCAACACGCTGAAGGTAAAGCGCAACGTCGTATGCAAACGCTACGCCGCAGAAATAGACAAACTTTACGACGAGGCAGAAAAAATGTATAAGCCATGATCACAAGCGATCAGCTGAAGAACCTGAAAGAGCGCACAGCCGCACTGAAAAAATACCTGAACATCGACGCACGACGCATCGAGCTCGAAGAAGAACAGCTACGCACGCAGGCGCCAGACTTCTGGGACGATGCAAAGCGAGCCGAGGAGCAGATGAAGAAGGTGAAGGGGATAGAAAAGTGGATAACTGGATATGAGGAAGTCCAGAACCTCTGCGAAGAGCTCGAACTCGCTATGGAATTCTACCGCGACGAGATGGTGACGGAAGCGGAGGTGGACGAAGCTTACGCAAAGGCTATCGAAGCACTTGAAGCCCTCGAACTGAAGAACATGCTGCGACAGGAGGAGGACGCAATGGACTGCGTACTGAAAATCAACTCTGGAGCAGGAGGCACAGAGAGTCAGGACTGGGCGCAGATGCTCATGCGCATGTACCTGCGCTACGCCGAAGCTCACGGCTACAAGACACGCATCTCGAACCTACAAGACGGCGACGAGGCTGGCATAAAAACGTGCACGATAGAGATTGAAGGCGACTACGCATACGGATACCTGAAGAGCGAGAATGGCGTACACCGCCTTGTGCGCGTAAGCCCCTATAACGCACAGGGAAAACGCATGACAAGCTTCGCAAGCGTATTCGCAACACCCCTCGTTGACGACAACATTGAAGTATATGTGGACCCATCGAAGATAAGCTGGGACACGTTCCGCAGTAGTGGCGCAGGAGGACAGAACGTCAACAAAGTGGAGACGGGCGTACGACTGCGATATATGTACACCGACCCCGACACGGGCGAGACGGAAGAAATCCTCATCGAGAACACAGAAAGCCGCAAACAGCTCGAAAACCGCGAGAACGCTATGCGACTGCTGCGTTCGCAACTATACGACCGCGCACTACAAAAGAAGCGCGAGGCGCAGGCGAAGATTGAAGCGGGAAAGAAGAAAATCGAATGGGGAAGCCAGATTCGCAGCTACGTATTCGACGACAGGCGCGTCAAGGACCACCGCACTGGATACCAGACGAGCGACGTGGGAGGCGTTATGGACGGCAAAATCGACGAGTTCATAAAAGCATACCTCATGGAGTTCGCAGAAACGGAAGAAGCATAATCCTCCCCCGATATAACGGCATCCCGATATAACGATATAACGATATAACGAAACCACGAAATAACGTCATAACGAAACTAAAACAATATGAGCAAGAAATCCAAACTCCGCCAGCAGGCACGCGACAAACGCGACGAACAGCAGGCACGCCGCGTCATCGCAGGCATCATCATTGCACTCGTAGTACTCTGTGTACTATGCCTGGCTCTCATCACTGTAATGCAGTAATGTCGTAAGGGAATGGCATTGGAAATAGAACGGAAATTCCTCGTCGAAGGCGACTACAAAAGTATGGCATCGTCGCACAGCGTCATACGTCAAGGCTACATCTGCAGCGGACGCGGCAAGACGGTGCGCGTACGACTTCGCGACAAGGTGGGATTCCTTACCATAAAAGGCCCCTCACGCGACGGAGGACTTTCGCGCTATGAGTACGAACACGAACTATCGCTCGACGATGCCCTATCCCTGCTCATGCTTTGCGAGCCCGGAATGGTCGAAAAGGTACGATGGCTCGTCCCCTACGGCGGCCACGTGTTCGAAGTTGACGAGTTCCTGGGCGAGAATGCAGGCTTGGTTGTCTGCGAAGTTGAACTCCGCAGTGCCGACGAAGATTTTGAGAGACCACCCTTCCTCGCGCAGGAGGTGACGGGCGACAGACGCTACTACAACGCATCGCTACGCGTAGAGCCTTACTCAACATGGGACAAAACGCCGAAATAGAGGACTTCCTCAACTACCTCGAAGCAGCAAAGAACTATTCGCAGCTGACGCTGACGACGTATCGCACAGACCTTGAAGCCTTTGCCGCGTTCTTCAGCAGTCTCGACGAGGGACTATGCTGGGAAAACCTCGATGCCGACGTGATACGCCGCTGGATAATGCAGCGTATGGAAGAGGGGATTTCGCCTGTAACGGTCAAGCGTGGACTCAGCGCCCTACGCTCATTCTACAAATACGAACTGCGTATGGAGCGCGTGAAAGTAGATCCCACGCAGCGCGTCGTAAACCCAAAGACGGGCAAGCCTCTGCCCACGTTCGTCAGAGAGTCGGAAATGGACTTCCTACTCGATACGCCAGACGCCTTTGCCGAAGGCTACGACGGCGAACAGGAACGACTCGTCATACTGCTACTCTACTCCACAGGCCTGCGACGCTCTGAGCTCACAGGGCTGAATGTTGGCGACATCGACTTTGGCAGAAGCGAACTTCGAGTGACGGGAAAGCGCAACAAACAGCGTGCCGTACCCTTCGGCGACGAGTTGCGCGACGCACTCAGGGACTTCATCACGCACTATCGCAACAGCGACCCGCCAACAGCCCCGCTATTCAGAGGGAAACGCGGCGGACGAATGACGACAATGGCCGTCTATCAAAACGTACACAAGCACCTGAGCCTCGTAACAACGCAGAAGAAGCGAAGCCCACACGTGCTGAGGCACACCTTCGCAACGGTAATGCTGAACAACGGCGCCGACCTCGAGGCTGTGAAGGAGATACTCGGACACGAAAGCGTGGCAACAACGCAAATATACACGCACACAACCTTCGAGGAGCTAAAACAAGCATATAAGAAGGCTCACCCGAGAGCCTGATGAAATACTAATATCTAAAAGTTTTAACACTATGGATCTTAAAATTCAATCTATCCACTTCAGCGCAACAGAAAAACTTCAGGACTTCATCGAGAAGAAGCTTGCGAAACTGGAAAAGAACAACGAGAACATCACAAACGCAGAGGTTACGCTCCGCGTCGTAAAACCCGAAACTGCCAACAACAAGGAAACGTCTATCCACCTGAACCTGCCTGGCGCAGAAATGCACGCAGAGAAGACAAGCGATACATTCGAGGAGGGCGTTGACCTCTGCATCGACAGCCTCAAGCGACAGCTCGAGAAGCTCAAGGGAAAGCGCGCATGAGCGGAAGGCTCCTATGGGTGGACGACGAAATAGACCTTCTCAACGTCCACATCATCTTCCTTCAAAAGAAGGGATACGAAGTGACAACATGCTCGAACGGCACAGACGCTATTGACCTGTGCCGCTCGGGCAGTTTTGACCTCGTACTCCTGGACGAAAACATGCCAGGACTCTCTGGGCTTGAGACTCTGGCAGGTATAAAAGAAGTGCAGCCGAACGTCCCCGTCGTTATGGTGACGAAGAACGAAGCCGAGGACATCATGGACCAAGCAATAGGCTCAAAGATTTCGGACTATCTTCTCAAGCCCGTAAACCCGATGCAGATTCTCCTGACGCTGAAAAAGAACATTCATCAGCGCGAAATCGTATCGGAAGTCATGCAGACAAACTACAGGCAGGAGTTCATGCAGATTGCCGCGCAAATGGACGACTCGTCAACGCCAGAGCAATGGAAGGAACTGTACAAGCGACTCGTCTATTGGGAACTACAGCTGGCAGAGACAGACGGCGCGATGAACGAAATGCTGCAGAGCCAGAAAGAGGAGGCGAACCTGAACTTTGCAAAGTTCGTGAAGAAGAACTACGAAAAATGGCTCAACGAACGCCCCGAAGGCCTCACGCTCTCGCCAGACCTCTTCAAGAAACACGTATTCCCGCGACTGTCTGCGGGGAAGAAGGTGTTCCTTCTCGTGCTCGACAATTTCCGCTTCGACCAGTGGCGCGTGCTATCCTCCGAACTCGCCGACGACTTCGACATCGAGGAGGACCTCTACTATAGCATCCTGCCAACAGCGACGCAGTACGCACGCAACGCAATCTTCGCAGGACTGATGCCGCTGCAAATCAAGGAAATGTACCCCGACCTATGGGTGGATGAAGAGGAGGACGAGGGAAAGAACCTGAACGAGGAGGCACTCATACGGCATCAGCTGGAACGCTTCCGCCGCCACGAAGCCTTCACCTACCACAAGGTGAACGACTCCGCACAGGCCGACAAGCTACTGCCGCAGATGAAGCAACTCGTGCAGACGCCGCTCAACGTCCTCGTCATCAACTTCGTGGACATACTCAGCCACGCACGCACAGAAAGCCGAATGGTGCGCGAACTTGCAAGCAACGAGGCGGCGTATCGCGCCATCACGCTTTCGTGGTTCCGCCATACTGCCGTGCGCGACCTCTTCCACGCCCTTGCGCAGACGGACTACGAAATCATCATCACCACAGACCACGGCTCCATACGCTGCGACGCTCCGATAAAGGTTGTGGGCGACAGGAACGTGAACACAAACCTGCGCTACAAACTCGGACGAAGCCTGAGCTACAATCCTAAGGAAGTGTTCGAAATGCGCGCGCCAAAGAACTTCGCCCTGCCATCGCCAAACATCAGCACGACATACATCTATGCTACAGGCTCGAAGTTCTTCGCATACCCCAACAACTACAACTACTACGTTCAGTACTATCGCGACACATTCCAGCACGGAGGCATATCTATGGAGGAGATGATTGTGCCCCTCGTGACGCTAAAACCAAAGAAAAGATAGCAAAATAGCGTTTTTTGCTATCAAAGTATTGCAAAATTGCAAAATCTTCCTTACTTTTGCTCCCGATATTCGTACGCGCACGCATAACGCACGCAAACAATACTTAAATAAATCAATGTCTAACTAACCAAATTATCCACACTCATGAGAAAGTTTTACACTCTCTTGGCTCTCATGTTCGTAGTAGCAATGGGAGCAACGGCTCAAAAGCTTTACGACGCCGTCGGATTCGGCGACGACGGACAGCTTGACCAGATTACGCCGGGTCAGACTGTGGTTATGAAGAGTGCAGCCGAGACTGACGCTGTATTCCTCAACATCACCGACCGCGACGTTGTGAGGATTCAAGAGGCTATCAACGACTACTCACTCTTCCAGTTTGAAGTAGCCTCCGACACGACGTTCTACCTGAAGAGCGTTGCTACGGGTAAGTATCTTGAAGACCCCGTCACGGCAAACAACGTTGTACGCTTGACGGCAAACAAGGTTCGTGCAGCAAAGCTTGCTGTTCGCACCCCGTACGTTTACGAAAATGCTGCAGCTGTTGATACAGCCATCAAGTACAGCGAAGAAGAGTACAGCTACTTTACGTTTACGACAGACCAGATTGCTGGTATGGAGGACTTCGCATGGAAGCTGACGGCCGTAACAGCCGCTGGAAACCGCATGTTCGCGACGAACGCAACGTGGAACCAGTACTACAACCGTAACACGTGGGAATTCTACACAGTTCAGGAGAAGAGCAGCCTTGAGTCTCTCGTTGCTCTGATGAACAAGTACATCGGCGACGCTGGTGAAGCTGCTCTCGACATCTTCATCGCAGGTTCCGACCCCGGACAGGTGGACGAAAGCCTTGTAGAAAGGGTGCACTCCGCATATCTCACGCTTGAAGACCTCGTCAACAACGGCAGCGAGGACGACGACGCTAACTGGGCAGCCTACCACGAGTTCCTCGATGCTTACCAAGCATGCCAGAAGGGCATCAAGCCCATGCGCGGTGGCTACTTCTACTTCACAAACTGGCGTACGGAAAGCTCTGGCGAATGGGGCGACGTGAAGGAAGACATTCCTGACAACGCAGTTTACGAAGACGAGGAGTCACACCTCACCTACTGGTCATTCAAGAACGGCTGGGTAAAGCCCGACTCTCCACGTCCCGAAGATGCCAAGTACATCTACCTCATCAAGGACAACGGCGACGGTACCTTCTACCTCCAGAACTACAAGACAAAGCGCTACCTCGGCTACGTAAGCGGCAACAACAAGCGCATTCCTACGACAGAGAATCCTGAGGAGAAGATTCGCATCACTATCCACCCCAAACTTCCTGGATACTTCTCAGTAATCTCTACAAGCCGCGAGAGTGGTACGGGTAACGACGTTACGTACCCCGCTATGCACGCTTCTGGCGACTACAACGCTATCGTGTACTGGACACCCGAAGCTAACGCATCTGGTTGGAAGTTCCGCGAGATTCCCGAGAGCGACATCATCGCACTGGAAGAGCTGATGGCTCAGTATCAGCGCAACCTCGACCTCCAGGCATTGCTCGACGAAGCTCAGGGCTCCTACAACAAGGGATTCTCCTACACGAGCGTAGCTGAACAGAACAGCAACTACGACGAGCCGGGTCTCGTAACAGAGCCTGAACAGCTCTGGACAAATGCCACAGAACCAAAAGAAGGCCCCATCGAGGATCTTCTCGACTCTAACTTCACGACTTACTTCCACTCACGTTGGAGCGACCTTGCCAACTTCACACCTACTGACGGCGGCAAATTCCACAACCTCGTTGCCGACCTCTCTGAGGCTGTTAGCGCAGTTGACGTGAAGATCACAAAGCGCATGGGTGATGGCGCACCGAAGAACTACCTCAACAACGCTCCTTACAAGGTTCACTTCTACACAACGAACGAAATCGAGGTTTCTTATGACGACGATGGTAACGAAATCTGGACCAGCGAAGACTGGCACGACCAGGGTGTCGTAATGTTCTCATATCCCTACAGCGCATATCTCGACGGCGACGAGACTGAGTACGAGAACGAGACAGGCATCAACAGCTGCGCATTCGACGGTGCTTACCGCTATGTCCGCATGGACGTTGAGTCACGTGGCAATGGTGCTGCTACTGGCTGGTTCAACATGAGCGAGATTCGCTTCTACGAAGCTAAGTACGATCCCACAATCTCCATCATCGAAGCCGTTCCCGCCGACAAGCGTCAGGAGCTCGTAGATGCTATGGAAGTTGCAAAGAACGAACTTCTCGACGAGGCAGCTACTCAGGCTACCATTGACCGCCTCCAGCTGGCTTACGACGCATTCGTATCCGTTTATCCCGATCCGCAGCGCGTTGTTGACCTACTCGAAGAGCTCCGCGCACAGCGCGACGCTGCTGAAGAAGGCGCTGGCCTCGGCTACTTCGAAGAAGGTGCTAAGGACGAGCTCAACACAGCCATCACAACCGTAGAAAGCAATGTGAAGGACGTTATGAGCATCCAGGAAGTTAACGCAGCCCTCGAAACGCTGAACGCTGCATACGCAGTATTCAACAGCAAGCTTCACATGCCCGCCGACGGTTCATACCTCATGATCCGCAGCGCTACCTCTTCCGAAGCAGACGGCTCTGCTGCCAACAACTACCTCTATGCAACAGGTCACGGCGCAAGCCAGATCCACTGGGGTGGTTACAGCAAGAGCGAAGGTGTTGACGCAAACCTCAGCTCACGCCTCAACTACATCTGGAAGGCTGAGAAGAACGCAGACGGCAGCTACCGCTTCCTCAACCTCGCTACTGGCCGCTACATCGCCAACCAGCCTCTCAACAACAAGGTTATGGCGATGGCTACGACAGACGAGAACGTTGACATGACGCTCCGCAGCGCAAAGACTGGCGGTCTGTTCAACATCGTTCAGGCTGACGGCGTATTTGCTAACGCACAGCCCGGCGGCAATCACGTTCTCGTAACGTGGAACTCCGCAAGCGGCACCGACAACTCTGCATTCCAGTTCGTACCTGCAGAGTGGGACGGCACCTACTACTTCGACCAGATCTCTACGACAGCTATGACTCCGCTGACCCTCCCGTTCGCAGTAAGCGCACCAATCGAGGACGAAGCAACGGCATACTCCGTAGTTGGTTACAAGGGTAACGACGAGGACGGCTACAAGCTCATCCTCAAGGCTTACGCAGCAAACACGACTATCCCCGCAGCTACTCCGTTCGTTGTGAAGATGGCTGCCGAGAACTCCGGCATACTCTTCTTCATCGATGGCGCCGACAAGCTTGAAGACGTAACATACACCTTCGAGCCCAAGTCCGAGAACGGCTTCAACGGTACAATCGACCCCGTTGAGCTCGCACCTAACTGCGGCTTCTTCAGCTACGGCATCGTTCTTCTCTCTGAGAAGGGAACGGTATGTCCCGCTAACAGCGGCTACCTGACTGACATCGTGCCCACAGAAGAAGAAGGCGACGCACAGGTTGTGCTTGAGAGCGTACCCGCAACGGGCATCCTCTTCATCGCCAACGAGCGCACGAACAACAGAGCCATCTATGACCTGCAGGGTCGCCGCGTTGTCAACGCGAAGAAGGGCCTCTACATCATCAATGGCAAGAAGGTTCTCGTGAAGTAATCCGACGGATAAAATATCCTATAACAAAAGGTCGCGCCCTCAGGGACGCGGCCTTTCTTTTTGTCCTGATTGTCCTCGAACGCGGTTCTCTCGCTTGCGCACACGCACGTACACGCAGGCGCGCGTCCACAGTTTTCAAAAAATCCGCCACAACCGCCACACTACCACGCGCCACTGTTAATCAATCGGTTACGTGTGGTAGTTCTGTGGTAGTTGTGGCGGTTTTCCGCAATTTTGGCGATTCTTGGAGGATATATTGACACGTTTTTGTGCAGAAAACGTCCCGACTTTGATGTTTCGCACGCCATCTTCCTGCGTCCTCGAGGAATCGCGGACGCAGGAAAGTGTATTTTCCACGTTGCTAAAACATTTCTCGACGCTGCAAAAAATATCCTTCTCGCATCTCGATGAAAGATTCTCGGACTTCGTTGGAAAATTTGGGCGTTTCACTACACAGGGCACGCTTTTCACACAAAAAAGGCGAGAACTCCTTTTCTCGCCTTTTCATCTTCTTCGATACGAATCAGGGAACAACACGGCTGCGCCTGCTACTCTTCGTCGAAAGTCAGTTCGCGCGTGCCATCGGGCAGTTCGCGTAGTGTGACGCGAAGCACGTCGTCGGGCAAGAGCTCCTCGACAAGTTCGGGCCATTCCATAAGGCAAAGGCAGCCGCTGTTCAGATAATCGTCGAAGCCAAGGTCGATGACTTCCGACTGTCGGCGTATGCGGTAGAAGTCGAAGTGGAAAATGGGTTCGCCAAGACGCTGGCTGCTGTACTCGTTCACGATGGCGAAAGTAGGGGAGTTTACAACGTCGTCAACCTCCAGAAACTCGCAAAGAGCCTTGATGAACGTCGTCTTGCCTGCTCCCATTGCGCCGTAGAAAGCCACGACGCGGCGCTCGCCAAGCGCGCCGAAGAAATCCTCGGCAGCAGAAGGAAGGGCATCGAGTGTAGGTATGTGTATCTTCATAGCATTATCGTCTTCAGCGCAGGTATGCTGCCGCTAAGTTGTTCCAGAAACTCCTGGCGGTCGGCATCATCGGCACGCGCTACAAAAATGGTGTCGGCATCAGCGACGATGCCAGCCACGCAATCCAGTTTCTGCGCCTTCAGGTCGGCGGCAATGCCTGGCGCATAGCCCAAGCGAGTATGCAGCACCACGAGCGGCTCGGCAAAGTTCACACTTTCGATACCTGTCTGCTGCACATAGTCGGGCAGCGTCCTGGGCTGTACTACACGCTCGTAGCCTTTGTCCTCTGGCAACACATATTTATATCCCGCACGCGTGCGCACACGCGTAGCCTGCAAGCGGCGAAGGTCGCCAGAAAGCGTTGCCTGCGAACAGGCGAAACCCGCCGCGCGAAGCTCGCGGACTATGTCCGACTGCTTGGCGAAGGACGAGCGCCGCAGCATCAGGCGAAGAGTATCGAGTCTGTTGGTTTTATTCATTGGTTATCAGTATGAATCATGCGCGTGCCTGGTGGCGACATCGCGTTTTTTCTCTGCAAATTTAAGCTTTTCTGCTTTATCCTGCGTTGTTTTCAAGAATAATTCTTTATTTTTGCTTTCAACAAACATACACACACAATCCATGAAACACATTATGACCGCTTTCCTGTGCCTTCTGACTGCACTCTCGGCAGCAGCGCAGAGCCCCCACATCAAGGACGTTCGGCAGCTGAACCCCACGACCGTCGAAGCTCTGTACGACGACGGGCGCATGCTGACCATCGACTTCTACGGCGACAACATATTCCGCCTTTTCCAGGACGACAAAGGCGGCATCCTGCGTGCGCCAAAAGCCGACCCTCCTGCGCAGATTCTCGTCAGCAATCCGCGCTCGAGCGTTGGGCGAATGACCATAAGCCGCGAAGCCCACGACTTCGTCGTCGCCACTCCCGCCCTGGAATTGCGCGTCAGCGACGAAGGCCTGCTCGACGTCCTCGACAAACGTAGCGGAGAACACGCCATGAAGACAATCGCCCCCATCAGCATAGGCGAAGCAAAGACCTCGCTGACGCTGGCAAACCATACGGGCGAGTACTTCTACGGCGGAGGTGTGCAGAACGGGCGCTTCTCGCATCGCGGCCAAAGCGTTGCCATCGAGAACACGAACGTATGGGTTGACGGAGGCGTGGCCTCGCCGTGCCCATTCTACTGGTCAACGAAGGGATATGGCGTGCTTTGGCACACGTTCAAGCCTGGGCGCTACGACTTCGGCAAGGCCGACACGCAAAGCGTCCTGCTCAGCCACGACGAGGACTATCTCGACGTGTTCATCATGGTGGACGACCAGCCCGAAGACCTCCTCATGGACTTCTACCAGCTCACAGGACGCCCCGTCATGCTTCCAAAGTTCGGATTCTACGAAGGACACCTGAATGCCTACAATCGCGACTACTGGACACCCGCCGAGAATGGGTTCATGGCCTACGAGGACGGCAAACGATACAACGAAAGCCAAACCGACAACGGAGGCAAACGCGAAAGTCTGAACGGCGAACTCGGCGACTACCAGTTCTCCGCACGTGCCGCCATCGACAGGTACCTGAACAACGACATGCCGCTTGGATGGTTCCTCCCCAACGACGGCTATGGTGCTGGATACGGACAGACAGGCACGCTCGAAGGCAACATACAGAATCTTAAGGCGTTCGGCGACTACGCGCGCTCGAAGGGCGTAGAGATAGGCCTATGGACGCAAAGCGACCTGCACCCAAAGGAAGGCGTCGAGGCTCTGCTACAACGCGACATCGTGCGCGAAGTGCGCGATGCAGGCGTGCGAGCCCTAAAGACCGACGTTGCATGGGTGGGCGCAGGCTACAGCTTTGGCCTGAACGGCGTCACCGACGTGGGCGAAATCATGCCTTACTACGGCGGAAACGCGCGCCCCTTCATCATCTCTGTTGACGGATGGGCAGGCACGCAGCGCTACGCAGGCATCTGGAGCGGCGACCAGACGGGCGGCGACTGGGAGTACATACGCTACCACATCCCGACCTTCATAGGCTCTGGGCTTTCTGGACAGCCCAACATCACCAACGACCTCGACGGCATCTTCGGCGGCAAGAACCTTCCCGTCAACGTGCGCGAGTTCCAGTGGAAGACATTCACGCCAATGATACTCAACATGGACGGATGGGGAAGCGCGCCCAAGTATCCGCAAGCACTCGGCGAGCCCGCCACAAGCATCAATCGCCACTACCTGAAGCTGAAGTCGGAACTCATGCCCTACACCTACACCATAGCCCACGAGGCTACGATGGGCAAGCCGATGGTGCGCGCACTATTCCTCGACTATCCCAACGAATACACGCACGGCACGCAGACGCAGTACGAATTCCTCTACGGCCCCAGCTTCCTCGTGGCTCCAATATACAAGGAAACTGCAGCCGACAAGGACGGCAACGACATCCGCAACGGCATATACCTGCCCGAGGGCACGTGGTACGACTATTGGAACGGCGACGCCTACGAAGGCGGACGTATTCTGAACAACTACGCAGCGCCGCTGTGGAAGCTCCCCGTGTTCGTCAAGAGCGGAGCCATCATCCCCATGACGCTCCCCCACAACACTCCGCGCGAAGCCCCGAAGGATTTGCGGATATACGAAATCTACCCCGATGCCGAGAACTGCTTCGTGCAATACGACGACGACGGGTGCACAGAGGCCTATCGCCAAGGTGCCGCGACATACACGGAGCTGCGCACGACGCTCGCAAAAAGCAAAATCAGCTTCTTCATCGAGAAAGCCGTAGGCGAGTTTGAAGGCTTTGAACCCGAGAAGGCAACAGAGCTACGCTTCAACCTGACGCAGGCTCCCACGAAGGTTTTCGTAAAGGTGGGCAGCAAGAAACTTCCCGTCATCACGGCCAACAGCAGCGAGGAATACGCTGCCGCCGCGAAGAACCCCAACAACGCCGTTGCCTTCTACAACGAGCAGCCCAACCTGAACCGCTTCGCAACGGCTGGCAGCACGTTTGCAAGCGTCGGCATCATCAAGAATCCACAGCTTCTCGTGCGCATTCCGAAGGCTAACACGTCGGAAGAAGCCATCTGTGTGGAGCTGATGGGCGCAGAATTCAACCCCGCCGACCACATGCTCACTCATCACGGACGCCTCAAAGCCCCACAAGCCACGCTTACGGACGAGAACACGACGGCCTTCAGTCTCACACCCACTTGGAACACTATTGAGAATGCCGACTTCTACGAAATAGAGTACGACGGGCAGCTATACTCGACAATTCGCGAGACGAGCCTCGCCTTCGACGGATTGCAACCAGAGACCAGCTACACGTTCAAGTTGCGCGCCGCGAATGCCGACGGCTTCAGCGAGTGGACAACGCTTCTCGGACGCACAAAGGCCGACCCGTACCAGTACGCACTCAAGGGATTGCGCGCACAGACGAGTTGCAAAAACCAAGCAGGACAGGACGTGCAGAAACTCTTCGACTTCGACCATAAGACCATGTGGCACACCGACTGGAGCACCCGCGCGCTACCCTTCGACATGACCATCGACCTCAGGACTGTCAACCAGCTCGACAAGATGCAGTACCGTCCGCGCGAAGATGCTGGCAACGGCACTATCCTGCACGGCACGCTCGCGCTCTCCGAAGACCGCCAGAACTGGACAGAGCCGCAGCCTTTCGAATGGAGTCGCGACGGAGAATTGAAGGAGATTGCCTTCGACGGCGAAACAGCACGCTACATGCGCCTGCACATCACTGAGGCTGTCGGCGGCTTTGGGTCTGGCGAAGAGCTCTACGTGTTCAAGGTTCCTGGAACTGAAAGCATACTCCAAGGCGACATCAACCGCGACGGACGCATCGACGAGAACGACCTCACGTCCTACATGAACTACACCTGCCTGCGGCGTGGCGATGCCGACTTCGAGTATGTCAGCTCTGGCGACATCAACGGCAACGGACTCATCGACGCCTATGACATCTCCATCGTCGCTACACAACTCGACGGTGGCGCCTCGCAGCAGAGCGACGACAAGGTCGCTGGCACCCTCATGCTCACTGCCGACAGACAGAGTTTCGCTGCTGGCGACGAGCTGGTGCTCACACTGAGCGGCAAGGACCTGCAAAGCGTCAACGCCCTAAGCTTCGCACTACCCTACGACCCCAACGAGCTCGAGTACGTGGGAATGGAACTCATCGGCATGAAGGAGATGCGCAACCTCACAAACGACCGCCTGCACACCAGCGGCCAGAAGGAGCTCTTCCCCTGCTTCGCAAACATTGGCAACAATCCGCTACTTGAAGACGGCACGCTACTTTCCATCAAGTTCCGCGCTAAGCGAGCCGGCAAGCTCAAGCTCAAGCCGCAGGACGGCCTGCTCGTGGATCGCAGCCTCGGAACGGCAACGGTCTTCTGACAAAGAACATCCCAACACACACTCTCTAATACCTAAGAGGATGCCTCGCAAAAAGGCATCCTCTCTTTTTGGACTCATTGTTACTACCTCATACGCACGCACTTACGGCTTCCGACGTTTTTTGTTGAAGAAAACAGGGCGTTCGTTGAATAAATTTGGCGCTTTCGCCCTATAATTCTGACTTTTGCAGCAGTTTTCACGTATCATACAAAGCAATAACAGATTATGAAAAAGATTGTTCTACTGCTGACAGTCCTAATGGCGACGCTCACGGCGCATGCCGACGACTACACCTTTCTGACCTTCGAGACCACGGACGGAGCTAAGGCCTCCGTGCCTGTTGAGTCGATGACGATGGCCATCAACGAGACGACCCTGACGGCAGGCTCGCAGACGTTCGCCCTTGCGAACCTCGCGCAGATGTACTTCTCCGCCACTGACGAGAGCACGACGACCGCCATAGAGCTGACAAGGGCAATGCTGGACGAAGCTTCCGAAATCTACGACATGCAGGGCAAGAAGGTTACAAAGGCGCAGATGACGCGCGGAGCCTACATAATAAAGACAACTGACGGAAACTACAAAATGATAGTAAAATGAAGAAGATATATTCTCTCATCGCAGCCCTAATACTGACGATGTCAGCAATGGGTCAGACGTTGAACGTCAAAGTGGGTAGCGTCACATATCAGTTCCCGGCTGCACAGGCGGGCATGATGAAGTTTCAGGGCGGCATGACTCTCACCGTCCTGGGCAAGGAGTTTGCGCTCGCCGACATCGACGCGATTACGGTGGACAAAAGCGAAGTTACAAATAATCTGGTACGCGTGGAATACAACGACGCTGCGGCTTCGGTCTATGTGGCTGGCAACGTAGCGCAATATGTTACGCCGACCGTCAGCGGGGCGCACGTCTCCATCGCACAGTCGAACACAGAGGACGTGGACGATGACGAGATAACGTACCAGCTTTCAGGAACGACAGCGGATGGTTCGCTGACGTTGTCAGGCAGTTACAAGTGTACGCTCTCGCTGGATGGCGTCACGCTCACCAACCCCAGCGGAGCAGCTATCAACGTCACCAATTCAAAACGTATACAGCTCAGCGCGAAGAAGGGAACCACCAGCACGCTGACCGACGGCAACGGCTCGCAGAAAGCCTGCATCTACAGCAAAGGGCAACTCCAGATTCAGGGCAACGGCACGGTGAACGTAGTCGGCAACTTGAAGCACGGCATCAAGAGTGCGTCATATATCAGCATCAAGAACCTGACGCTGAACATCACCAAGGCCGTAGGCGACGGCATAAGCTGCGAAGAATACTTCCAGCTAAAGAGCGGCTCCGTGACCATCAGCGGCGTTGGCGACGACGGCATACAGTGCGACCTCGGCGGCGACACCTCGACTGGCGAGATTCTGAAGGACGAAGCCAACAACATCGGCGCCCACGAGGACGAGGATTCTGGCAACATGTACTTTGAAGGCGGCACCCTGAACATCACGGCTACGGCTACGGCTACTAAATGCGTGAAGAGTGCAGGAAGCATCTACGTCAGCGACGGAACTTATACCCTGAACGCCAAAGGCGCCATCGACAACACTGACACCAGCAACCTCTCGTACGCAGCAGGTTTCAAGGCCGACGGCGGCTTCACCCAAAGCGGCGGCGACATCAACATTAACGTTTCTGGTGCATCAGGGCGCGGCATCGGCGTAGATGGAACGTTCTACACCCCAGCCTCCAGCACAGGCACACTGACAATCGTCAATAGCGGAGCCATTACCAACGGCGGCTCTTCATACTTTGCCACAGCCAAGGGCATCAAGGCTGGCGTAGTCGATATCAATGGCGGCACTATCAACGTCACCATGAGCGGAGCAGCCAGCAAGGGCATCAAGAGCGACAGCGACGACGGCTCAGGCGACATGAGCATCGCGGGCGGCTCCATCACCATCACCAACAGCGGGACGGGCGCCTACGACAGCACTGAAAGGGACTCAAAGGGCGCAGGCTGCCTGAAGGCCGACAGAAACATGGTCATCAGCGGCGGCACGTTCACGCTGAAGACGACAGGAACGGGCGGCAAGTGCATAAAGGTTGACGGCACGCTCAACATCAGCGGCGGCGACATCTCGGCCACCACCACAGGCGGCACGTACTCGTCGAGCAGCAGCAAGGCACAGCCCAAGGCCATCAAGTCCAACGGCAACATGACCGTCAGCGGAGGCAACACGACAGCCACGTCGAGCGGTCACGAAGCCATCGAGACCAAAGGCACGCTGACCGTCAACGACGGCACCGTGTTCGCCCTCAGCTCCTCCGACGACGCAATCAACTCCGCCAGCCACATGTACCTGAAGGGAGGCAACGTGACGGGTGTGTCGAATGGTAACGACGGCATCGACAGCAACGGCAACATGACCATCAGCGGCGGCACGATAATAGCCTGCGGCGCAGGTGCCCCTGAATGTGGACTGGACGCTGCAGAACGCTACAGCCTCTACATCACTGGCGGCATGGTGCTCGGCATAGGCGGCGGCAACAACTCCGTCACCTCTACCAGCGGCTCGCAGTGCGTGCTCAGCACCTCGGGCAGCACCTCGGCTGGTACGGCAGTCAGCGTCAAGAGCGGCAGCACCACGCTGGCATCGTTCACCATACCTTCTGGCTACTCTCCCTCAGGTGGAGGTGGAGGATTCGGCGGAGGAGGCTTCGGCGGCGGAGGCTACGGCCCTGGCGGTGGCTCTGGCGGCTCCGGCTCCAGCTGTCTGATTAGCTGCCCAGGCCTCTCTTCCGGCACGAGCTACACAGTGACCATTGGCTCGTCGTCAACCTCAAGCACGGCTTCCACAAGCTATTCTGGCAGGTAACAAACAACGCCCCAAACTCCGCGCATGGCAACAATGGACAACATCCTAAGAGCTTTCGAGCCCATCACCCTGGAGCAGATGAGCAGTGTGAAGCTGATGAACCGCACGGACACCAAGTTCGTGACGAACACCAGCAAACTGCTCCAGCTCCTGAAGATGGCGCGCGAGGACTACTATGCGCAGGAAATCAGCGGTCTGCGCAACTTGCAGTACGACACCACGTACTTCGACACGAGGAGTTTCGACATGTACAAGCAGCACCTGTGGGGACACACCAACCGCCAGAAGGTACGTTTCCGCACCTATTGCGTATCAGGCTTGCAGTTCATGGAGGTAAAGACAAAGAACAACCACGGACGCACGAAGAAGAAGCGCATCGAGGTGGCGGACATGGACCTCAGGGACAAGGACAAGCGGCTGTTCCTCGGCAAGAACCTACGCTACGGCGTTGACGCCCTGCTGCCTGCGCTCAACAATCACTTTTCGCGCATCACGCTTGTGAACAAGGGAATGACGGAACGACTGACCATCGACTCGGGCTTGCGCTTCAAGAATCTCGTCAGCGACACAAGCCTGGACATGGGAGCCCTTGTCGTCATTGAGCTGAAGCGCGACGGACAGGCCTACTCGCCCGTGCTGGGCATGCTCAAGGATTTGCGCATACGGCTCCACAGCTTCTCAAAATACTGCATGGGGACGGCGCTCACCACCAACCATCTGCAAACAAACCGCTTCAAGTACAAGCTCATAGAAGTGCGCAAGCTGGTAAATAGCCCTAACTAAAACACCCCCTGAACGAGCCTCGCTGCAAAAGCAGGGCAAAACCCATAGAATCATGAACGAACTTTTTTCCACAGGGTTTGGCGACACCCTTCTGCGATTCGCCGTCTGCCTAATTGTCAACTGGTTTATTGTCCACTTCCTGTATTTCAGGAAGAGCAACCGTCGCGACTTCTATTTCACCTTCGTCATCATTTCTATTGCCATCTTCTTCCTTGTGTACTTCATGATGGGCATGGAGCGTGGTAAGGCCACGATGGGCGTTGGCCTGGGCTTGTTCGGCATCTTCAGCATCATGCGCTATCGCACCGACTCGATGCCCGTACGCGAAATGACCTACCTCTTCGTCGTGGTGTGCCTGTCCGTCGTGCACGCCATGGCCGACTCCATCGGCATCTACACGACAGAGAGTGTTTCCAGCCAAGCATTGCACGAGCTCATCGTCATCGACGCTGTCGTCATTGCGACCATAATCGTCTTCGAGAGCTTCCTGAAGGTTAAAACCTCGAAACTCATTCAGTATGACCGCCTTGAACTCGTCAAGAAGAGCCGACGCAAGGAGCTCATTGCCGACCTCGAGGAGCGGCTGGAGCTAAAGGTCGTCAGCGTGAAGGTTGGCGCCATCGACTTCCTGCACGACATGGCCATGCTGCGCGTTTACTACGAGGAGGGCGACGGCGACAGGGAGATTGACAACAAGCTGAAGATAAAGTCCGCCGACTATGCAAACGTATAAGGGCGGTGCCTGAACAATAAACCCCTCTCCTCTCGCGTTATTATAGTGATGATGAACATGATACAGCAAGCCTCAAGGCATGACGCGCCCAAGCGCCGCCTTTTGAGCCAGGACAACATTACGTACCTGATACTGTGGGGTCTAATCTTCGCTTCTCCGCTGCTCAGCCTCTACGTGCGCGCCGTCGGCAATCCCGACGTAGCGTTCGACTGGGCTGGGCTGCTCGTCGTTTGGCGCAAGTTCGCCATCTACTTCATGCTGTTCCTGCTGCACAACTTTGTGCTTATCCCCTTGTTTCTGGACAAGCCCAGCGTCAAAGCCGTCGCCCCCGATGGTTCGGCGGGGCAGACAGTGCTGGCGTATGGGCGCAGGCATCTGACGTACATCTCCATCATGGTGGCAATCATCGTGCTGTTCTCCGTATATCAGTGCAGCACGCGCCCCGAATTGCCCCCTGCGCCTCAGGGATTTCCGCCGCCGCCTCCCCCCATCGTTGGCGAGCACGACATCATGGCTGTCATCATGCTCATCCTGATGTTTGGCGCCAACATTGGCATCAAGTGGTACTTCCGCAGCCTGGAGGACCGCCGGCGAATGTCTGAACTGGAAAAGAACAATCTGGAGCAGCAGCTGGAGTTCCTGAAGTACCAGCTCAACCCGCACTTCCTGATGAACACGCTGAACAACATCCATGCCCTGATAGACATTGAGCCGCCAAAGGCGCAGGAGGCCATCATCCACCTGTCGAAGATACTGCGCTACGTGCTCTACGACAGCAACAGGCCTCGCGTGCTCATGTCGCAGGAGGTCGAGTTCATGGACAACTATGTCCAGCTGATGCGCATGCGCTACACCGACAAGCTGCACTTCTCCGTCGCCAAGCCCGACGCTGGCACCGACGTGTACGTGCCGCCCATGATTTTCATCTCGTTCGTGGAGAACGCCTTCAAGCACGGCGTGAGCTATCAGGAAGACAGCTTCATTTCCGTGGTTAACGAGCGCTACACAGACGCCAACGGCAAGCAGCGCCTGCGCTGGACCTGCAACAACAGCAAGCATCGCCAGCAGGACTCCACCCCCCTTCCGCGACAGGGAGGCGTGGGACTAGTCAACGTGCGCCAGCGCCTGAGCATGATTTTCAACGACGACTTCACGCTCGATGTCAGCGAGACAGCAAACACCTACAACGTAATGATGGACATCCCGCTCGCGACGACTCCAGACCTTGGGTGAGATGCCTCGTTTACCCCTTAATTTTCAATTTTTAATTATTACTTTTTACCCTTTAATTTTTAATTTTTAATTTTTAATTTCCCATGATACGCGTCTTAGCCATCGACGACGAGCCCTTGGCACTCAGGCAACTCGTCGGCTACATCAGCAAGGTGCCATACCTCGAGCTCGCCGCCCAATGCCAGAGCGCCCTCGAAGCTCGCACATTCCTCGAGCACGACACCGTTGACGCCATCTTCTGCGACATCAACATGCCCGACCTCAACGGCATGGATTTCGTGAAGTCCCTCATCGCGGCGCCCCTCGTCGTCTTCACGACGGCCTATCCCGAATATGCCCTCGAGGGCTTCAAGGTGAACGCTGTGGACTATCTGCTGAAGCCCTTTGGCCTGCAGGAGTTCCAGAGGGCGGCGAACAGGGTTCGTGAGATGAAGGAGATGAAGGATGCCAAGGAGGAGGCCGAGGAGGCAAGGGAGGCAAGGGAGGCAAGGGAGGCAAGGGACAGCAGCCGCAGTGCAGGCGCGCCCGACGACACCATCTTCCTCAAGACCGACCACCGCATCGTAAAGGTGAGCATAGCCTCAATACGCTACGTCGAGGCCATGAGCGAATACCTGAAAGTGTGGCTCGACGACCAGCCGAAGCCCCTTGTCACGCTGCTGTCGATGAAGAAGATGGAGGACAGCCTGCCCGCATCCTTCATGCGCATCCACCGCTCCTACATCATCAACCTTACGAAAATCGTGGAAGTCAACAAGAACCGCGTCATCATGGACGCCGACACATACCTGCCCATTGGAGAGCTCTACCGAGAGGCTTTCCAATCGTATTTGGACACAAAATTCTTGGGAAGATGATATTTGGTTTATAACTTTCCGACATGAAATAAGGGGACGCTGCGGCGTTCCCTTCTATGGTTTAGAATAAACTTTCTTTTGGAATGGAAACAGAGAGATTATTGCTGCGCCCCTGGCATGAGAGCGATGCCGAGACGCTTTATAAGTATGCAAGCGACTCCGAGGTAGGACCTCGCGCAGGCTGGCCGCCGCATAAGAGCATAGAAGAGAGCCTCGATATTATCCGAACCGTATTCAACAACGACCATACTTGGGCAATTCTGCTTAAAGAGACTGACGATATTGTGGGCTGCATCGGCTATTATACCTGCGGTGAAAGCAATATAAACATTGGCGAAAACGATGTCGAAGCAGGCTATTGGGTGGCACGACCATATTGGAACCGTGGCATCTGCACAGAGGCGCTGCGGCTTTTGATAGACTACTGCCTAAAGGAGAAAGGCTTCCAAACCATTTGGAGCGATTACTTCGTAGATAACCCTGCGTCGGGGCGTGTGATGGAGAAATGCGGATTTCGCGATACTGGAGAAATCAACTATTGTAGCCGCCTCCAGCTCGGCTGCGACCGCCCCGTGAAAGTGATGAAGCTGACAATATAATCGGACCAGTACATTTGCAACCCATAAAAGAAGGAGTCGATCTGGAATATTTGTACCAATAAGGGAACGCCGTGGCGTCCCCTTATTTCATTGTTGTCGTGTTGTCTTGTTTACATCAGCAGGCTTGTCCATACCTTCGTATTGTTGATACGGTCGAGGTCGGCCTTCGGGCATCGGCCCGTGAAGGTAATGTCCACGCTCTGCCCCGGCTTGTCGAGGATGGCCTTCACCCTTTCCATCGCCGAGGGTTCGCAGTCGAGGCGGAACTCGACGTCGTCCTGAGCGTCGCGGCCGTGGATGACTGCGTAGAAGGGTGTGAGCCTGGCGTTAGACTTCAGAGCCTCGTCCGTGCGCGTCATCTTCACCGTGAAGCTTACGTAGGCCTCGTCGCCCTTCGTCGTGACGGCGAGGGGCATAGGATTGGCGTCCTGTACCTTGAAGCTGAACGTGAAGTCGCCGCTACGGCTTGTGACGCCGCCGATGGTCTGGTATCCCGCCTGTTCCTTCGACTGCAGGGCTCCTCCGCCGATGCACGAAGCGAGCAGCAGGGCTGCGGCTGCAAGGGTCATGATGGTTTTCTTCATTGTCGTGAGCGTTAGTAGAGGGGAACGATTAGCAGACAAGCCACAAGCTATGGAAGCCTGCCACTTGTCTGCTTGTTTTAACTGTATGCGTGCAGTATTACAGTCCCAGGCCTGTCCAAACCTTCTTGTTGTTCAGGCTGTCGAGGTTTGCCTTCAGCACGTTGCCGGAGAATACGAGGTCAACGCTCTGTCCGGGCTTGTCGAGGATGGCCTTCAGCTGTTCCATGCTGGCCTCTTCTGCATCGAGGCGGAACTCAACGTCCTTCTGCTCGTCGCGGCCGGAGATGCTTGCGTAGAAGTTCTTAGCCTCTGCGCCTTCCTTCAGCTCCTTGTCGGTACGTGTGAGCTTGACAGTCATCTTGACGAACGCAGAGTCGCCGTTCACGGTTACGTCCAGGGGGATGGAGTCAACGCTTTCGTAGTCGAAGGAGAATGTGAAGTCGCCGCTGGAGCTTGTGATGCCGCCATACGTCTGATACTTAACGTCTTCCTGGGCGTCGGTGCCGTTACCCGTGGCGTTTCCGCCGCATGATGTGATAAGCAGTGCTACTGCTGCGAGTGCAAGAAATGCTTTCTTCATGATTGTTGATTTTAGTAGTTAATAATATAAGTGTTTGAGCGTTTTGCCGTTCTTTTGCGCCCCAAACAGCCTGGGATGCTCGGGGTTTGCATCTGCTAATTCAGTGCAAATATAGGACATTCTCCTTATTAAGCCAAACTATTTCCCCACTTTTTGCATTTCCGAAGGCTTTTCTTTCATAAACCACAAGCGTGGGACGAACAAACCACAGACGTGGGATGATTAAACCACGCTTGTGGGATGATTATCCCACGTCTGTGGTTTATGAACAACATCGCGCAGCGACGTTTGTCAACGCCTTTGTGACATACGCTTTGTGCCATGCGCCCGCCGCATTCACCGCAGAATCCCATGGGCGTAGGCACTGAATTTTCCTGTGCCCGCGTTTCTCCATTCGGCACAAAAGCATTACCTTTGCACCCGCAACATTTCACAGAACCAATAAACAATCCTAATAAAAAGATGAAAGCTATTGAAGTGGTGGAAAACCTCAAGCAGCGTTTCCCCGGCGAGCCCGAATACATACAGGCCGTCTCACAAGTGCTCGCAACCATTGAGGACGAGTACAACAAGTACCCCGATTTCGAAAGAGCAAACCTCATCGAGCGACTCTGCATCCCCGACCGCATCGTGCAGTTCCGCGTGACATGGACCGACGACTATGGGCGCGTGCAGACGAACATGGGCTACCGCGTGCAGCACAACAACGCCATCGGCCCCTACAAGGGCGGACTCAGGTACCACCAGTCCGTGAACCTCGGCATACTGAAGTTCCTCGCCTTCGAGCAGACGTTCAAGAACTCGCTCACCACGCTGCCGATGGGAGGCGCGAAGGGAGGCTCCGACTTCTCGCCGCGCGGAAAGAGCGACGCCGAGGTGATGCGCTTCTGCCAGGCCTTCATGAACGAGCTATACCGCCACATCGGCCCCGACGAGGACGTGCCCGCAGGCGACATCGGCGTGGGAGGACGCGAAATCGGATACCTCTTCGGCCA
>JAEEGL014849002.1_pt1 | contig 23170 bp, 19 predicted proteins | sample 9134231 | NCBI WGS metagenome assembly JAEEGL01 (sample SAMN16246548, study PRJNA631951) | gut metagenome | biome: gut microbiome; feature: rumen; material: fiber-attached | host: Bos | place: Iran: Karaj | collected 2018-10
GCGCCCCCCACACCCCCCGAAAAGAAAGAAAAGCAATATATATTGGGGGATTTGTTTTTAGGGGGGGGGCGGTTTGATGCGGGGGGATCGATGATGTGAGCCCCGTAGGGGCGACAGAGTTTAGCCGGGGGTAGAGCGCTAGCAAAACCCCCGGTAGCGAAACCCCCGGTAGCGAAACCCCCGGTAGCGAAACCCCCGGTAGCGAAACCCCCGGTAGCGAAACCCCCGGGAAATAAAAAATATGATTTCCGGTTTTCACAGATTATCGATTGAAGCGCGCCGCAGGCTGTTGAATCGAGACGATTTTGGCGAATCCGATATGATTTCGCTCGGTGGTGAGGTGTGTGAAGAAACGGCGCAGCTGGATTTGATGAGTGAAAACGTCGTGGGCGCATTGCGTTTGCCCATGGGAATTCTGACGGGGCTGGTGGTCAATGGCGTTGAGCATATCGTGCCGATGGCGACCGAAGAACCGAGCGTTGTTGCGGCTGTGAATCGCACGGCCAGACTGATGAATGCTGCAGGCGGCATAAAAACCGAGGTGATGGAGCCTGTGACGACGGCTCAGATCATGCTGGTGATCGACCGGAAAGATGCGCAGCCATTGTGCAATTGTATTCTGGCTGATAGTGGCGAGTGGCTGGATGTGGCGAATCGCTGCGATGATACTTTGATTTCGCTGGGGGGCGGCGCATTTGATCTCGATGCGGCGATTTTGCCGTCAGATTCGGAATGGGCCGAAACCTTTGTCGTTGCGCGGATTCATGTGCATACGCTGGATGCGATGGGGGCCAATATCGTCAATACGATGGCCGAGGCTGTGATGCGCGAAATGATTAAGAAATACCGCGCAGATGCGGCATTTGCATCGCTTGAACCGGGAATGGCGATTTTGACGAACGCGAGCCCGGGGCGCATGGTATCGGCATCGGTTCGCATGGATTTTGATTGCCTTGCAACGGTTTGCGGGATGGATGGCGAATCGTTTGCACGGCGGATTGCGCGCAGTTCTGCGTTTGCGAGCCGGAGTGCGGAACGCGCCATCACCCATAACAAGGGCATTTTGAACGGCATCATCGCTGCTGCACTGGCGTTTGGGCAGGACACGCGAGCGCTTGGTATTGCAGCCATGGATTATGCCAGCCGCGATGGCCATAAACCGCTGGCCTGCTGGACGATTGATAACGGCGCTTTGTGTGGCACACTAAGACTGCCGATTGTCGCCGGGTTTGTGGGGGGATCCAAATCATGCCCGCAGTATCGGGCTGCATACAAACTGGCAGGAATCGACAGTTACAATGGGTTGTGCAGTGTTTTGGCCGGCGTTGGTCTGGCCCAGAATCTGGGTGCTTTGTGGGCGCTTTCGACAGAGGGCATTCAGGCCGGCCACATGAAACTGCATCGCCGCAAGGCAGAAGAGGATCACAGCGCGCAGAAGCCGCTGTGATCAAGGCATTTATCTGCGTCTTGGGACGGCGCGGGCGACAGGTCTGTCGATGATGCTCTGAACGCTGTTGGCGAATGATTCGAGTTCAGCGGTCGGATTCACGCGCAGATTGGCGTTGACATTGTCGAGCATCTCGTTGAGTTCTTTGTGCAGAACGTGCTCGGCCTGTTTGTTGCGGGCAAAGTCTTTGGCCTTTTGTGTATCTTTGTACTGACTGTAGAGGGCATTGAATTTGTCGCATTTGGCGCGGAGATCTTCGATGAGTACATCGACCATGGCAGCTTTTTTGACGTCGGCAGCGATGGCATCCAGATCGCTGAGCAAATCTGCAAGCAGTTTGTATTCTTCTTCGTAAGGCAGCTCGGTCGGATCGTCGATGGCGTCGAATACCAGTTTAACTCTTTCGGCAGCATCCTTGAGTGCCGGATGATAAATGGCACCGCACAAAAATGCGTTCAGATGGCGCCATGCGAAATCGGCTTCGGTATCGGCGGCGACCAGTTCATTGTCTTTCACGCTTTCGTGGGCGTCTTTATATTCGTTCACTGCGGCGACCAGTGACTTGGCGTTCGACGAAGCTTTGCTTTTCTCAATGTTATCAACGATTTGATTGAGCAGGCTGTCGAGATCGTCATCCATCAGCGCATTGAAATCCAGCGAGTTAATTTTTGCCATGGTACACTCCTTTAAGATGAGATGTTTTGTTATCCCCGCGATAACGGCTTAATGTAACATTTCACAAAGATACTGTCAGCGATTTTCGCTTTTTATGGAACTTCGACCTTTTCGATGATGGCTTCGATGATATCGGTCGTGGTGATGTTATCGGCTTCGGCTTCGTAGGTGAGCGCGATGCGGTGCTGCAGCACATCGATGGCGAGTTTCTGGATATCATCGGGGGTGACGAAAGCGCGGATTTGCATGAACGCAGCGGCTTTCGCAGCGGTAGCCATTGCAATGGTGGCGCGGGGGCTAGCACCGCGGGCAATGCACGATTTGAGCTTTGGCAGGCCAAAATCTTCGGGACGGCGTGTGGCATAGACGAGATTCACGATGTAATCCTGAACGCGTTCGTCGATATAAACCTGCGCAACATTCGAAGCAGCGGCGATGATATTGCTCACGGATGTGACGGTATTGGGCACAACGGTCTGAGGATTGGTCATGCGTTCGAGGATGCGTTTTTCCTCGGCCAGAGACGGGTAATCGACGACGACCTTGAGCATGAAGCGATCGACCTGTGCTTCGGGAAGCGCGTAGGTGCCTTCCTGATCGATGGGATTTTGTGTGGCAACGACGAGGAATGGTCTTGGCAGCGGATAAGTCGAATCGCCGATAGTGACTTGCTTTTCCTGCATGGCTTCGAGCAGGGCGGACTGCACTTTTGCGGGTGCGCGGTTGATTTCATCAGCGAGGATGAGGTTGGCGAAGATGGGACCTTTTTTGGCGTAGAAAGTCCCGTCGTCCTGACGGTAGGCGAGCGAACCGATCAAATCAGCGGGGAGAAGATCCGGGGTGAACTGGATGCGTTTGAACTGGCAGTCGACGACGCGCGCCAGGGTGTTGCAAAGCAGCGTTTTAGCCAGTCCCGGCACACCTTCGAGCAGGATGTGTCCACCGGTGAGCATGGCGATAACCGCACAGTCGATCATGTGTTCCTGGCCAACAATGACGCGGGAGATTTCAGCTTTAAGGCTTGAAATGAAACCAGCGGATTGCCGAATAACATTGCCGAGTTCCTGAATCGTTCGTTCCATCGTCGTTCTCTTGATATTTAGTTAGTGAATCGTGGTCTGTGTCGAAAAAAGCCCGCCTGTGGCGGGCTTTTTTTATCGAGATATTTTGTATCGAATCGTTATCGATTACAGGTCATCCCAGCTCTGAACGTTTGCGAGTGAATTGTTTGCAGCTGTGGTGGTTGCGGCGGGGGCAGGACCTTTGCCCATCTTGGCCTTGAGGGCTGCAAGTGCATCGCTGTTGGATGGCGCGGAATTGAGGGACTTGATTTCCTTTTCGAGGGAATCGCCACCCTGATAATCGTCGGCGAGATCTTCGGCTGCCTGAGCTTCGGCTTCGAGGTTCTCGACTTTTTCGGCCATACGATCGAAAGCATCGAAAGCGGATGCATCGTTGAGACCCGACATGGTCTTGTTGATGGTCTTGGAAGCTTCGGCACGTTTTGCCTGTGCAACGAGGAGGCCTTTTTTGCGCTTGGCTTCTTCGATCTTGTCGTTCATGTTCTTGAGCTTGGCCTTGATCTTGTCGCAGCCTTCTTTCTGAGCCTGCCACTGTGCGCGGAGCTGATCGGCTTCTTTCTGAGCTTCGGCCTGGCGACCCAGAGCCTGCTCGGCCAAATCATCACGACCGGCATTCACAGCGCTCATCGCGCGGTTTTCCCATTCCTTGGCACGTTCAACGGCCTTGTCGTACTGCATCTTGAGTTTCTTTTCGTATGCAATACTTTCGGCGACTTTGGTCTTGGCTTCGGCTAACTGAGCCTGCATATCGCGAATCGACTGATTCAGGATTTTCTCGGGATCTTCGAGCTTGTCGATAGCTGCATTGGCTTCGGCCTTGAAAAGTGTAGAAATACGTCCAAAAATGCCCATTTTATTTCTCCTTAATTCTGATTACCCACACAAATTAATCGCGATATGCACTCAGCACAGGATAGTGTGTACGAAGTGCAAGTGCCAATGATTCAACAGATGCCTGGAACTCGTTGAAATCAAGATTCTCAAGCTGAAGTGTATCGGTGATGACAACATCATCGCCTGCAATACCGTATGCACCTGCAACAAGCTCGGATGCATTCAGTTCGAGCAGTTTGCGATAAAATGCTTCCAGATTCTTGCTGGGAACTTTCATCAAACGAACGCTAAAGATAATGAGAGGATCGTTTACACAAACCAGAATACCCTCATCGTTGCTGTCATCCTCATCGTCTGTGAGTTTGTACATCCCATTGCCAAGTGCTTCGTATGGGGTGTCGAGATCGAGCAGGTAACGTTCAATATCATCTTTGGTACGCATTAAAAAACCTCCACATGGGAAAACGCGCATATGCGCAGGAAACAACTGAGTGGCTTTAATACCACAATACGGCGTCGTTACAAAGCGATATTGAAAAAATGTGCAATCCCTCCGATCGCCATACAGATGATCCACAGTATCAGACAGGATTGCGTTACAGTCTGATAATCGGTGGATAGCCTGCGTTTGGGCGGAGGCGACACCTTAAACATCGATTTGGACTTGTCGTATTTGGATGCAATTTTGGAATTCATACCGACGGCCGGAATGGTGGGCTTTTGCAGGCCGCCGCACTTGCGGCGGCGCCTGGAATGCCTGTTGTCGTGTATGAATGATGCCGCGGTCGCCGGTTTTGTGACGTATTATTTGCGGATTTTTTTGACGATGATGATCACTGCGGCTGTGACTGCACCGATGATGGCGACGTGTTTGATGAGTGTGGATGCTGAGCATTTGGATGATGGATGTGACATGGTTTGACTCCTTGTTGTTATTGGGGATGCTGAAGCTTACCCCTGAGATGGCTGAGGTGACCTGCGGCTGCCGGATGCCTGAGTATCGCGGGCAAGCGCGCACAATCGATCGACGTGTTCATTGTATTGTATGCCGACGTGGGCTTTGACTTTGAGCAGCTGCAGATTGGGGCATTTCGCCATTTCTGTCTGGATTTGCGCGATGAGCTCGCGATTTTTGGTGGCGCGCATGCTGCCGGTGAGTACGCCGATGGCGTAGTTGGAATCGGAGTAAATCACGATGGGCATGTTTTTGTTTTTGATATTTTCGAGTGCGCGCAGGATGGCCGTGAGTTCAGCGACATTATTGGTCGAACGGCCGAGATACTCCCAGATTTCGAGCGTATGCTGCCCGTACATCATGATGACGCCGGAACCGGCGGGACCGGGATTCGGGCTGGCACCGCCGTCTGTATAAACGACGATGGTGTTGGGCGGAATCACTTCGCTCGCCGGGACGACGGGCGCTTCGGATGTTGGCTTTTTCCGCGGTTTTGGCGGTTTGACTTCGACCGTTTCGGCGTCGACTTCGACGGGTTCGATGCCCGGAATCATCGTGAGGTTGCGGCGAGCTGTGGTATACGCGGGTGAACCCGATTTTTTCTGGTACTGAAACATGACAAGACCGTCGTCGTTGACCACGGGCATGAGATGCTCGTCTACCTGAGCGTAGACCTTGATCTTGTTTTTAAACAGCATGCGCAGGAGTTTCATAGGCCGGAGGGTGGCTGAGGAACCAAAATTGTGCGCGGCGTATTGCCGCAGGCAATAGCAGCGCCGCAGGGCGTATGGCGCGCAGCGCCATAGCCTGCGCCATACAGCAGCGGCACTACATGACGATGAGAATGATGAAAAGCGTGAGCAGAATGATGAACATGCAGACGCCGATGACGAGCCCGAGGAAGTGTTTTTCGTAGAGATCGTCGATGAATTGCGAGATTCGGATGTTGATGGGGACTTGTGATTCTTCGTTGACGAGCGTGGCGGTTCGGCGGAAGAGGTGGCGGCTTTGGATGAATTTGGTGCTTTGCTGGTGGAAAACGACGGGGAGATCGTCGGATTCAGCGGCGCGGCGGGCGGCGAGCATCTCGGAATAGGACGGCATGGCGCTCGTTTTGATGCCATATTCGCCGGAGTTTGCTTCGTCCTGAATCGATGCGCGGCTGCTGAAGTTGGGCGCGGGAATGGGGCAGGTCGAGGCCGACGACATGATGAGCGCGGGATCGAGACGGCTGGCGTCGTCTGTGGGAATCATCAGCTCGATATCGTCTTCACCTTCGAATGGCGGCGGGTCGAGCAGAGCGTCTCCGATTTCGGTCGGCGGAAGGTCGCGCTGCGGCGAAAACTGCGGCACCTGCGGCATTGCACCAAACTGCGCCTGCGAAATGCGTGGAACGTTCGGAATGCCTGTCGGACGGGGCTGCAAAACCGGCGCATCCATCGGAAGCGCTGCCGTGTTGGCGAAATTCACCGCGTTGGGCGCCGACGGTATCTCTGGCAGGTTCTCCAGACCGTCGTCAAATATCATCGTCTTGTAGTCGCCAAGCGCCCCGTTGTCGTCTTTCGAGAGCATCTCTTCGAGCGCCTGATTGTCGATGGTCGACATCTCGTCGTCCTGCTCGAACTCGTTGAGATTCTGGTCGAACTCGTTGAGATTGTTCGTGTTCTGCAGCGGTACGGATTGATCTTCGGTCGGCTGGAATGTGACCGTGACCTGCTTGGACGGCGCTGTAGCGCTGGAATAGAGGGCGAGGAACGGCGATTTGTAGCGCACGATGGCGTCGATATCCTGGTACATCTCGGCGGCCGAGGTGTAGCGCATGTCGATGGCTTTGGCCAGTGCGCGCCTGAATACATCACCCAGGGGGCCAAGCGAAAATGGCTCGGGGATATCGATCACGCCGTGAAGCTGTTTTTCGACGATTTCGGAGAGCGATTTGCCGCTCACGGCCTGTTTGCCCGTGATGAGCTCGTAAAAGACGAGGCCGACCGCATAAAGGTCTGAATGGGGACCGAGCTGCTTGCCGTAAAACTGTTCGGGCGGCATGTATTGGGGCGTTCCCAGACCACGGTTCTTTGAAAACGTGAGCTGTGTGAGGTCGGGCGTCGATCCGTCGATGGCTTTGGCTATACCGAAATCGAGCAGCTTGACGACATCGCTGCGCAGTCCCTGTTTGACCAGCATGATGTTGGCTGGTTTGAGATCGCGGTGAACGATGCTCTGTGCATGCGCTGCAGCCAGTGCATCCAGCACCTGCAGGATGATGTCGCTTGCATAGACATACGAAAACGGCGCATCGCGCTTGATGAGCTCTTCGAGATTGTAGCCGCTCACGTATTCCATCACGAGGAATAGCGTCCGGTCGGGAAGCGCGCCATAATCGTAGAGCTGCACGATATTGGGATGGCGAAGTTTCGAGATGCACGCGACCTCGCGCATGAACCGCTGTTCTTTGTCGTTTATCTTTTCGATTTCACCGGGATGCGAGCATTTTACGGCCACTTCCGCGCCAGTATTCAGATCCTGTGCACGAAAAACATCGCCGAAACCGCCTTCACCGATTTTTTCCTCGATAAGATAATGAGAGAACAGCTGCCCAATATTCATGCAATGTGCTCCTAACCGGCATCCGGGACGTCGGCAGATTCCGGACCGGCTGGTTCATTGAAGCTGCCGCCCGTGAAAATGGTCTGTCCGTTCTGGATGCATTCGGCGTCTGCGGGAATCGCAGAATCCGAGCACAAATCCGTGCATTTTGAAATGCTTGCTTCCTTGTCGTCGTCCGAAAGTGCTGCATCACCGGCATCCGCCGCTTCTGCACAGGGAATGGCGCATGCTTCATAGACGGCGTGATCAAGCGCTTCTTCGATGGAAATTGCCACGGCCATTGCCGAATAGAATTTCTGATCGACCTGAATCTTGACTTCGCATCCAATCAGATTCTCGGGAATAATGTCGGGCGACAGGTGCGATTCGTTGGTCGCATGCGCGTTTTCATCTGTGGTATTGGCGGAATCGCCGGCTGCTTGTTCTTCGGCTTTTTCATTGGTCGCAGCATCAGCCGAGGCATCTTTTGAATCGTTCGGTGTGCTGGATGCTTCGGCAGATTCGGGCGTCTGGCCCGATGCAGCCGCAGGCGCGGCGCTGCCGGAATCGTTCGATGCTTCGACCGTATGGCAGGCGCCCAGCAGCGCCAGACTCAATGATATTCCGGCTGCGATGCTGATAATTTTCGTAAATTTTTCCATATCTGTTGAATTTGCTCCGTACAATCGGATACCTGCCATCTGACGGCAGGTCTGATATCAGCATAGAACAAAAGCGAGTGATTTGTAATCAGGTTTCGTCTTTTGTGTCGGCCTCAGGCATATCTTTTGTTTCGGCCAGTGCTGTATAGTCGATTACGACATGCAGGTCGTCGTCATCTTTTTTATCATCTTTATTGCTGGAATCGGCCGATTCTGATTTGGCGGCTTCGGCAGCCTGCGCTTCTTCCCAGGCTTTCTGTGCCATGGCTGCATGCATATCGAAATCTTCCTCGACTTCCTGCTGCACGCGGGTGTTGGCATGAATCTGATCGAGTCCGGTGTGCGCAAATCCCTTGATTTGCAGGTTCTCGAGGTTCTGCACTTTTTCGACGACCTCGTCGGGATCTTCCGGTTCGGCTGGCTTAAGCTGCAGCTGCTCGATTTGAGGCGCCGAGGGCCCGGCTTTTTTGAGTTCCTCCAGCTCACGCAGGGCTTCTTCGCGCTCGCGCAGTGCCTGTTCGCGGGCTGCAGCCTGCTTTTCGGCGATGAGTCTTGCCATGCGCTGCTGGTACGATTCGGCCGCCTTGACCTCGGTTTCGGTGCCATCGAGCTCCAGCTTGAGCTTTTGCTTTTCGAGTTTTTCTGCGGCTTTGCGAGCCTGCTCGGCTTCGAGTTCGCGCAGCTGGGCTTCGTGATCGAGTCCGGCATCCGAAGCTGTCATCTCGCGATCATCGCTCTGCTCGAAGAATTTGTTGTAATCGACGCGTTCCGTATTCGATGTCTCAGGTTCAGCAGGTGCAGCATCTGCGGCGATTTCATCTCTCGAATCGGTCTGTTCAAAGAATTTGCTGTAATCGACGTCGGCCGCAGATTCGACCGGTGTTTCTTCGTCTGCCACAGCTTCGGACTGAACGATTTCGTCGTTGCTTTTGGGATTTGCAGCCGCCTGTCGCACGATGGCTTCGTTTTCTGCATCATCCAGTGACATCTGCATCGTTGGCACCGGCGCTTCTTCTTCGAAGAATTTCGAGAAATCGCGCTTCGGAGCTTCGTCGGTATATGCATCGGGATCCGGTTCGACGTGAATCGGCGCAGGTTTCGGAGCCGCAGGTTTTTCCTCGGTTTTCTCGTCTTCGTCGAGCGCCATCTTGAGCCCCATCGTCGGAGCCGGCTCATTCTCATCAAACAGCTTTGTGAAATCGCGGCGCGGTGAATTGTCTTCGATCACCGGTTCGTAAGGCACCGCCGGTGCCTGCGGCTTTTCTTCGACAACGGATTCGGGCTCCGGCTCGGGATCGAGCGTCATCTTTAAACCCGACAGCGGCTGATGCTCTTCCGAAAAGAACGATTCCGTATACGATTTCACCTGAACTTCGTCTTTCGAACCGTCATCAAACTCGGGAATCGCATGCTCATCAAGCGTTTCGAAGAATGAAGAATAATTTTTGCCGGTATCTTCCGCTTTTTCCGACTCTTCCTCGACGTGTTCGCGAATCGAATCATCCTCGGCATCGTCCTGGCTGAAGAATGCACTGTAATCCTTATTTTCCCGTTCTGTCTCGTGATCTGCCTGCGCTTCTTCAAATGCCTTCGCGGCAGGATCTTCCTCGCCATCTGCAAAGAACGCGCTGAAATCCTTATCTTTATTCACGCCCTCCGAAACCTCGGGCTTTTCATTAAAGATATTCTCATTGGCGCGTCTCGCTGCGGCATCGGTTTCGTCCTCGCTGTCGAAGAAATTCGCAAACGATTTCTTTTCGCCCGATTCGCCGTCTTCAGCCGATTGCGACTCAGATTTGGCTTCAGACTCGGCCACGCGCTCGGCATCTGCCGCCGCTGCTTCCTGCGCCAGTTTCGCGCGAACCGCTTCCTGAGCCGCGCGCTGTCTCTCTTCAAACAATGCCGCGGCCTTGGCTTCGCTCTCTTCCTTGGCATCGTGGAAACTGTTGTCGACAAAATTGCCGCCCAGCTGATCGGGATCAACGCCGGCTTCCTGCAAAATCTTGCGCGATTCCTCATCCAGCCCCGGCACCTCGATGCGCCGCTCCGGCACCTCGGTCAGACCCTTGATAAAGTCCTGATAATGCGAAATCGCACCGGTCGTGGGCAGTTCGACGATCTTTCCGCGCAGCGCAGCCAGCGCCAGAATCGTCAGAATCGACATGTCGAAATATTTGGGCACCGGCATTTTATCCGGCGCATACCAGCCTTTGCCCAGCTTTTTGGCCTGCTCTTCCTGAAACGCTTCGGCCTCGGGTGCGAGCACGTCGCCTATCATATCGAAATTGCCCGCACACAAACACGCCAGCGCCGTATTCAGCGCATCATAACGCTTCAGCTTGGGCAGCAGCGCCTTGGGCGGCATACCCCGCAGCGAATCCCGCGCCTTCGCATACGTGTTCAGCCCGATGGTCGCTTCGTCATCAAATCCACGCCCAATCGCGGCAATCACGCCCGCATAAATCACCGCCGAAAGCCCCGTCAGCTCCACAAAATCCGCGCAGAATTCACGCCTGAAAAACGACGTCATCAAATGCGCTTCGCTCATGATATCTTCCGGCGCCGTCTTGCCCAGCACCATCATCAGCGGCAGTCCGAACGTCGCCGAAAATTCCAGCGTCAGCATCGGCATGCCGCTCAAAATGCCAAGCTCTACCGGCACAATGCGGCGCGTCATAAACATTTCGGGCGGCTTCAGCTCCAGATGCATCGCGTGCCGCTCATGCAGACACCGCGCGGCCATAAACGCATCATCCACCACCTCGATGATATCGTCGCCCGCCGCAAATCTCAGCTGCATCCGCCACAGATACCAGTCAAGATTGCGATAGTCCGTCTCATCGACATGCTTCGTAAAATAGTCGCTGCACTCCGCAAGCCGCGCGTCTATCGCATCAATATCAATCCCGGGAATGCGCGCCTCTCCCCTCGGCTGCGGAATATATTCCTGCTGCTCGGGCGCTTCTGCCTCTTCCGTGTTTGGTGTCGTCACTTCGCTCGCGGGGGTCTTCGTCTCTTCACTCATGATGCTCTCCGGCTACGGGCCGTGCGCCCTCTCCACACATTACACATTGATGCTTCTTGTTGCGCGCGTGCTATCGCGCTTGCGCGCGATACGCACTGCGGCCGCCGCTATTGCATACGCGGCGGCTTCCCGATTAGTCAATTCCCAGCTGATCCCGTGTAAAGTAGGCAGGTTCAGATGAATCATAGCGCAAATCGCGTTTCGGCTCGAAATACACCAGCGGTGCTTCCCACGCATCTCCCGCTCCAAAGAACTTCGAAAGCCGCTTCGAAATCGAAACCAGATGCGCAAAATCCGCCGCATACGGCGTCTCGATAAAGCCAAGACGGAACGCGGTTTCCCTCACCTTCGGCAATGGCACGACGCCGATTATCTCTTTGTCGTCGCACGAAATCACGTCCATTGCTGCAAGCTCCCTCGCGATCCAGATGATCTCATAGGTCAGGTGGAAGTTGCCGATATGCTGCCACAACCCTGTGACGATATCCGACATCGATTCCCCTTCGAGCAGCGCCTTTACGCCGTCTTCACCCAAATTCTTCAGCGCTCTGCGGATGATGAGCAGCCAGTGCAGATTCGCAAGATCCTCCGCACGATCCGCCATGCCGCCATCCATCAGGGCCGCAAGAATATCGTCGACCGATTGCGTCGAACGCATCAGATTCGAATAGAATCCCATCTGATTCAGCATCGCATACGATTGTCCGCCCTTGTTGGTATTCAGGCGTCCGCCATAACGGAACAGCTGCAGCGCCAGCGCCGACAACCGGAACAATGCATAAGGCGCATCCTCATCAAAATCTTCTTTGTGAATGTTATAATCTGCGGCCGTGAGCAGCTTTCCGCCGGGGCGATTGCGCCACCATACCTGAACTGCACGCAGATTGCCTTCCACCAGCGATTCATCCAGACGGAACAGTCCAATTTGCACCGCCGGTGCGCTTCCCATCTCGCCTTCTTCATCCTCGGCTTCTTCTTCATCGGCTGCAGCAAACGCTTCTTTTACAAGCGTGAGCGGCGTTTCGTCCGCTTTCGGAACGATGGGCTGCACGACAACCTCGACATGCGTCGATGAAATGGGAACCGATGGCATCGCGACAAACTGCGCTGCCTGCGCAACTGGTGCAACTGCTGCTGCCGGCGCTGATACCGGTGCTTCTGCGGCTTTTACCGGTTTAGCTGCCGCTTTCGCCGGTTTATCATCGTCATCGTCGTCGTCATCATCCGACTTTTTGCTCGATTTCTTTGCCGGTTTATCGTCGTCGTCATCATCGTCGTCATCATCCGACTTTTTGCCCGATTTCTTTGCCGGTTTCTCGTCGTCATCATCATCGTCGTCGTCATCCGACTTTTTGCCCGATTTCTTTACCGGTTTCTTGTCGTCATCGTCGTCATCATCATCGTCGTCGTCGTCGTCATCATCATCATCATCGTCATCGTCGTCGTCGTCATCATCGTCATCATCGTCGTCGTCGTCATCATCATCATCGTCATCCTCGTCATCGAGCAATTCATCGATGTCGATAAGCTTGATGATTTTGTCCATCGCTTCTTTGCCGAGATCACTCAGACCCCACCGAATGCCGACGATCTTGATGTGCTCGCTGGCTTCCAGCCACTGCATCCAATAGCGGAAATCCACCAGCGTCAGATATGTGCCAGGATAGACATAGCTGGTCAGATACCGATACATTTCATTCGTCGAATACAGACGTTCGGCAATGCCGTCCATCACGTATTTCATCAGAATTTCGTTTTTCGCCGTCAAATGCTGGAACAAATGACGCTTGCGATCTTCGGGATCGATAATCTTCAGCAGCTGCGAAAGAAATTCGCCGCACTTAATCTTCTTTTCGTCGGATGTATCGATATTCAGGAACCTCAGCAGTGTGTCGAATCGCTCTTTATCAAAGAAGTCGTGCTCTTTGAAGAACCGCTTCAAAGCCTTCATATCCGGCTTTTCCTTGTTGATAAAGTTCGCGATAAGACCGAGTTTCGGCAACAATTCGACGGCAGTGCAACCTGCCATAACTGCATAATTAACTTCCTGCATGATTCAGCCCCAAATCAAAGTTAAAAAGAGCGAGTAAAAGCCCAATCTAACATACACGTTTGCGACTATTTTTCGCAAGAAATTCGTTTCAGCTACACCTTGTTCTTCAGAATATCGACAACATTGCGCAGCTCCAGCGCATTCAGCTCGGGCAGCGATCCATTGATGTAAATGTTCGATCCTATCTCAAATCCGGCAGTCTTGCTCAGCCTGGGGATAATCGAGATATACCAGTGATAGTCTTCGTCCGGCAGGCCTATCGGCGCTGTGCGCACCACAAAATTGTAATCCGGACGGTTGAGCAGCTTCTCGTGCGCCTTGATGACATGATAAAGAATATCGGCCAAATCCGGGATAATGCCGTCATCGATGCTCCCAAAATGCGCGTGGTGATCGAGCGGAAAAATCCACGTGTGAAAACTCGAGAGTGCCGCGTATGGCAAAAAGGATACAAAATGCCGGTTCTGATAAATGATGCGCTGATTGAGCTCGATCTCCTGACGTATCATCTCGCAGATCAGGCATTTGTTGCTCTCTGCCCGATATTCTTGCGTCACGCGAATGCGCTCCTGAACCTGGCTCGACAATATCGGTGTCGCAATCAGCTGCGAATGCGGATGGATTATCGACGAACCCGCCGTCACACCGTTATTCTTAAAAATGATGATCTGCTTTACCCGCTCATCCTGCGCATGCGCCCGATAGCGCCGCAGATAGCTTTCGACGATCTTTTCAACACCAGACAGCGGCAAATCCGTGATCCCCTTGTTGTGCTTTGGCGAATCGACGATCACCTCGTGAATGCCGAATCCGTCGATGCGGGGTTTCAAAAAATCTCCCGATGCATTGGGCTGAAGATTCTCGTCAAGCGCCGGAAACTTGTTCTTGAAGGTGCGCGTTTGCCACACGCCCGGCGCTGACTCTATCCGATCGACTTCGACCGAGGTCATGTGCTCGTTGCCCGGGCAAAACGGACATTTCTTGTCGTGTGCAGGCAAATTCAGACGCGGCGCAGTCTGCGCAAATTCCATCGGCCGCTTCGCGCGCTCGGTCGCTATGATCACCCATTCCCGGGTCAGTATGTTAAATCGAAATTCAGGCATCTTCGGTTCCCAGCCATAAGCCATATGCCATAAGCAGTCTGCATCCACGCTCTGTACAACAGAGCCTGATGAATTCTCCAGGGTTACCGCATTTACCCCGGAATGAAAGATTGCTTACGCCATGCAGCCTTTCCCAAATTTGTTAATTCCCTTTGCCATATTTCTGCAGCAGTTCGGGAATTCTTGGCTCGTTGTAACAGGCCGATAGCTTTTCTCCAAGTGCGGCGGCCTTTATTCGAACCTGCTCGATGATTTGCGGGCTGGCGTTTTCGGTCGCATAGCTCAGCTTGTTAATCCAATCGCTGTGTGACTCATAATACCCCTGCAATGCATCGGCAACATGCGCGCAATCACTCAGATCGCTGCCAATGGCTGCATCCAGACCATCAAAAAAATCGATCATCTGCGTGACCATGGTCGCTTCGGCTGCTTCCACAGCCACGGCCTGTTCCTGCGTATTTTCCGGCACCGCAGGCTCCGCAGAGGGCTGCGCATTGGCATTGCCGCACAGCAATATCGCCAGAATCGATGTCGCTTTCAGAATTTTATCGAACATAAAAGCCTTTGTCCCCTTACGGGGTCCGGGGCAGCGCCCCGGCTGAGTTGTCACAACTAAATGATTTATTATCGCGAACGATTTGAAAATGTGGTAAATGCGCGCCGAACCGGTTACCGGTTTCGTCCCTTTTATTATACACAGTCCTGCAATCAAAAAAATAAGGAAAAATCATGCGAAGAAGTGGCATTTTACTTCATCCGACCAGCCTCACCGGCGGCGCAGGCATTGGCTCCATCGGCGCACCTGCACGCCAGTTCATCGATTTCCTCAGCGCGGCTGGACAGACCGTATGGCAGATGCTCCCCCTGGTCCCAACCGACGACAGCGGATGCCCCTATAATTCGACAAGCGCTCTGGCGTCAAACGCCCGCCTCATCGACCTCGAAGACCTGATGTCTCCTCAGTTCGGATGCCTCCTCCAGCCCCAGGATTTGTCCGATATGCCATGGCCCGAACGCCCGAATCAGGCCGATTTCAAAATGGCCGGCGACTATAAATCGAAAAAAATCGCCCTCGCATACGACAAACTCCTCGCCAGCACCACAAACGTTCACGCCGCTCTGCGAAAAGAATTCGAGGCCTTCTGCAAAAATGAAGCTGCATGGCTCGACGATTACGCCCTGTTCGATGTGCTCACCAAAGTCGAAGGCCCACTCTGGGTCAACTGGCCCGATGGTCTGCGCGATCGCGACGAAAAAGCCCTCGCCGACGCACGCAAAGCAAATGCCCGCGAAATCGAACTGAGAAAATTCGCTCAGTTCATCTTCCGCAAGCAGTGGAACGAACTGCGCACCCTGGCTAATGCCCGCAATATCAAAATCATGGGCGATGTCCCCATCTTCGTTTCGCACAATTCCGTCGACGTCTGGTGCCACCGCGATCTCTTCGAACTCGACGCCAAAGGCTTCCCCGGCTCCGTTTCGGGCGTGCCGCCAGATTACTTCTCGCCAAAAGGCCAGCTCTGGGGAAATCCGCTTTATAACTGGAAAAAACTCGCCGAAACCGGTTACGCCTGGTGGATCGAAAGACTCCGCGCACTCAACGCGCTCGTCGACATCGTCCGCATCGACCACTTCCGCGGTTTCCACGCATTCTGGAGCGTCCTCGCCACCGAAAAAACCGCCATCAACGGCCACTGGGTCAAAGGTCCTGGCATCGATTTCTTCAAGGCCGTCGCCAAAGCTTTGCCTGATCTCGAAATCATCGCCGAAGATCTGGGCATCGTGACGCCCGGTGTCGAAAAATTGCGCAAAGACGCCGGTTTCCCGGGCATGCGCGTCATCCAGTTCGGATTCCCCATGGACGATGCCAACGATCATCATGCCCTGCACATGCATACTCCCGACAGCGTGGTCTATTGCGGTACGCACGACAACGATACGACCGTCGGCTGGTATTGGTCTCTCGACGACAATCAGCGCGATCACGTCCGCCGCTACCTCTCCATCGACGGCAATGATATCGCATGGCAAATGATGCGCGCCGCCGAATCCTCCGTCGCCGAACTCTGCATCGTCACCGCTCAGGACATCCTCAGCCTCGATTCGTCCGCCCGCATGAACGTCCCCGGCATCGCCAAAGGCAACTGGGCATGGCGTCTCACCAACACAATCCCCGGATGGCACGCCGATCGCTTGCGCGATCTCACCGAAACATACGGCCGCGCCGCCTGGCAGCAGGTCAAAAAACCGGCACCCGCCGAAGATATCCAGTAAATATTACGGTGTGATTGCTTTTTATAAAACGGCGCGACGTTGTTCGCGCCGTGCCCGGGCTATCTGCGATACGCCCGGGCTTTTTTATATGCGCGGCGCTATCTCGGCCGGGGCGCGTAAAATGCGCGCCCCATGGCCTCAATACGCGCCGCCGCTTTCGCGCCTTTCCTGCATCTGCCTATTTTCTGCTTAAAGTTGCGCAAACGCCATATTTCTCGCTGCAATACCCGCTTTTGCAGTTCGCATCGCTGAAGCAAGGCTCTCCGTCGTCATACTTGTTTTCGCAAAATGCATCGATAGTACAGTCGATGCCATCGGCATGACAGGCTTCCCACTTGTCGCGATTTTCGAAAACCGCTTCACCGCACGTCTGGGTCGCACAATCGCCGTCCGAATCACAACGGCTTTCCGCATTCTTCGGAACCACGCATTTCCCCTCATAACATGCCCCCAGTTTGCACATCGCATCCCGGGTGCATGCCGCGCCAACCTGAAGCTTATTCTTACATACCGAAGCCATCTCGTTAAAATCATAGTAGTAGAATTGATAGAAATCTCCATAATAATTGCTATCATACATGGAAATCAGATTCACATCGGTATTGCCGCAGAACATGGCGTCACCGCATTCCTCATCAAATGTGCATCCGCATACGGTGCGCGCATTTTCCAAAGTATCTGCATAGCCGAAGCAAATATTTGATGCGCAGTCTTTGGAAATCTGACACGAAATCTGTGGTTCGCACCCATTTTCGGTGCAAAAGCCATTGCAGCAGAACTCAAAATCTTTGCATCCAATAATGCCGGCTCCTGTGAAACTATCTTTATATATTGCATTATAATATAAGTGTTCAAATGGTTCCGTTTCGGTAAATGAACATTCACCACCGTCGGTTGTTATCGGAATACATCGGCCATAGCGGCAAACCATATTCGAATCCGCGCACCCAAGCAATTCACAGTCATCCGAACAATAGCCTTTGTAACACAAGCCACTTTCGCATTCCTGATTCACATTGCAGGCACTGCCCGATGGCACTGAACCACCGGCAACCCAAATATTGGATGCCCCGCTTATTCCCAATGATCCCGAACTGCCACCCGCACTGCCGCTGGATCCACCCGCACTGCCGCTGGATCCACCCGCACTGCCGCTGGATCCACCCGCACTGCCGCCGGAAGCCCCCGAACTGACGCCGGATCCGCCCGAACCCGCATCCGAAACCGGGCTGAAAATGCTGCCGCCTAAGGTCGCTGCCGATTCAAATCTGCACGCATGATTCACGCACTGCCCCGTGGCACAGTCGCGATTATAGTCGCAATGTTTGCCCAAATCCGCCGGACATTCTCCATAACCGCATAAACCGGCAGGTTTGCTTGCATCTGCCGATTTGTCTACATTGGCCGATTTATCTGCATTATGGCAGTTTTTCTGGCATCTGGATGTCGATTCATCACAGCCTGCAATCAGCAACATCGATGCACATACAACGATTAACTTTTTCATCATCCGACTCCTTATATACAATTCCATCTTTCAAAAAAGCCAACCGGGAATGTCTCGGCAAGCACTTCGTCTGTATGCAGTCCTACAGCAATCTCTGTGCCAGAAATTTTAGGCCGGGGTCGTCGGCAGATCCGTGGCGTTTAATTTGCGTAATAATTCAGCCATCCGCAAAGCCCGATAGGGCTTTCCTATCAATAGCCCCCAGACGCGCGGGAATGCAAGGGGCGTTCGCGGAACAACGCCCCTTGCAGCCTGCGGCGCGTAGCCGCGTAGATCATAGACATACGGCGTAAGCTGTGAAATAGAACGAGAAATAGAATAATATAAATGATATGCATTTTATCCTTGACAACCAAAAAATCTGTATATTTCAATGACTTAAAAATTGACCAAACAAGTGGGTTGACAACTCAGCCGGATGATATTATAAGGCGCGCGCTCACTGGATGTGAGCTGTTTTTGGTTTTGTACATTACGGGCATGTTATGATTATTAAAAAAGACGGTAGAACGCAGGGCTTTGATCCGCAAAAAATCATCAACGCGATAAAAAAGAGTGCAGATCGTTGCTGTATTGTATTAACCGAAGAAGAAAACAATACAGTCGTTAATCTGGTGAAAACTCGGGTCGAACAATCATCCGGTGATGTGACTGTCGCAGAAATTCACAATATGGTTGAATGCGCACTCGATCAGGTTAATCCCGCTGTCGCCAATTCTTACAGAGAATACAGAAACTATAAAAAAGATTTCTCTGTGATATTAAACAAAGTATATCACAAAAAACTCAACCTCTCACAGGTCGCAGACCGGAGCAATGCAAACGCCGACAGCTCCCTCATTACAACTCAAAAGGCAATCGTATACAACGAACTCAATGCACTGCTCTACGATAAGTTCTTCCTTAACGACGAAGAACGAGAAGCCGTCCAGGACGGCTATATCTATATCCACGACAAGGGCAGCCGCTTCGATATGATGAACTGCTCGCTGCTCGACGTCAAATCTATCCTCGACGGCGGCTTCATGATGGGAAATCTGGATTATATCAATCCAAAAACGCTCGATGTCGCTTTCGATGTCATCTGCGATATCATGCTCAACGAAGGCTCCAGCCAGTATGGCGGACAGACCGTCTGCGAGTTCGATAAACTCATCGCACCCTACGCCGAAAAATCCTATCAAAAATATCTCGCCGAATATAAAAATATATTGCTCGACGCCGGCGTTGACGATATCGACGAAAATAAAGCCGATAAATACGCTTTCGAAAAAGTAAAACGCGATATGGAACAGGGCGTTCAGGCCATCGAAATGCGCATGAATTCCTGCGCCAGCTCGCGCGGCGATTATATCTTTACCGCAATCACCTTCGGCCTCGGTACCGGTCGTTGGGAAACATTATACAGCTCCGTCTGCATGAAAGTGAGAAAAGAAGGACAGGGTAAAGAAGGATTCAAACATCCCGTATTGTTCCCCAAATTGTCCTTCTTCTATGACGAAAATCTCCATGGCGAAGGCAAGCCCCTCGAATGGTTGTTCGACGAAGCCGTCGATTGCTCCAGCAAATCCATGTATCCCGATTTCATCAGCCTCACCGGTGACGGCTACGCGCCTTCGATTTATAAAAAGTATGGTATCGCTATCTCTCGCATGGGCTGCCGCGCACACCTCTCTCCCTGGTTCGTTCGGGGCGGCATGGAACCAGCCGACGACAAGGATTATCCGGTCTATGTCGGTAGATTCAATCTCGGCGCCATCACCCTCCACTTCCCCATGATCGTTGCCAAAGCCAAAGAAGAAAACCGCGATTTCTTCGAAGTGCTCGAGTATTATATGGATATGGTCCGCGGTATCCATCAGCGCACGTTCAAATACTTTGCACATAAACGCGCCGGCACAAATCCCCTCGGTTTCTGCCAGGGTGGATTCCTCAACGGTCATCTCAATCCCGAAGACGAAATCGGTGAAGATTTCCTCCGTCCCATGACGATGAGCTTCGGCGTTATTGCTCTCAATGAAGCCAGCGTACTGCAAACCGGAAAATCCCTCTCCGAAGACAATTCCTTCGCTATCGATGTATTGAAATTTGTGAATAAATACATCAATAAATACAAGAAAATCGATAATATATTATATGCCTGTTACGGCGTTCCAGGCGAAACGCTTGTTTCTACACAGATCAAACAGTTCAGAAAGAAATATGGCGTGATTAAAGGCGTTTCAGATCACGAATATACCACCAACTCTTTCCATTGCTGTGTGCGTGACGAAATCTCGCCAATCGAAAAACAGGATATCGAATACCCGATGTTCCATCTGTGCACCGGCGGAAATATCCAGTATTGCCGCTATCCAATTCAATACAATTTCGACGCCATCAAAACTCTCGTTCGCCGCGCCATGAAAATGGGGTTCTACGAGGGCGTCAATCTGCAGCTCGATTTCTGTGCATCATGCGGCCATCAGTTTATCGATGCCGACGCTTGCCCCAAATGCGGTTCCACAGATATCATCCGCATCGAACGCATGAACGGTTACCTCGGGTATAGCAAAATTCGCGGAAAATCAGCATTCCACGACGGCAAACTCATCGAATTCGCCGAACGCGTCTCTATGTAATCGTACAAATGACCTGTACTTTGGAGCTTCAATGAATTACTTCCAAATCACCAAATGCGATATGTTAAACGGCGACGGCATCCGCGTCGTTCTGTGGGTTGCCGGATGCTCCCACCATTGCAAAGGCTGTCAGAATGCCTATACCTGGGACGCAAACGCCGGTCTGCCGTTCACTGACGATACAAAAAAAGAACTGTTCGAAGCCATCGCTCAGGATTATATCAGCGGCGTCACCTTCAGCGGCGGCGATCCGCTGTTCGTCTCCAATCGCGCCGTCGTCGCCGGACTCATCCGCGAAATCAAACAGCTGTTTCCCAACAAAACTATCTGGCTTTATACCGGATTTACATACGAAGAACTTAAATCTTTTCCCGAAATCCAGCCCGTTCTGGATGATATCGATGTCATTGTAGACGGCAAATTTGTAGAATCACTTAAAGATGTCGACTACAAATGGGCCGGAAGTACGAACCAGCGAGTGCTTACCAAAGAAATGCGCGCTGCAATTGGTTAAAGGGGAGGGTTGCTCATGAGCGCGCTCATCATTGTCCTTGTTATCATTTTTTTGCTTCTGGGGCTTAAGCTGATGTCTGGCTTCAAACGCTGTCCCGATGGCAAAATTATGGTGATCTATGGGGCGCTGGGAAATGGGCAGTCATCGAAATGCGTCACGCATGGCTGGGGCTATGTGGTCCCGGTATTTCAGTCGTTTGCCTTCCTCGATCTTGCGCCATTCAACGTGGATATCCATCTGATTCATGCGCTGTCCAAAGATAATCTGTGCATCTTTTTTAAAGCAACGTTTCAGCTGCAGATTTCGGTCGAACCACAATTGATGCAGAACGCTGCCGAACGGCTTTTGGGGCAATCGCAGCAGTTTATTGCCGATCTTGCAAGAGACGTTATCTTTGGCCAGATACGACTGGCTGTTGCCGCCGTCAACAGTGCCGATATTTCTGCAAATAACCAGAATCTGCTGGATGATATCCGCCAGAACTGCAGAACCGAGCTCGGAAAAATTGGTTTGTGGCTCATCGACATTCAGCTGAACGATACTGGTCTTGAGCTGTCATAATGCGCGTTGCTTCTATCTCACAAACAAACGCGCATATTCTGTTGGAAACATCGACGGAATCGTCTGACCGCGATAGATTTCGTCCATAATCTGCGGTGTCGGCGATTGATATCGATAGCACTCCCCTCGCCATTCAAATGCAAGGCTGCATGCATGCAGCAGGTGCCTGGGCGGTGAAAATATCGGTACATCCTTGCGATCCAGCCAGTCTTTGTAAAACTTTTCGCCAAAAAGATACAACTTGTCGCCCAGTATTGGCGTTCCGGTCAGAGCCAGATGCACGCGTATCTGATGCTGACGCCCCGAATGGATGCGCACCTGACAACGCGCGAAATCGCCGTGAATTTCGCTGCAATCGATTTCGGTGTGCGCCTCAAGCGCCCCAATGCCCATCGTAATCTTCGGCAGCTCAAATCCGGCAAATCCCAACGGAATATCAATGGTTTCGTGCGCACCTGGAAAAAACCGTCCGCCGGCATTGTAGACGATCGCTTCATAAGTCTTTTCCAAATCGTGTGACAAAAACAGCGCGTCAAGCGCCTTGCTCACCTCCGGCGTCTTCGCCATCAGCAAAATGCCCGACGTCTCCTTGTCTAGCCGGTGTACGACATAGGCTTGCGCATGCAGCTGCGTCTCGACATATCGCGTCATCGTGTTGTGATAGATGTTGGCCGTGGGGTGAACCGCCATGCCTGCGGGCTTGTCAAACACCCAGAAATCATCGGTTTCGTCGATGAGCTGCACGTCTTCATACATCGGGACGTCGCCCGACATGGTCTGCGCAATGGATACAATGTCTCCCGGATGCAGCTTCAGCGCCGGCTTCGGCGCCCTGAACGGCTCGACACTCACGCCCCCCGCCCGAATGCACGCCTGCGCCCGCGAACGCGAAAATCGCGCAATCTTGTACGCCAGAAACTCATCCAGCCGCATCCCGTCCTCGTTGATTTGGACGATATATTCCCGAATCCTTTTATCACTGCTTTCGGCCATCGTGCCCCTCATCATGGTGCGTCCCACCACCTGCACGCCCATCCTATCATAATTATCACTCGCATGCGAGCTGCGCGTCTCTGTAATGCTTTTGCTGCTCGCCTTTGCTGCGCATACGGCTCGCTGGTTTTACGGGCGGCCACACAGGGCCGCCCCTACTCGCCTTTGCTGCGCATACGGCTCGCTGGTTTTACGGGCGGCCACACAGGGCCGCCCCTACTCGCCTATGGCTACGCCATACGGCTCGCTGGTTTTACGGGCGGCCACACGGGGCCGCC
>JAEEGL013570461.1_pt1 | contig 23168 bp, 18 predicted proteins | sample 9134231 | NCBI WGS metagenome assembly JAEEGL01 (sample SAMN16246548, study PRJNA631951) | gut metagenome | biome: gut microbiome; feature: rumen; material: fiber-attached | host: Bos | place: Iran: Karaj | collected 2018-10
CTAAATTATCGTTTATAAATGTTGGCCTAAAAGTTTTACGATATGAATCAGATTGGGGAATATGGAAAATTTTATTAAGTCAAGAAATGAACTGAGAAATTTATTGATAAACGCTTTTAAGAATTGCTATATTTTAGAAACTATAGAAGTATATAATGAAAATATAAAAAAAGGGGATCCAGGATTACCAGAAGCACTTTATAATGTGATAGAACATATGATTTTACTTGTAAAAAAGGATTTAGCCTTGTGCTTATGGAAAATTGATCTTGATAATCATAAAAATGCTGATAGTTTATCAAAATTACGTAAATGTAAAGAGAAAATTTTGAAAACAAAAGATCCTGAAATAAAGGTAATAAAACCAAAGATTTCAAAGAATGGCCAAGAAACGCAAGAAATAATTAGAAAAATGAGAAATACATTTCTTGCGCATACTGATTTTGAAAGAGAAAATTCACGAGTTGAAGTATCTGATATGAGGAATCTTTTAATAGAATATAAAAACTGTTATAACATTTTAGCAGAATTTAATGGGGATAATAGTTATGAAGTTACAAATGATGTGTTAAACAAAGTAAAACTGGATATGCAGTTGGGAATGATGTTTTTGCTAAAAAACTAAGGAGGTCAGTTATGCCGGGATTTATTGAAGCTGATTATGAAAATTCGCTCATAGAACTATTCCAAAATATAGGGTATCAATATGTCTATGGTCCGGATGTTGACAGGGACTACAAGAATCCTTTATATGATGAAATTCTGATGGATTCGTTGTATCGTTTGAATCCATCATTACCGGATGCTGCAATAGAGGATGCATTATACAAGCTGAAGAACTTTGAGAATGGTACTCTTGTTCAGAAGAATACTGTCTTTATGAACTATCTTCAGAATGGTATCGAGGTTAGCTATCATCATAATGGTGAGGTAAAATCAGATATAGTCTACTTGGTAGATTATAATAATATAAATAATAACTCTTTTATAGTTTCAAATCAGTGGACATTTATTGAAAACAGTAATAAGCGTCCTGATATTTTGTTGTTTATAAACGGACTACCGGTAGTGCTTATAGAATTGAAATCTCCTTCCCGAGAAGAGACCGATGCATCCGAGGGCTATCTCCAGATTAGAAACTATATGCAGGAAATCCCTTCAATGTTTATTTATAATGCCATCTGTGTTATGAGTGATATGTCCATATCCAAGGCCGGTACCATTACTTCCGGTGAGGATAGATATATGGAGTGGAAAACGAAGGACGGCAGTTATGAAAATACGCAGTATGCTCAGTTTGATACATTCTTTGAGGGAATTTTTGAACGAGAGCGTTTCCTTGATATATTAAAGAACTTTATCTGTTTCGATGTTGAAGGTATAAACTCTTATAAGATTCTTGCAGGATATCATCAGTATTTCGCTGTAAGAAAGGCTATCGCAAGTACACAGAAAGCTGCGGCTGAAGGCGGAGACGGAAAAGGTGGTGTATTCTGGCATACACAAGGCTCCGGTAAATCACTTTCTATGGTTTTCTATGCTCATCTTCTCCAGCAGGCTCTTGCTAGTCCAACCATCGTTGTTATTACAGATAGAAATGATCTTGATGACCAGCTCTTTTCACAATTTGCACGATGCAGTGATTTCCTTCGTCAGAAGCCGGAACATGCAAAAAGTAGGGAACATCTTATGAGCTGGCTAAATTCAAGGAATGCAAACGGTATCATATTTACCACAATGCAGAAATTCGAGGAATCCCCGAATGCTCTTTCCGACAGAAGAAATGTAATTGTAATGGCGGATGAGGCTCACCGTAGCCAGTATGGATTAGCCGAACACTTTAAGATGGTTACAAATGAGCAGGGCGAGCAGGAAGCTAAGCGTGTTATAGGAACCGCAAGGATTATCCGTGATTGCCTGCCTAATGCTACATTTATCGGGTTTACCGGTACGCCGGTATCTTCAAAGGATCGTAATACCAAAGCGGTTTTTGGTGACTATATAGATATTTATGACATGACTCAGGCTGTTGAGGATGGAGCTACCCGTCCTGTATACTATGAGAGCCGTGTTGTTAAGCTTAAGCTTGATCCTGAGACTATAAAGCTTATAGATCAGGAATATGAAATGCTTGAGGCTACCGACCAGGCAGATGAGGCTGTTATCCAGAAGAGCAAACAGATGCTTGGCAGAATGGAAGCTATTTTGGGTAATCCTCAGACTATTGACTCCTTGGTAACAGATATAATTGACCATTATGAGAACTATAGGGCAAACCTTCTTACCGGTAAGGCGATGATAGTGGCATATTCCAGAGGTATAGCGATGGATATCTACCGTCGTATTCTTGAACTGCGTCCTTCATGGACGGAGAAGGTTGCTATTGTTATGACAGAAAGTAACAAGGATCCGGAAGAATGGCGTGAGATTATAGGCAACAAGACTAAAAGGAATGAACTTGCCAAAAAGTTCAAGGACAACAGCAGCCCGCTTAAGATTGTTATAGTGGTAGATATGTGGCTTACAGGTTTTGACGTGCCTTCACTTGCTACTATGTATATTTATAAGCCTATGTCGGGTCACAACCTGATGCAGGCGATTGCTCGTGTTAACCGTGTATTTAAGGAAAAAGAGGGCGGTCTGGTAATTGATTATGTTGGTATTGCTACTGCATTGAAGCAGGCAATGAATGATTATACTGCACGTGATAAGAAGAATTATGGTGACACTGATGTTGCTAAGGTTGCATATCCTAAGTTCCAAGAGAAACTGGAAGTATGCCGTGATATATTCCACGAGTATGATTATGCGGACTTTATGAACGGATCGGATCTTGACAGGGCAAAGGCTATAACCGGAGCTGTAAACTTTGTGGCAGCCCCTGATAAAGAAGAACTATTGAAGACATTTATCAAAGAAGCTTTCCTGCTACATCAGGCATTGTCTCTTTGTTCATCTCTTACAACAGAATCAGAGAGAATGGAAGCTGCTTTCTTTGAGGCAGTAAGAGTAATGGCAGGACGTATCTTAATAGATGGCGGTCATTCTAAACTGTCATTAAAGGAAATGAACGAGAGGATAAATGCTCTATTAAAGCAGAGTATCAAGAGCGAGGGTGTCATTAACCTGTTTGATGGGGTAAAGGAAGAATTCTCGCTGTTTGATCCGAAATTCCTTGAAGAGATTTCCAGGATGAAGCAGAAGAATCTGGCTGTTGAACTGTTAAAGAAACTTATAGCTGAACAGGTCGCTATATATCGCAGGTCCAATGTTGTTAAATCTGAAAAATTCAGCGAGATGATACAGCGTATCATGAACCAGTACCTGAACGGAATGCTTACAAACCAGCAGGTTATCGATGAATTGATGAAGCTGGCAAAGGAGATTCAGGACAGCAAGAAAGCGGGTAATGATCTTGGACTTACAGAAGAAGAGCTGGCATTCTATGATGCGCTGACAAAACCGGAAGCAATAAAAGATTTTTATGAGAATGCCGAGCTTGTTGCACTTACAAAGGAACTTACAGAAACTCTTAAGAAAAACAAGACAATAGATTGGCAGAAACGTGATACTGCAAGGGCTAAGATGCGTATGATGATCAAGAAGCTCTTGAAGAAATACAAATATCCGCCCGAGGGTATGGAGGATGCTCTGGAGACAGTTATGGTACAGTGTGAACTCTGGACTGATAATAGTGATTTAGAGGGTAATCCAAATAGTGAGGTTAAGATTACACCTGTGCATATCGGTGAGGGCAAGCCGTATTTATATGTTGATGAAGAAATGCCTATATCATTTGCCGCTGAAGAGCCAGCGGAATATGGGCACAAACATCCAAATGATTAACAAAATGTAAGGAGAACGCGTATGATAATCAAAGAAGTTGGTTTCAGACCGTTATATCATTATGTATGTGCATTTGAACTAAATGACAAACTGAAAGAGATAATTAAAGATTGTCCCGACGCAGCAAAAGCATCTCATGCGGTTATGTATGGTTATATAGATCCTGAAGAAGGTCTGATGCTTGAAATTCTTGGAGCAGGAAAGCAAGCTCCAAAGTATTTTTATTTCAAAGATCCTTATGAGGGTGAACGTATAACTATCAAGGCCTCTGATGTTGACGATGTTGAGTTTATGTTTTTTCCGAATCTTGAGCCCCGTTTCCAGAAAAAGTTTGCTCCGAGGATTGAGGAACTGAAGAAATATGACGCTTCTGAGAAGCTTGAAGAAACCAGAAAACTTGGTTTCCTTGACAAACTTAGGTCTCCACAGTTTCCGGATGATGTCAAAGTAGTTTTTATAAAAGACGGATTAAAACCAGAGGAAGTATGGGTTCATATTATAGAACCGGGGGACCACGAGATTATTGGAACCCTTCTTAATCAGCCTTATCAGGATTATGGAGTTAACAAGGGTGACCGTATAGGGTTTAATGTAAGGGAAACTGAGAAAAAGGAAATTTTATGTTTTAAAGCATTTGATGATCAGCCCAGGGAGCTTACTAGAGAAGACCTTGATAATGGTAGTTTCTTAAAGCAATGTGTACGTGAATTCCTAAAAAATACAGAGAATACAGAGGCATTCTCTCTTCTTCTTGCAGCTCTGAGAAGTAGTAGGGTTTTAATGCCATGTGATGTTCAGTTATCAGAGGAAGCTTCGGCTATAATGGATAAACTGAATAAGGAGGGAAAGTCTCTCGATGATATTGATAATGAAAAAGATGCTAGTATTGTCAATTCGGGGACTCAGTTCTTCCCTTTGATTCTTACTGCTGACAAACATAGATTTGTACCTGTATTTACAAGCGAAGAAGAAATTGGTGATCATTGTGGGGATTCAGCACGAGTAACGATGCCCTTCCTTCACGCTATAGATATGGCACTTGATACCGGGAATGATATCGAGGGTATTGTTGTTAATCCATATACGGATGATTTTATTTTAGACAAGGAACTGTTTGGAACCATAAGAAAAATGGATCCTTTGATAGATGAACCTGATGATTACGAATCTGTTGAGGGTGGTCAGAATTTCACAAATCGCCAAGATTTGGCATTAGCTATTTTTGTCGGTAAGTTGAATGTATTTAACTATGCCCTTTATGAGAATGATGTTCCACCTATTAGGGGATTAAGGATTATTAATGATACCGGTGATCCTATTGAAGGGTTGTCAATCCGTATATCCTCTAATTTCAATTTCTTTAAAAAATATGAGAAAGCATTACCAAGTATTCCGTCAGGAAAGCCTATAGATTTGCCTGATCCACATCTGGTTATAAATGGAAGGGAACTTGCAGGGCTTACAGAAACTGTTAATGCGGAAATACTTATAGAATTATGCAAGGATGGCGAAACCATCTGCGGTGTCAGGGGAACTATGCAGGTTCTGGCATATGACCAATGGCAGGGTGGAGAATCTTATAAGGATGTTTTGGCTGCTTTTGTACTTCCGAATCATCCTCTTATTCCTGTGCTTATGCACGATGCGGCCGAGAGACTTCAAAAGTGGGGGAAATCAGCATCGTTTGAAGGATATCAGGCTCATGATCCTAATAGAGTCCGCGATCTTGCTGCAGCGGCTTATGCTGCTATTCAAAAGAAAAATATTTTATATGCTGAGCCTCCTGCAAGCTTTTCAGTAATAGGTCAGCGAATTCGTACTCCTGAAACCATAATGGAACAGCGCCTTGGAACCTGTATGGACATGACGCTTCTTTATGCAGCCCTTTTGGAAGCAATGGGGTTAGATCCATTACTTGTTATGCTCAAGGGCCATATCTTTGTGGGGGTATGGCTAAAGGAAAGATCCATAGAGGAACTTAAGTCATCAGATCTTATCATAGACAATTTGGAACAGCTTACCATGCGCATAAACAATGGCGTTGATGAAATGACATTTATAGAGTGTACTGCTATGTGTTCTGATAAGCAGGTGAACTATGAGGATGCTGAGAAGAAAGCTAAAAATGAAAATCTAAATTCTGATGATTTTGAGTATGCTATAGATATTCGGATTGCGCGTCTTGGCGGAATAAAGCCTATTGCATCACGTGTTAAGGATGGCGGCGAGTACCAGATTGAAGTTACAGAAAAAAAAGATGATGAGTTAACAGAAGCACCGATTAATCTTGGCCTTACAATTTCTGATTTTACTGCAACAAAACCGCACAAGATAACGAATAAGAGGGAACTATGGGAAAGCAAACTTCTTGATCTGAGCCTTCATAATATGCTTCTTAATATTCCCACAAATTCGTCTGTAGAACCAATCATGTCCAGTCACGTCGATGAACTGGAAGATGCATTGTCGGATGGACATGAGTTTAACTTATTACCGGTACCTGAATGGATTCATGATATTTATATGAAAAATATTGTGGATGGTAAGGAAGAGGATGTGGAATGGTTCTCAGAAACACTTAAGAAAATAAGTGCTTATGAGATGGTTGATTGGCCTTCTAATAAAGATTTTGATCTAAAAGAAAAATTCAGACAGGATTATAAGAACCATAAGCTGTATACATTCTGCGGAGAAAAGCAGCTTGATCGAGAATTAACGGCTATATATCGTGCGGCAAGGTCTTCACAGCAGGAAAATGGTGTTAGCAGTTTGTATCTTGCAGTTGGATTGCTTCGTTGGTTTGTATCTCCTGAAATCCAAGAGCCATGCTATGCTCCTCTTATTCTGATGCCTATTGAAATTGTCAGAAAATCAGCAAATCAGGGATATGCTCTTCATGCACGTGATGAGGAAGCACATTTTAATACAACGCTTCTTGAAATGCTTAAGCAGAATTTCAATCTTGAAATACCCGGATTGGAACCTTTGCCGACAGATGATCATGGAACAAATATCAAGAAAGTTTTTTCAATAGTCCGTAGTGCCTTATTTAATATAAAAGGATGGGATGTTGTTGAAACTTGTGTTATTGGAAACTTCAGTTTCGCACAGTTTGCAATGTGGAATGATACACATTCCTCAGGTGATATGCTGGACAATAGCAAAATTGTCCGCAGTCTGATGAAGGGACATGTAGATTGGGATGTTACAGCTGCTTCTGAATCTGAAGATGAAGAGGTATTCCTTCCGATTACGGTCGATGATACTCAGCTTAAAGCTATCAAAATGGCAGCCCATGGTACTACCTTTGTTCTCCATGGACCTCCAGGAACCGGAAAGTCACAGACTATTACCGGTATGATAGCTAATCTTATGGGGCAGGGAAAGCGAGTTCTTTTCGTAGCTGAAAAGATGGCTGCGCTGTCGGTAGTTCAGAGAAGGCTTACGTCTCTTGGTATAGGGGATTTCTGCTTAGAACTCCATTCAGATAAGGCAAACAAAAAACAGGTACTTACACAACTTGATAGGGCTGTGGCTATACAGCATCCGTCTAGAAAAACAGAATATGAGGAATGTTTAAAGAAAACTATATCAGCTCGTGAGAAAATTGATGGTTATGCTGAGCATCTTCATATGCGGCATAATTGTGGATACAGTTTGCGTGAGCTTATAGCACTTTATGAAACGGTAAGGAATGTAGAGAAATTTGTACGTTTTGACAGTGATAAAGTTGGAGAGATTACCAATAATGATATAAAAGCACATCTGCCATTGATAGAACAGCTTACTGCCGCAGGCGAGGCTGTTGTAGGTGGTATCTTAGGAAATAAGCTGGCAGGTGTAGGTCTTACATCATATAGTGCTGAAGTAAGAAGCCGCCTTAGGAGAGTTGCTGAAGAATATCAGACATCTCTTATGGCAGCAAGAGATGCCGGTAATAAAGTGGCTGATGTTGTTGGCTCAGCAAAGCCGGAGAACCAAGCTGATCTCAATGCTATGCAGAGCCTTCTTAAACTTTACCAGGAGAAGAAGGGAACGGAACCTTTACTTTTGAAACTTCTTAAAACCGGTACGACAGAGGCTTATGAATATTTTGATAAAGTAGAGCGATTCCGAGCGGAAGAAACATCGCTCCTTAATGATTGGCAATCTGATTTCCTTAAAATGGATATGGGTTCTATATTAGCTAAGCATGACGCTGCAAAAAAGAAATTCTTTGGCAAATCCGGTGCCATGGCTCAGGTTACGAGCGAGGTTCAGGCATATTGTAAAATGCCTATTACATTTGAACAGATTCCGAATATGTTAAATGCAGTCATATCTTATCAGGGAAAGAGTAACGAGCTTGGGTTGGCATATAACTCATTGCCAGATAATATAAAATCACTTTTAAAGGAACTTCCTGATAAAGAGGCATATAGCAAGGCGTATGAAGCTGCCTGTGATTGCCAGAAGCAGGCTGAAAGTTTCCCCGGTGGGCTTGATGCTATTATGGGTATATCTGGTAATCCGGAAAATGCCAAGGCTTTTGATGAACTCGGAAAATGCATTGAGAGGCTTGATCTTGCTGAAAAGAACATAAACGAGCTCTTATGTCGTGAAGAAAATACCAATAATGATAATTGGTTTGATGCAGAATATGCTTTCTGTGATTACCTGATTGAGAACCCTGCTTCGCTTAAGGACTGGGGATTATATAATAAAGTACGTCAGGACTGTATCCGTGTAGGCTTAGAGCCGGTTATAAATTCATATGAAAACGGTATGAGTGCTGGAGAGCTTGTATCAACGTACCGAAAGGGGCTGTACTATGCTCTGATAAATAATATCATTATGAAGGATGATATACTGAGCAGTTTCTCCGGAGCTACTTTTAACGAGGCTATTGCTCAGTTTAAGAAGCTTGATGATGCAATGCTTGAACAGACGAAGAAGGAGATATATTATCGTTTGGCTTCAAAGGTACCTACATCGTTTGATGCTCCTGAAATCGGAATGGAGCTTAACCTGCTCCGAAAGGCGATAGGAAGCAATGCAAGAGGAATGTCTATAAGGAATCTGTTTGATAGAATACCTATTATCTTGCCACTTCTTTGTCCTTGTATGCTGATGAGTCCTAATTCTGTGGCTCAGTATCTTGAACAGAAGAATGATATGTTTGATGTGGTAATTTTTGACGAAGCATCACAGCTTCCTACATGTAAGGCAATAGGAGCATTGTCACGTGCTAGGGATGCGGTTATAGTAGGTGATCCAAAGCAGATGCCGCCTACATCTTTCTTCTCTGGTGGCGGTCCGGAAGTGGATGATTTGGCACTGGATGATCTCGACAGTATCCTTGATGATGCGCTGGCACTTGGTATACCCTCACAGCACCTGCAGTGGCATTACCGCAGTACTCATGAGAGTCTGATTGCTTTCAGCAACAATCAGTTCTATGATAACAAGATGTTCACATTCCCGTCTGCTAATGACAGGGAACGTCATGTTACAGCTGTACATGTGGAAGGACTATATAAACAGAGTACTAATCTGAAAGAAGCTGAAGCGGTTGTTGAGGAAATAGTAAGAAGGTTTAATGATCCTGAACTTAATAAGCAGTCAGTTGGTGTTGTAACATTTAATGTTAAACAGCAGACATTGATAGAGAACCTTTTGGCTAAACAGTTCCAGAGTAACCCTAAGCTTGATGCATGGGCAAATAATGGAGATGATCCACTGTTTGTTAAGAATCTGGAAAATGTTCAAGGAGATGAGAGGGATGCAATTCTATTCTCCATCGGATATGGTCCGGATGAAAAGGGTCATGTATCAAATAACTTTGGACCTATAAATAAGGTAGGCGGTGGAAAGAGACTTAATGTTGCTTTTTCACGTGCACGTGTTTCCATGACCATATTCTCAAGCATTTATTCAAGTGACATTAAAGTCGGTGAAGACTCTCCGGATGGACTTGTTGCATTTAGGGATTTCTTGAAGTATGCCGAAGGTAATGATATAAGAACTGAGTCAAATGCCGATAAACAGGCTAAGCTTGCTAGAGCTGGTATCATGCAGAACATTTGTAAAGCGATAGAGAATGCCGGTTTCCAGTATATGACTATGGTTGGACATTCTGATTTCCATGTGGATATAGCAGTTGTTGATCCTACCGATCCTTCGAAATACATAATGGGAATTATGCTTGATGGAGATGGTTATCGTCAGACTAAGAATACAAGGGATAGAGAAATAGCTCAGATCAGTGTATTGAAGAATCTTGGCTGGACTTTATGCCGAGTTTGGACTATCGACTGGTGGGATAACAGGGATAGGGAACTTAAGAAGATTCTTGGTAAACTGGAACAGCTGAAAGCTGAAGCCGAGCACATTCTTGAAGAGAAAAAGGCATTGGAAGAAGCTCAGAAGGCTGAGATCGCAAATAGGGAAGAGGAAGCTCGGAAGCTAAAAGAAGAACTTGAAAAACAGGCAGCTGAGGTAATCGCTGAGGATGAAGAAGCTGACAGAGAAAGAAAGAGTGCGGAGGCATCGAGGGTAACAAACCTGAATGAAAACAAATCAGAGGATACGGTTAAAACTGATGCTCCTGTGATGGCTGAAGAAAAGCCTGAGGTTACTGATAGTACTGATAATCAGCTTGCCACATTGATAGATGAACTGCAAAATGCAGGCGGAAAAATAGTGGATAAGCGTGCAAATGGGGGAGCTCTTTGGGTAATCGGCGGGAAGGAACTTGCAGCCGTTCTTAAAAAATTCAAAGAACTTGGTGTGTATTTCATGTTTAAGGCAGGTGGCGGAAAAGCTACCGGAGGTAAAGACGGCTGGTGGGCTAAAACAAGCATCGAACTCCCTGCTCTCGGTAAAAAACTAGAAAAAACCGGATTGAAGAAGCCATCAGTATCAATGTCTGATACTACAACTGAAAAAAACGAAGCGCATGCTGATAGAACGGTTACAGAAGATGAGAGCGAAAAGAAAGATGATATCCGACCAGAACCGACTATAGTTGAGGTTGCTCCGAATGTGGAACCTGAAAGAAAAGTGGCTTCTGCCTCAAGTGGTAAACCTTCAGAATTGAATATAGTTATTCCGGATGGCCTGACAGCATTTTATTGTGAAGGAAAGGATTACAAGGCGGCAGCGGTAAAGATGGGTGTGGAGTTTGTGGTTCTTAAAGGAAGTAAAATAAGTGGAACAACCACATCCAGTTGTCCGGATAGTGTACTTAGGGCAAGGGAAAAGAACTCAGGTATTATAGGTACGGATTTTGTAATGAGTGATGATATTAAATTTTCCAGTCCTTCGGGTGCCGCAGCATTTGTAGCTGGAGCTAGTAGAAACGGATATACTGAATGGCATACAGTGGAAGGAACAATGCTAAAAGATTTGAGATAAACTGTTACATTTTTGTATGAAGATTATAAGATGGGGTCAGGGCTGTGCGATGATTTTTGGCTCCTGACCCTCTGATTAATATGATAGTATAGTCCTTGAGGGGGATAGATAGATGGATAAGTTTTCTTGGACAAAGATATACCCGGAAATTGCCACGAGTTTATTACAGTTTAAACAAAATCGGAAAAAACTGATTGATCTTCTTATAGATATATATGAAGATATCAAGATGAAGTTCCCATATATGGAGCAGGACGGATCCACGGTTGAGGATATAGATCCGTTTACAGTTATGGGATGCTTTAATCGTGGAATTACGACCGATAACAGGATAGCTATTTTAACTAGATTAAAAAACAGATTAGCTCTTGTTGAAGAAGTACCACAAGATTTTGATGGCATTCCAATTTTGAATAACATGAAATCATGGTTTTTCTCTTATAAAGATACTAGGAATCAATCAGATATACAGAATCTTTGGGATATGTTTGAGGTGGCACTATCGTATGCTGATGGACCTAACAGTGAGAATCGAAATCGCTTTATTGCAGTTTATAACACGGTGACTAAACAGAAATTAATTCGCTGGAATCTTACTATGGGTTTATTTTGGTCAAGACCCAATGTATATATAAATCTGGATGATTGTAATCGTAGATTTATTATGCAGAAAGATAAACTTCCACACTATTTTTCTACTGTCTTTTCTAATGTAGATAAAACTATGCCGGATGGTAGCAAGTACTTGTTTATGTGTGAGCAGTGCGCAAATGCGATCAAGAATGGAGATTTTGGATATGATGATCTTCCAAGGTTGTCATATATGGCTTGGAGAGAGACGCAGAAAAGTAGTGGAAAACCCTCTAACGCAGACTTTTTGAAGTGGTTTAAACCAATAATAGATGCATTAAAAGACTTGGGAGGACAAGCGCGTCCGAAAGAAGTGAGGGATCAGATTGCTAAGAATCTTAATTTGAGTAGTGCAGTGTTATCTGAGACTAGGGGAAAAACAAACACCAATAAATTTGCAAATGAAGTAGCTTTTGCACGTAACTATCTTGCATACGAAGGAATTATTGATAAATCAGAACGGGGTGTTTGGGGACTTACAGAAAAAGGATACACTTGTGATATGACGGATCAGTTAGCAAGTGATATTTTTCAAAAGTGGGTTGATGTCTTAAAGAAAAATCGGGAAGAATCTGATGACGAAGATAATGAAGAAAGCAAAATAAGGTATTGGATGTATGCCGCTGGAGAAAATTCTAAATACTGGGATGAATTCTATTCCAAAGGAATAATGGCAATTGGATGGGAAGAACTCGGAAATCTGATGGAATATGCAGACCGTAGCGAAATGATTACTGCCCTTCAAGATAAAATTGATCCCGGGAGGAGTTTTAAAAACGATTCTTTAGCAACTTGGCAATTTACCCATGAGATGAAGATTGGGGATATAGTATACGTAAAAAGAGGACAAAGTAAAGTTATTGGAAGGGGCATAATTCAATCAGATTATATTTACGATGAGACTCGAGATTACTATTATAATGTCCGAAAAGTACAGTGGACAAACAACGGAGAATGGGATCATCCAGGACAGGCTGTATTAAAAACACTGACAGATATATCAGATTATACTGATTATGTGCTTCAACTGGAAAAACTGTTTTCTGATGCAGAAGGTGTAGAAATAGAGACACCTGTTATTCAGGAATTAGCAAAGTATACTGAAGAAGATTTCTTGAAAGATGTTTTTATGGAACAGTGTGAATATGAAACTCTGAAAAGATTACTTCTGAAAAAGAAAAATCTAATTCTGCAGGGGGCTCCCGGAGTAGGAAAAACATTTGTAGCTCGCAGATTAGCATACTCTATTATGCAGGTTATAGACCGTGAACGAGTTATGATGGTTCAGTTCCATCAGAGTTATAGTTATGAGGATTTTATTATGGGATTCCGTCCCACGAAAGAAGGAGGTTTTGATTTAGTTCCTGGTCCTTTCTATGAATTTTGCAAGAAGGCAAAGGATGATATTGATAATGATTATTTCTTTATAATTGATGAGATTAACCGAGGAAATATGAGTAAGATCTTTGGGGAATTGCTTATGTTGATTGAGACAGATAAGCGTGGCGATTCTATAAGGCTCTTATACAAAAATGAGTTGTTTTCAGTTCCGCGAAATGTTCACATTATTGGGATGATGAACACTGCTGATAGGAGTTTGGCAATAATAGACTATGCTCTGCGAAGGAGATTTGCTTTTTATGAATTAAAACCGGCTTTTGATAAAGAGGCTTTTAATGTTATGCATGAGTTAGCGGCTAACGAAAAGTACGATGCTCTTATTGATGAAATTGGTCGACTAAACAAGGAAATCAGTAGCGATGAGACATTGGGAACCGGTTTTGTAATAGGCCACAGTTATTTTTGCGTAGAAGATAAGATTAGTGATGAAGATGTGGCAGCTATAGTGAAATATGAAATACTACCGTTGTTACATGAATATTGGTTTGATGAACCTTCAAAAGTAGATACTTGGTCTAAACGATTACTTGGAGTTGTTGATGGAGCGAATAAAGATTAAGAATATTTATTATATGCTGAGTTATGCATTCCGTGTCTTAACAGAAGATAAGTATAAAAATATTGAAGCTGAAGAATTTGATTATACAGCGGATCTTATGGCAGCTATCCTTGCAAAGGGGATATCAGGACAAATAAAAAGAGGCTTAGGTAAAGACTATGTAGTTCGTACAGAAGAGCTTTCAAGTCCTAAAGGGAAAATTGCTATTTCGGATTCGGTGAAGAATCATTCTATGGCTTCCGGAAGACTGTATTGTTCGTATGATTTGTATGAAGAAAACAATTATATGAATAAAGTGCTGAAAAGTACTGCTATGAAGCTTATCGGATGTGAAGATGTTAAAAGGGAACATAAAAAAGAGCTGAAAAAGATACTTCTGTTCTTTAACGATGTCGATGAGATACCACTTCAATCTGTAAGATGGAATGAGTTTTCTTTTACAAGAAATAATGCAACATATAAAATGCTTATGAATATTTGTAAATATGTTGTAAAGGGACTATTGCCATCGGATGAAGATGGGAATGATAAGCTTCATCGTTATCTAGATGACAGGCAATTACACGATTTATACGAGAAATTCATTCTTGAATATTATAAAAAGCATTATCCTGAGTTTAATGCAGCAGCCAACATGATTGATTGGAATGTTGATGATGGATATAAAACTTTACTACCGGCAATGAAAACGGATGTGACTATAGAGTACTATGGCAAAACAACCATTATCGATGCAAAGTTTTACTCGAGAATGTTGCAGTATAATTCTATGTTTCAAAGTAGCACTATTCATTCAAACAACATTTATCAGATTTTTTCATATGTAAAAAATAAAGATAAAAAGGGTGATGGCAGCGTGAACGGGATTCTCTTGTATGCAAAAACGACTGATGAACAGACACTTGATCAAACTTATCAGATGAGTGGGAATATTATAAGCGTAAAGACTCTTGATTTGAATCAGGATTTTTCAAAGATTAAAGAGACTTTGGACAAAATTGCAGTTATGGCAAAAACATAGCATATTGATATCAGAAGGAATCTTTGCTTAAGTATCTATCATTTATAGCACAGGGAGGTTTAACAATGAACTATTTTGAAAAAGTCCGAAATATGGTTGATGAGTATGTATCCCGTAATGGAATAGAAACTATTATGAGCAGAAGCGAGTTTATCGATTGGGTGCATGAAAAATATAATGCGATCTCAATTGAGAAAAACAATCTTTACCCTACGGATATATCATATAATTTATATAATGCCGGTCTTAAAGACTTTCCAGGTCCCAATCTGTGCTTATGGTGGGAAAAAACAAACGACTGTTTTAGATTGGTAGGTTCGCATTATAAACCGAATGGCGAAGTGATTCAATATAAAGGAACCAAGAACGAGAAAGTTATTGGCTCTTGGAAAGATGGTGAGTTTTCTTTTGCTAACGCTAAACAAAAACGTGAGGCAGGAAAAACGTCTAAAAATACTGATTCTATAAAAGCGAAGAATGATAAAAAGGGTAATCAAACAGATAAGCAGCAGAGAGAGTGGATTTTTCCTTGTAACACATCCTTTTATGATATTGAAAATGCTTTGAAGAATCTAAAAATAATTGACTGGAAACAATCAAACCAATTGAATAATGCACAGGTAGGAGATCTTATATATATTTATTGCAAGGGCAAAAAGAGCAGTGAAATTAGATATAAGGGAGCTATTCTGAAAACAAACAAGACGGATGGTTATATTGATGATTCAAAATATTCTTCAGATGGCGTCTTGACTGTTGGTCCCTGTATAGAGATTGCGGTTTTTAGAGAATATGAATTAAAGGATAATCTAACCTATGCAAAGTTAAAAGAACATGGATTGTTATCTAAGCTTCAAGGTCCAACAGTAGTAAAGGATAGTGTGGCGGAGTATTTACATCAGTGTGATGAAATGCAACGTCAGGTAGATAGGTTTTTAAGGGATATACCTGATACATGCCTTTTCCCATTTCCTATAGTAGTTAATGAAATATATAGTGAAAAAAAGACATATCCTACAGCACTTGACGATACTCATTCTGATGAAGAAAAAGAAAAACACGCACAGGGGCTTTCAATAGAGGAGTTAAAACAGATAGCGCAGGGGCAGTCTACAAAAAGTCCTAAGCAAGTAACATCAACAGTGGTTCAAACAGTGAGGGATCCTTATATCGCTGAATATGCTAAGAAACGTGCTAAAGGTATATGTCAACTTTGCGGCAATAAAGCTCCGTTTAATCGAGCAAATGGAGAGCCGTATTTAGAATCTCATCATATTATATGGTTGTCTAAGGGCGGTGCGGATTCTGTTGAAAACACAGTTGCGTTATGCCCTAACTGTCATAAGAAAATGCATATTGTAAACGATGATAGTGATGTTCAAAAGCTTGTAAAATCAAATGAACAATGATGATAGATTGTTGAAGGTGAAATAATCTGGAGAGAGCGGATGCCGTTTAAGGTAACGTACGAAAAACAGTAATAAATTAAGAATTGTATCCTGATTTATTGATGACAAGCTATTTTGTCTAAATGATGATGAAATAGCTTGTTTTATTATGCCTAAAAATATATCAATAAAATGAAAATATACATTATTAGACGATTTAAGAACAAATTTTCTTGTTTAAAGGCATTTTTATAGGACAACCTTTGTGATAGGATATAGTCAGAAAGAGATGAGAAAGGCTTTAAAAATGGCGAAAAGGTAGGAGGTTTGTTATGAAAGAGGCTGAAGCATTAAAGGTAATGAGAAAATATTATGAGAATCCTAATCCTGATGAAGCGGAGGAATTTAGATTTACAGAAGCTTTGAAGCTCCTTATTGATAAAACTGGAGAACCACAATATATGTATGAGCTTGGATGGTTCTATCTCACAAAAAAGAGATTCGATCTAGAGATAAAGTATCTGGAGCTTGCAGCTGAAAGCGGGTATGTTCCGGCTATGGAAGAACTCGGGTATATGTGGTACTACGGGCAGCATGGTGAGAAAGATTATGGAAAGGCCTATGGCTACTTTTCTAAGGGTGCTGAGCTGGATGATGGAGCCGGTAGTCTGTGGTGCAAGTGTAAACTGGCAGATATGTATCATAACGGATATTATGTGGAGAAAGATGAAAATAAGTATAGAAAACTCATAGAGGAAACTTATAAGGAGATAGAGACTCCGGAGTATCTGAATGAGCCTTACCCGGAAGTTTCACTCCGTATGGCAGAGATCTGGTCTGAAGAGGATAGGATGGGTGAGGCAGCAGTACTTCTTATAAAGGCGAAAAAGTTCCTTGCAGAGAGGCTGAGCCATGAAGCGTTTTGGGGACATTTTGAAACTATGTCTCGGATCGTAAACCTGCTGTACAGACTAAAACTATTGAATGATGCAAGCATTGATTTTTATGATCTGTTCAGGGTGACACGTGAACCTTGCAGAATCCTGTTTAAGTATAACGGTGATAGATATGTAATAACGGTATCCGATGATAAGAAAGCCGGGATATGTTTTGATGGCAAGTGGTATCGGGATTTCCTGGAACTGTGTGATAAAGCTAACATAGGAAACAAAAAGATTACAAATATATATGATGAATTGTATGACTGGGAGGTGGTTCGATGAGTAAGGCAAATCTGATCAACACAAATGCAAAAGACAGGTATGATGAGTACACGGAACTGCTTTTTAAGCGGGACACATTGGAGAAGGAGGCAGGTTCCATACTTCTTAGCTACAATCAGGTTTTTGGGGAGAAGCTGGTAAATAATTTTGAACTTAAGATTGAATGCATCAAAAAGAAAAAGATGTTGGCATATTGCCAGAGATGTATCAATGCCGGCAAGAAAATTGATGTGGGCCTTATGAGCAAGAAAATAGAAGAGGAGATGCAGATATACAACTATGAGCTACAGAGGATGATAGCGGATAATAAGGCTGCCAAAGAAGCCGTCACGGTACCTACATATCGCCTTGAAAGATCGAAGAAGATATATAGGAGACTGGTGAAGAAGCTTCACCCGGATGGGAATAATAAACTAATGGAAAATGAAAAACTGAAGTCCCTTTGGGACGAAATAGTTTCTGCTTATAAGCACAGCAACGTGGATAAACTTGAAGATCTGGAAGCTATGGTGCGAAAAGAACTTGAAAAAATAGGTGAAGATCTGGATACAGAGATTCCGGAGGATATAGAGGAACGAATAGATAGAGTCATAAGCCAGATAAACGAGATTCTGAATACACAGCCTTATACCTACCAGGAGTTGCTGATAGATGATGAAAAGAAAAATGCAAGACTGGCTGAACTTGAAAAGGAGCATGAAGAGTATGCCGGCTATCTTGCAGAATTAAACGATATGTTAGAGAAGATACTTCTTAACGGGGGGAAGACTATATGGAGAATGAGCTTATAATATCAAAAGACAATGCGGTAGCACTTATGCATGACATGGATCTGGGCAGCATCATAAAGCCGCTGTCGAAGGAAATACTGTTGTTTGATTCGTACATAGCCGGGACGTCGCATATTGAGGATGAGAGCGTATTTGACGTCTTAAAGGAAGATGACAAGCTTACTTTAAGACGTGAAGATAACAAGTTTGATGATAATGCAATCCTGGTACTTAATGGACAAGGCAGGAAGCTTGGTTATATACCTGAGAAGGATAACATTATCTTTGCAAGGCTGATGGATGCCGGAAAGCTACTGATTGCTAAAGTAAAAGATATGAATATTTGGGATGGCTTCCGACAGATAAAGATAGGGATATACCTTGTTGACTTCTGAAAGGCGGTGGTGCTATGATGGCAAGTGAACTGGTAAAAAAAGCTGAGTATTATCTTTTTGAGAGAATGTATGAGGAAGCATATGTATATTATTTGGAGGCAGCGCTGACAGAAAGAAATGCTGAAGCTATAGATAAATTAGGGCGCATGTATTTGGCAGGTAAATATGTTGAATGTGATTATATTAAAGCCTTTAAATATTTTAAGCTTGCATATGACATTTCACACAATTTTGATTCATTGATCTGGATTATGGATAGTTATGATGATATTGCAAAGGACAAGGATGGAAGAAGTGCCTTTCGGGATTACTTTGATTACCTTATAGAATGTGGAGAATGGGCTATGTACATTACCGTCGGAGGGGAGTATGGATCAGGGGAAATATATGAACAGGATGTTGAAAAACAAATAGAGTGCTATGAGAAAGCCATAGAAAAAGGTATTGACATGGGATATGACTGTCTGGCAGAATTATATTTTGAAGGTAATAATATACCCCATGATTATGAAAAAGCTTATAAGTATCTGTCAAGTTATGAAGGGGAAGCTTCTAATGTAAAGAAATTTATTTTGGCAGAGATGTATAGACAGGGACTTTACCTGAAGAAAGATGTGGAAAAAGCAAAGGAATTATACAGATCAATAGTTGACGATGATTTAAGTATGAAGTATGATGACGATTTTTATGTAAGATCAGTCGAGATGTTAGAAAAATTGGAATAATGGACAGGAGAAAGATGCATGGCATATTGGATTTGTGTCGATGATAAACATAAGAAGCAGGTTAAAACGGACCGTAAATATTCTGGGAAAATACCTATTGAAAACCATTTGTCATTGACTCTTGGGCTTGAACCGATGCTCTATGGGACGTTTTGTTACACGGTTGCAAAAATGTTAAAATCTATTGGGATGAATCCGGACGAGTATGTTACAATTAGGTATCTCCCGGTAAGAAATGATCATGTATCAGGAATTCAGGCTTGCCGACATGAAGTCGGCGGAGGCATGTGGGTAGAGATAGAGAAAGTATATGATGATGGGATACCGTTCCATTCGTATACAAAATTTGGAATTTCCGTTGAGGACACTATAGATATTTTTGGAAGGTTACTAGTGGATTATGAATGCCCTGATTTATCTGATTGGGATGAAAATACTGAAATTATAAATGAAGGGATAAAGCGACAGACTAATATAATGAAGGAGTGATGATATGGAAAAGCAAGAAATATATGTGAATGGAGAAACACTTTGTATTCCTGGTTATTATCAAAAAGTAGATTCTATGCCTGGAGATCCTGAGAACTCGGTTCCGTATGAGGTTCAGACTCCTAATGTTGGATGCATAGCGTTTATTTCTGCTGTAGATGTTTCTAAAGCACTACCAAGAAAACAGGAAGAGCTTATAGGTGGCATACGACATTTCCTGGCAGACAACCAAGGTATCATTGAAGTTGTAACAGAAAAAGATTATGTGTATAGTATTGTTAAGAATCTCAGAAAACCATCTGGGGTACAGTATATATTGACATATCAAAAGTTCTGCAAGAGTTCAATTGTAGAAATCCAGGCCTTTTTTGAAGAAAATGGTACTACAGGTATTAGGGAGAGTGTGGTATATGCTGTGCTACATAATGAAAAACTTATCGGTGATGAAAAAAATCCTTTGGCTGGCTGGACGAAAGATCCATATGATGAGAATGTTAAGACCGGCGCTCTGATGAATATATCTGAACAAGAACAGTTTGATGAAAAGTTCCCAGGCTTCCCTCTGTCAATGTGTAGAGAATTTATTAAATGTGTTACGGAGAAAAGCTAAATCAAGGATAAGGGAAAATTATTGGCTAAACGGAGTGATGGGAGTTCCCAATTCGTAAGTATTTGGAGTATATGGTTATGGATAAAGCACGTATATTTTCTAACGGTGATGAAAGCATCATAGTCAGCGCAGAGGAAGTTCTGTCTGGTAAGTATCCGAGAGATTCTGAATTTGTTGATGTAGAATATCCAGAATATAAAGTCGAATTTGTAAAGGCTGGTAAACCGGCTCAAGATCAAGAGGTGGGGATAGTATAATCTGGAAATAATGATAAGGACGTATTAAATGGAACAGAAACAGAAATTATGTATCAGGAGTCTTAGTATTGATTGGGATAAGATTTGCAGAGATTTCTATCTGAAAGAGATACCATCGCTCAAAGATTTGGATTATCTGGAATTCAACTGTCCGGTGACTTTTTTTGTGGGAGAGAATGGTAGCGGTAAATCCACCTTACTTGAGGGAATAGCTATTGCCTATGGCTTTAATCCTGAGGGAGGAACCAAGAACTACAGTTTCTCAACGTACAACTCGCATTCAGAACTACATGAGGCTATTAGATTGGTTAAAGGTCTTTGTAAATCCGGGTGGGGATATTTCTATAGAGCTGAGAGTTTTTATAATGTTGCCACAAAAGAGGATGAATACGGACGTGAGATTGGTGGTAAACCTATGTTTTTACATCAGAAATCCCATGGAGAAAGCTTTGTGGCTATGGCTTTGGCAAATTTTAACGGAAGTGGATTGTATATTCTTGACGAGCCAGAAGCGGCATTATCTCCGCAACGCCAGTTATCTCTTCTATATCAAATATCGGAGTGCGCTAAACAGGGAGCCCAGTTTATCATAGCTACACATTCACCGATTCTTCTTGGATTACCAGGTGCAGAGATATTGACATTTGACGATGGGAAGATACATCCTTGTAGTTACGAAGATACGGATAGTTATAGGGTGACGGAGATGTTTATCAATGACCGGAAACGATTGCTTAATGAGTTGCTAAAATGAACCCGATGTATTGCAGAATAATTGTAGTTAAGGAGAAAGCATGTCTGAAAAGAATATTTGGCTTGATGGTATAATGGGAGTGGTTATTGGAGATGCTCTTGGGTGTCCGGTGCAGTTTATGAGCCGAGAAAAGCTTATTGCACGTGGACTTGTGACAGATATGGAGGGATATGGAGCTTTTCATGTTCCGGAAGGCACATGGACTGATGACAGTAGCTTGACTTTGGCACTTCTAGATATCATAGCTTCAATTAGAATGAGGAATTATTATGGATTACACAGAAACAAGTAAATATTTAAGCCTGATCCTAAGGCATAAGCCACAGGTGATAGGCATAACATTGGATGAACATGGTTGGGCAGATGTGGGTGCGCTTATTGAAGGAGTGAACAAGACGCATCCGCTTACGATGGAAATCCTTGAACAGATAGTAGCAGAGGATTCTAAACAGAGATACTCCTTCAACGAAGATAAGACGCTTATCAGAGCAAACCAGGGGCATTCTATCCCGGTTGATGTTGAACTGCCGGAAACAGATCCGCCTGAGATCTTGTATCATGGTACCGGGGAGAAGTTTACGGAAGCCATAGACCGTATGGGGCTTATACCTAAGAGCAGGCTGTACGTTCATCTGTCAGGAGATATTGACACTGCAGAGAATGTAGGCAAGAGGCATGGCAAGCCTGTCATATATGAAGTTGAAAGCGGAAGGATGCACCGGGACGGCTATGTTTTCTATAGGTCAGTAAACGGAGTATGGCTGACGAAGAAAGTTCCTTTGAAGTATCTGAAGAAAATCGTCTAGTCATCTGAGAAGATTTTGGTTTGAAAACAAAATTTTGATTTGGTATAATAAAAAAAGGTGATAGACTGGCACAAGGAAGGGGTTACCATGGCAAAGAAGAAGGAAGAAACTACTGTCAAAGATACTGCAAAAACAGCTAAGTCCACTGCGAAAACTACTACAAAGAAGACCACAGCAAAAGCGAAGCCTAATGCTAAAGTGACTAAGATAGATAATAATGAGTCAGATAAAGAGGCTCCAGTAACAACAGAGGAAAAGCAGGATCCTGAAAAGAGCATGGCTTTATCATGTCAGAAGATGATGTCTTCCATCATAGAATGGTCGATGGATTCCCTGATGTACAGCAACATCTTGCTTATCAGCAGGAAGATGGGCATCAGCATGGAAGAGGCGGCTACAATACTGGATGTGAATGCGGTTGACCTGGCTAGGCTTTCGCTTGTCTATGCTGCATACAGCAAAACTCCTGAGACGGAGAAAGCAGCCGTGCTTGGGAAGTATAGCGGCAGGATAAAGGCGGTGGAGCCTGAGGAGAAGGCAAGCGAGAGATAAAAGGAGCCGTGGATTTTTATGGGGGACTTTGAAAAGAAGAAGGAACTGTTCCTGGAGCAGAAGAAAACGCTGGATACATTCTTAAAGACCGGAGCCATTAGCCGGATGCAGTATGACAAGTCCTATGGCGATCTGATTAAGAAGATGGGGATGGAGAGCGTAACGGAAGAATTGAAAACCCAAAATAGAGAAGAACAGGAAGAAGAGTTAGATGATGACATTAAGGGACAGTGTTTTCAAATACATCAAAGACAAATATATGGCCGATCCTGAATATCTATGGAGAAGGTATCCGGGCTATGCAGTATTCCGTCATGGTGATAACAATAAGTGGTTTGCGGTCGTGA
>JAEEGL013740577.1_pt1 | contig 23167 bp, 2 predicted proteins | sample 9134231 | NCBI WGS metagenome assembly JAEEGL01 (sample SAMN16246548, study PRJNA631951) | gut metagenome | biome: gut microbiome; feature: rumen; material: fiber-attached | host: Bos | place: Iran: Karaj | collected 2018-10
AAATGAAATAAAGGAAATGAATAAGGTATGCACTTTGTTTTTTGCCATCGCAAAGATTTCTGTAATTTCTGTTATTTCGTTGGGACTTAAAAATATCCAGCAGGGAACTTAAATAATCCGTCCAATCCATGTTCAAAACAATTCTCGGATATTCAATGTTTTTCGTATCCTTTCGCAATAAATAAATTCCACGAATGATATTTTTCAAGTCTCATAAACTCCTTATATTCAGTAAAATTGGTGATATCATCTGCCCGTGGCGCCATGAAAACTGTTAATACCTGTTAAGCGGTGGGGGAGGGGTAGGTAAAGAATGTTAAAAATGGCATCCCTTTGATTCGATTCCCGTCAAAACGTTTCCTATTTTATATAAAAATATATATCTTTACATTCTCAAATAGGGCTATACGGTAATTGCCACATAATTCCGCTCAAATATGAACCATAATACATCCCACGATATGAACAAAAAAGACGATATACGAAACTGCGAAGATGGCATGGAGAGGCAAGGTCCTACCCAAGCTTCACCCAACGATCACCCAAGCTTTACCCAAACGTTAGGCATACTGAAAGAGTATGCCGGGAATATGGCTAGAGTATGCCTACAGTATGGCAAGAGTATGCCTAAAGTATGCCTACGCTACGTCGATGCTACGCCGATGCTACGCCTACAGTATGCCAAGAGCATGTCTGGCGTATGCCAAGAGTCCGTTTCATGCGAACGTCCAGTCCGTCACCTGCGGACGCTCAGTCCGTCCCGTGCGAACACCCAGTCCGTCAGCTTCGGACAATACCTCCGCTTTACCCTCCTCTTTGTGGTGATGATGCTGGGAAGCGTGGGGATGGAGGCGGCGGATTATGTGTTTATGTACAATGATGGAGGTACAATTCACATATTATCGAATACCAACAACACCATTACAGATGTAACTACTTTTAATTACACAAATTGTGTGTGGTCAGGAACTAGTGGCTCAACATTCAGGAATCAAAACCGCTATCTTTATTGGACGGGTAATGACGAGGTGTGGACTGCAAATACAAGCGGAGACAACTTGACCATTAACGGAAATAAAATTTACAACCCTTACACTTATTATGGCGCTCGTTATAATGTTTATGTTAGGTATGACAACAACCGATGGGTATCTTCTACGACAGACTCGCAGAATGAGGTAGTATATTCACTATCAGGCCCCACGGCAGCCTCGTGGACAACACCTGTTTCCATTTCGGGCAGTCAGTCAACTTTCACAAGCTTAGGGTCTTTTACCTATTCCGCTGATGCGGCTTACCAGTCCACATATTACACCTTAACAGGTAATGGAACATACTATGTTCAAGAAGGTGGCACGCCATCTTCTACTGCTCCCGCTCCTTCATCGACGGGCATCACCTATGCCTGGACTCTTGGAAACAACGCATCATACGACGATGGACATGTACGCCTGACCAACAATGGCTCTGACGTTACAGTTGAGTACTATTCCTACTATGAAACTGATACCCAACTGACCCTGAGTGTAACTGCAACACATTCTGCCAGTGGTTCCTCATCTCCTGCTGTCACCAAGACCATCACCCTGAAAGCCGCCTGTGCCACGCCCAGCTTCAGTTTCAACAATTCGAACAACCAGGTGACGCTGGCCACCACAACAGCCGGCGCCACCATCTACTATACCACGAATGGTTCTGCGCCTACTACCTCATCTCACGTTTATACTGGTCCCTTCGAGCAGAGCGAAGCTGTGATGATCAAGGCTATTGCCGTGAAAGATGGCGTTGCTGATTCCGAAATGGGTGTCTTTGATGTGGTAAAGCTGCATACGCCTCATGCGGTGAACAATGCTGCAGGTAATGCGGTCACCTTCACCAGCCACGATGAAGATGTTACCTTCTATTATACCTACGGTGATTACGACCGTAATGGTGATTTTGCAGCCCCTACGACCAGCAGTACCGCCTGGCACACGGGTGATGGCGCAGTGAGCATCCCCACTGAGAATGTCGTCAAGGTGATTACCGCCAAGGATGCTACGGCTACGATGGGTTATATCACTTCTGATGTCTATGCCCGAAGAGTGAATGCGACGGATATGTCCGAGCGCAAGTTGGTCATCATGTACAATGCTGGCAGTTCTTCCAGCCCCGATGTTCACTTCCTGGCCAACAACAACGGCAATGTCCAAAACACGACGACCTTCGATCCAGTGACCTGCATCTGGGATGGCCTGCCCTTTGCACACCCCGACGCTGTTCCTAATGCAGCAAGACTCGTGGGGTCCGATATGATGTATGAGCCTTTTATCCGTTTCCACAACAATGACCGCTACCTGCAGTTGCACGAAGGGCCGGAGGACTTCCAAAAGTACGCTTGGCAGGAATGGATACGTCTAACCCATGGACCCGATGATGAATTCTATTTCTATCCGCATTATGAGAGTGGCTTAGGCTCGATTATCACAGCTTGGCGCGTGGATGTCACCGAACAAGTTCAGCCAGGTGCCAACAGCTTCCAGTTGGGTTACAATGCCGGTAAATGGCAGCGATATGCGGCTCAAGGTTTACCGATTTACAACAACACCAATCAATTCTCCGTCTTTTACCCTGTCGAAGAGCGTGGCGGTGGCAACTATCTGCTCAATGTCGTCTATCCCGTCAACTACGAGACTACAAAGGAAGAGTTGAACAAAGGTGAGTCCGTGACCATCGCGAGCAGCATCACGGGACCTGACGGCACAGGCACGGGTACCTACGGTCTGCCTTACTACCGCGTGGGTAATGAGGTAATCTACTTCTTCTACTACGCCAATGGCAGCACCCCGTTGACCTCTGAGCCTACGCCCAGCACCGACATCCGCATCACTTACGAACTGCTGAACGGTGCGGACTATCTCGAGGTCGATGATGCTACGCATACCTATACCCTGGTGAGAGACCCGGGCCGTGACCTCTATGTCACTGTCCGTGTGACGGCCACGCCATATATCGATGGTGTGGAACAGCCCGACGGTGCTCAGGTGAAGGACTACCAGTTCCATATCCTCACGTCGCCTCCCTTCCCCGCACCTATCATCAGCCGCGTAGAGGGAACCAACAACTACCAGATGACATGCTCTGCATCGAATGCCGTCATTGAGTATAAGATTGACGGTGCTGCCGCCTGCGCAGCGTGTGGTGACGTCGAGAGCAGTGCCCATCCGGGTTGGTGCGTTTACGACGGTCCCATCTCCATCACCACGGCCGGTACCATCATCACCGCCCGCAGCTATCGTGCCAGCGACAATTCACTGTCCGACCCTGTCGATTACAAGGTGGGCGGCGCCATGCTGTTGCCTCCGACCATCGCCATCTCTAACGGAGGCAGCGTGACGCTGACGGCCAATCCCGCCAATGCCTCCATCGACGGCTATTCGGGCACGGAAACCTTCTACTACACCACAGACGGCAGTGAGCCTGATCCCGACAACGTAGGTGCGGTCACCAAGCAATACACGGGTTCTTTCACGGTTACCAATGGTCAGGAGATAAAGGCCTTAGCGACCTTGACGGGCTTCACCAATTCTGCCGTTTCGCATGATACCTATAAGGTGGCTTCGGGAACCTCCAGCTACGGCGTGGTGACCCTCAACGACTATGAGGATCACAACTGGAGCTACTATCAGCCTTCGTCCAACCTGCCCACGGGCTATCCCGACCAAATGCACTCGCCTTATCCCCGCAACGTGCAGATCACCTACTATGGCTACGGTGAGGACAACCTGAGCACGGCCAATGCCGCTGCTCCTGCTGCCAACACGTTCAACCAGACCACGACGCCTGCCGACGTGAAGGTGGGCATTGGCGAAGAGGGTCACACCTTCTTATACTATAAGACGTTGGAGCGTGATGCCAACGGCCGCTTCCCCTACGAACTGATTCCGAATCCCTTCTACGTGCGTCCTGCTGTGACCTCCTATTCCGGAACGAAAACACTGAAGCTGGTCATGAACGATGCCGGTGGTGACGGCTGGAACAGCCAGTTGCTGGTCAACTTCAGCGACGGTAGTGCCACACGTACTTTCCAACTGGCTTCGGGCAGTACGAAGACGGAAACGTTCACCGTCAGCAGCGGTGTCACCGTTACCCTGTCGTGGAGTGCCGGCGGCGGCAAGAACAACGAATGTTCGTTCACGCTCAGCTATGATGGCGGTGCGACCATCTACGAGTCAGGTCTTGATCCCCAGAGCGGTAACCTGAAAGTCTTTAAGGTGGAAGGTACCTATACCGTCAGTGCCTACACAGGCTTCTATAAGTGGCGCATCAAGTCCATGACCGACGGTGCCATCTATACCGCCTCTAACGGCGGCACAGCTCTGTCTGTAGGCGACATGGTAGATGCCGAGACCACCTATTACTTCCTGCCTTCCGATGCTGGCGAGACCAATGCCAACAACGCCACGTCGATGAAGGTGGAACTCGAGGCTTTGTGGGCAAGGGCTGAAATCTATAACAACAGATTCTCAAACGGTTACAACTCCGTAGAACGTAACTTCTACATCACCTCTGGCGGTACTTCTACAGCACTCGCCTCTTTAGGTGCTCCCTGTACTTATACCTCTTTCTATCCCAATGGTACGACCAACGGCACGACAGCAGCATCGCTTGCAGACCGAAAAACCAATCGTGCCAACTTCACACCTTCATACGCCTCTAAGATAGAATACATCAATCTGAACAGAGATCGGGATGGCGATGGCATCAATGCTTATGGTATGAACCTCACCATTGGCCGTGGCGTGGAGGTGACCTCTGCCACAAAAATACCCATCGTAGGTAGTGGCTCACAAGTCGCCATGAACCAGCGCTTGAGGATAGAGAGCGGTCAATATACTACCTTCACCAGCTATACGGCTGATCCTTCGTCCATCACGCGTCACTGGGTGGTTCTGGGTAGCGATTACGACAGAGCAAAAGGAGACAATAGTAAGCTGACCTTCTCTGGACGTTTCTTAACAGGTGCCAGTAGAAGCCTTGGATTGTCATCTACTGGTGAAATGGCTCGTGTCTGGTCAAAGAGCGGTAGTTTCATGACTGGTGTGGGAGTCGGCAGTGCAGGTGCAAACAATAGCTATTATCTTGGTGTGACCAACACACACAATAATGGTCATCGCTATCTTGAAATAGAAGGCGGAGAGTGGTATGCCAACATCGCAGGCGGCATGGGACAGAACCATACGGCTACAGTCCCTGGTTTTACATTCCGAATGAGAGGTGGTATTATCCGAGGATCTGTTTACGGAGCGGCAGAGTATGCAGGTGCTGGCGGTACCCGTAAATATATCATTACTGGCGGCACCATCGGAGGTTGGGTCGCTGGCGGTGCCAATGGGACACAATCTAATGGTGGTCAATTGAAAGGTGCCACGCATATATATGTCGGTGGAAATGCCAAGATTGACAGCAATGGCTCCACAACAGTCATCAACCGTGGCGTCGGCGGTAACGTGTTTGGCGCTGGTTGCGGATACAGCGGAACCAGTAATTCAGGACAGATTACCCTTGGCACAAATGTGGCCATTGCCGACAATGCGTACGTAGAACGCGGTGTATATGGCGGTGGAGCCTATGGCTACACCGAAGCCACGTCGAACATCTACATATTGGGCGGTAAGGTCGATGGAAAGGCTGGTGGTGCAAATGGTACTACCTATTCAGCCAATATTAACGGCGGTGTATTTGGCGGTGCTTGCCAGAATCGTGGCGGTACCGTTAACATCTATATGACTGGTGGTCAGGTCAACGGTGGTGTCTATGGTGGTAGTAATGCCACAGGTAACATCGCCAACGATGTCACCATGTACATCAACGGTGGTCAGGTGGGTGCCGATGCCGACCATATCGGTTATGTTCACGGCGGCGGCCTGGGTAGTGCTACCCGAGTGTTAGGCTCTGTGAACATGACCATCGGCGAGAGTGTGGGTGCCACGAAGTACGTCACCGTCTATGGCGACGTCTATGGCGGCTCGGCACAGGGACGCACCAATGGTAATGACAGCCGTAATGGCAACGCCGTGACCAACGTGACGATGAATGCCGGTAAGATTCACGGCTCACTCTATGGCGGCGGCCTGGGCACAAACGATTATGCTGCCGATGTCTATGGCCCCGTTCAGGTGACGGTCAACGGCGGTGGCGTGCATACCACAAACAACGACGGCTCGGGCGCTGTCTATGGCTGTAACAACGTGAACGGTGCGCCCCAGTCAACGGTGAATGTAGATATCAACGGTACCGATGACCCTGCCGACGGCCGCGAATATGCCCTGGACGCTGTCTATGGCGGCGGCAACAAGGCAACCTACGCCGGCACGCCTGTCGTGGAAATCCACAATTGTGACAACAGCATAGAATATGTTTATGGCGGCGGAAATGCTGCCGATGTCAACGGTACGAATGTCAATGTCTATGGCGGTAATGTCATCGGCACCGTATTCGGTGGCGGCAACGGCTCGGTATCGCCTGCCAACGTGAACGGCGATGTCGATCTCGACATCTATGGCGGCACCATTCGTCAGGTGTTCGGTGGTAACAACACCTCGGGTACCATCACAGGCACCATCGACATCAACATCAACAAGCAGACGGAAAGCGGACATTCCTCTTGCGCCATGAAAGTTGGCGAGGTCTATGGCGGCGGCAACATGGCTGCCAGTCAGGCCGGTACCATTCATGTTGGTTGCACGGGTGACTATGATGCTTCTCAGGTGCTGTCCGAGACCAACCGCATTGGCTACGAGCTGGAAGGCATCGGTGATGTCTATGGTGGTGCCAACAAGGCTGACGTCCACGGTAACGTGCGTCTTGACATCACGGGCGGTATCATTAACCGTGCCTTTGGCGCAAATAATAATAGTGGCGACATCGACGGCACTATCACCATCGACATCGAGAAGAACGATGCGCTGACCTGCGGCTGGCACATCGGTGACGTGTTCGGTGGCGGTAACCAGGCAGCATACACGGCTCCCGCAGGCAACAAGGACTACCCGCTCATCAACCTGAAGAAAGGCGACGTCTCCGGCAGTGTCTATGGCGGTGGCTACGGCGACCCGATCGATAAGACGAAGGGTACCGTGGACGGCAACCCGCACATCAACATCATCGGTTCTGTCGTCAAGACCAACGTCTATGGCGGTGGTAGCATGGCCAACCTGAAGGGCGGCGTAGATATCGAAGTGACGGGCGGCGGTGTGGAAGGCGACATCTACGGCGGCGGTGCCTTGGCCGACACCAACACCGAGGGTGGCAACACCGTCATCAACCTCTTAGGCGGTACCGTACACAATGTGTTTGGTGGCGGCTTGGGTGATGCTAATACGCCAGCCCATGTGGGTGGTGATGTCACGGTGACGCTCGACGGCAGCGCCGTGACGGGCAATATCTTCGGTTGCAATAACATCAACGGCTCGCCCCTCGGACACGTTAAGGTGTGGGTGAAGCGAACCGTCGGTTGGACAGGTCACGACGTATCGGCAGGCAAGGATGACGACTCTATAGAAAAAGGCACCGGTGTCTATGAAGTGGCAGCTGTCTATGGCGGCGGTAACATGGCTCCCTATGAGCCCGCAAACTCCTTTGAGAGTACCGAAGTGCTCATTGAAGGTTGTAATGCCACGAGCATACAGTATGTCTATGGCGGCGGTAACGCAGCATCTGTGCCTGGCACGGAAGTGACCGTCAATGGTGCTTATGAGATCGACCAACTCTTTGGCGGCGGCAACGGTAAGGACGCGCTGCCCAACGGCGACCCGAACCCGGGTGCCGACGTGGGGTTCCTCAATGGCTCGGAGTATGGCACGGGTGATACGGAGGTGAATGCCTTTGGCGGTACCATCCACCATGTCTTTGGCGGTTCCAACACGTTAGGTAACGTGCGTAATGCCTCCGTGGCCTTTATCGATGAGGCTGATGCCTCCTGTCCGCTGGAGGTCGATGAGATTTATGGCGGCGGCAATGAGGCATTCATGGAAGGTGACTCTCGCCTGAAACTCGGCTGTATCACGGCCATGAAGGAGCTTTATGGCGGTGCAAGGAATGCGGACTTGGGTGGCGACGTTGACCTGACTATCACCAGCGGTCACTTCGGTCGCGTATTCGGTGGCAACAATATTGGCGGCACCATCAGTGGATTCATCCGCCTCAACATCGAGGAAACGGGCTGTAAGCCCATCACCATAGGCGAACTCTATGGTTGCGGCAACGCTGCAGCCTACACGACGCCTATCGGCAAGGCTGACCCGACCATCAACATCCGTTCCTTCACCAGCATCGGCCGCGTCTTTGGTGGCGGTCTGGGTGCTACGGCTATCGTGACGGGTAACCCGACGGTGAACATCAATGAGGTGGTCGGTAAGAATGCCACCATGACCTCGGCATATGCTGGCACAGAAATCACACTCTCTGACGGCAGCAAAGTCACCCTGCCCGCCCATGAGTCCGGCAAGATTGGCGCCATCGGCACCGTCTTCGGTGGTGGTAATGCAGCCAAGGTAGTTGGTAATACCAATGTGAACGTCGGTACAGAGGAGTATATACCCGTAACTGTGGCTGTAGGAAGTTCTGTGACGGGTTTCTATACACTTTCTGGCGCTGTCTATACCGAACAGACCGATGCAAATGCCGTTGCCGTGGACGGCACCACCTACTATAAAAAGGTCGTTGGCGTCGATATCCGCGGCAACGTCTTCGGTGGCGGTAATCAGGCTGACGTGACGGGCAAAACGGATGTGAAGATAGGACGGTAAAATTGAGTTATAATTCATAATTCACAATGCATAATTCATAATTCTGCACTCGCTGCTCCAGGAGCTCTGTGAAACATACCCCTAAAAAGACAGCCGCTTGAATGTGCCAATTCAAGCGGCTGTCTTTCTTATCTTACACAGAGGTCACAGAAATAGGGGTCTATCATGAATTATAAGTCCCACAGCTCTGTGGTTTGCACCATACTTTTCGCCAGCGAAAAGTCTTTCTGCGTATTTCCGCCATTTCGTTGGGACCTAAATTATCCGTGCAATCCGTGTTCAAAATAATTAAGGATGCGATTAAGCGAGCGGAGAATCAAGCTTGTTTGTGTTATCCCGAGCATGAGCAGGCTCGACGAAGTCAATGCAAAATTAATGGTCGATTACATGATAATTAATGTAAGAAAGAAAAGAATCAAAAAAACATTAGTGCCCATTAATCCCATTAATCCCATCAATAAACTTTCATAATCCCTCCAATCCGGGTAATCTATTCCCTGTGTATTTCTGCGCATTTACTGCCATTTCACTTACAAAAGTTGAAAAAAGGACTAACAAAAAGTGCTAAACATGGATGATTTGTTAATTATGGTTAAAACGGATGGCGTTTTTTGTGTGGACCTATAGCAGAAATGCTGAAATTGTGCTAATTTTGCGGCATAAAAGGTCTAACAAGTGAGTACCATCGCATCAAAATATCAAGCGAAGGGGTGTATCTGTATATATGCACACAAATCTTTTGTGTGCCGTATATTGCTTTTCCTCACGATGCTAATTGTCGGAATCGTGGGAGCGTGGGGGCAGGCGCCTGTCGAGATAACAAGTGATGCCAATGCGAATGGCACCATCGAAGACAATGAAAAGAATTTCTATCTGATTCAGACGAATGCGTTCCCAAGTTTCTACATAGCACCCCAGGATAAAAATAACAATAACAACTGGAACATTACCACCAATAATATCCTTGGTGAATATATGCTGTGGTACTTTCTGGATGCAGGTATTGAAGATGGCACTCAATACTACTATATCGTCAACAATAGTACAGGAAAATACGTAAGTCATGCCGATGGTAGTGCTAACAATGATACCAAAAGAGCTGTTCCATTGGTAGAAAAAGACGAATCCAATGATGACAGTTGTAAATTCAAGCTCGTTTTAAATGAATCTAAGGGAGCAGGCTTTTATAACATTATAGTGAAAGGAAGCCAGACTTATTATGCCTTAAATAAGAGAGGTGGTAGCATGGTTAACGCCAAACCCATCCAATTGACAAATGGTGATTATATCAATGACATCCACTCCTTGTGGAAGTTTATACCCTACGAATCTTTTACCAAGCCAGAGCCTCCTTTTACGCCATCGACTGATTTGGACAAATATTATTATGAAATACACAATATTCAGAAAAACACGTACTATGCCGCAACAGACGCTACAGCCGACAAGGTAATCTTCACCAATCAGCTGAACGAAAGCAGGGCGTGGTATCTTAAAGAGGCCGCATCCGACACTTGGTATAAGTACTACTACATCATCAACCCTGCAACAGGGGGTAAATACATGTATTATGAAGGTACTGCTGACAATACAAAAGATCAAACCAATGCGGTCAGTGTAAAAGCGTATGATTCAGCAAACGAAGACCGTTATCAGTTTGTAGTGGTTCAGGCAGCAAGAGGTGACGGGGCCAGCCGTGTGACGTGTTATGCTATCATACCGAAACTACTCATCGATAATTTGTGGACAAGCAGCAGCATCGGTTATGCACAAGCAAACATTACCAATGGTCTGAATATGGGTATCATCAACAGCAGAGGCGAAAACAATGGTGCCCATTGGGAATTTATAGACACTACTTTTACCGCTGTGTGTGACCATCCTGTCATTGCCTTCGACAGGACAACAGGAAAAGCATCTATTACGACATCAACATTATTGCCATCCATCTATTATACCACAGACGGGACAACACCTTCATCCACTAACGGTACATTGTATGAAGGACCATTTACCTTGACTAATCAGATCACCATCAAGGCCATTGTTACCAAAGAAGGTTATTCAAATTCAGTGGTGACAACATCAACGATTGAAAAAGTTGCAACTCCCACCATTCAGCAGGAAACGGGTACCCATAATGTTTCCATCACAACAGCAACCCCGGGTGCTACCATCTATTATACTACCGATGGCAGTACACCTACCACCTCGTCAACACTTTATACTGGTGCATCAGAGGAATTGGGAGGCAAACCAATTAAAGCGATAGCTGTTAAGGACAACATGATTAACTCTGACATAGGTGAGGGTGAAATAGACATCAGGTGTGCCACACCAGTTATTAGTTTTAACAACATTACCTCGATGGTCACTATCACTTGTGGGACTGAAGGGAGCACCATCCACTACACTACCGATAACAGCGAACCTACGACCACGAGTACAGCATACAGCGACCCGTTCTCTGTTACCAGTCCTACGACAGTGAAGGCAATTGCCACCCATGCAACTTTAGATCCTTCCGCTGTGGCAGAGTTGGTCATTCCCCAAGTGGCTACCCCCACCATCCAGAACAACGGCAGCAATGCTGTCTCCATTACAACGACAACAGTTGGTTCAACCATATACTACACTATTGACGGCACAAACCCGACTACATCGAGTGCCGTATATACCGATCCCTTGACTGAGAACATCAGCGGTGTCACCATCAAGGCCATTGCTGTCAAGGAGGGTATGATTACCTCTGCCGTGGGTAGCAATGCGGTGACACTGCAATGTGCAGCACCAGTCATTAAGCGTAGCGGCCAAACCGGCTTCACCGTCAGCTGTTCGTTCCCTGCTTCGGGTGTCACCATCTACTATACCACCGACGGCACTTCCCCCACTACTTCAAGTAGCAGTATCAGTCCTGGCGACATAGTACCGTGTACGCTACCCATTACCGTCAAGGCGATGGCTGTTGCTGCTAATTATGACAACTCTGACGTTGCCACCGCCAACCTAAAAGAAGGCATGGACGGCGATGGCTCTGTAGATAACCCTTATACCATCAATTTCCAACCTGATGTGGCGGACTTCATTGAACATGCCAATACGCCAGAAGGGGCTTCATTACATTATAAGGTCATTGCCACCGATCCGCTTGACTTCAGTGGCACCGACCCCATCACCCAAGCCTTTAGCGGCACGTTCGACGGAGGTACGCAGCCCCTTACAGGCCTTACCCATCCCCTCTTCAATACCGTCGATGGTGGTGTGGTGAAGAATGTCACACTGAAGAATGTTGCCATCAGCAGTTCTGCAGAATATGTGGGTGCCATTGCCGGTGTCGCTCAGGGCTATAGCCGCATTTATAACTGTGGTATCCTGCCTAATGACGCCACATTCCCCGAAGGCACTCACCCCACCGTTTCTGGTGGCACCTGCGCCGGAGGCATTGTGGGCAAGCTGGATGGAGATTCTCGCGTCATCAACTGCTACAGTTATGCAGATGTCAGCGCGTCCACCACAGCAGCGGGCATTGTAGGACAGAACACCTATGCATCAACCGCAGAGGTTTCAGGTGGAAAATATACCAAACTCAAGACGGCTGTGGTGAACTGCATGTTCTATGGTAACATTACAGGCGGCTCAAACCAGTTTGGCGTCTATGGCGGCACTCTGATAACCAATGCTGCCGCTACAGGAATCAGCAGTTATAACTACTACAGAAGCGGCTCTACCTTCAATACCACCTCCGGAGAACCCACAGCCTATAACTGCTCGTTCCCTGCCGATGAGCGCTATCTCACACAGGTGGAGTTCCACCGCAGCCTGCTAAACAGCAACCGCGAGCTCTGCGGCTGGTGGGTGGGTTCCGACGTGGCACCGAGCACATTGACAACCGCTGAGGTGCAAGCTATTCCCAAGGATGCCTCACTAATGTACAAATGGGTGGTTGACCCCAATCTTGCGCCTTACCCGATACTGAAGCCCTTCGGCAAATATCCCTCCATTATCAACACCAACACAGGCACCCCCTGGTTCGACCGCACTACAGCCAACGAATTCGAGGGAAAGCAACTCGGAACGCTTTCAGTCATCATCAAGTCGGGCGCCTCTGCTCCTGACCAGCATGTATTCATCCCCATCACCGACATGGACTCCCTGCACTACGATTTTGGCTACCGCAAGGTGCAATTGCCCTATTACAACACCGTATTTGGTAACCCAGACGGTACTACTTGGCAGGAAAAGTATGCCGGTAACTACACCGACCAGGTGGTGACAGGTTGGAAAATTACCAATGTCAATGGCGGCACACAAGGTTCATTTGTTGCTGACTGGCAGTATGGTTACAACTTCGCCGACCGCAACTGCACTCAGAAGGACCTCTACAGTGTGTCGGGCCGTGTCTTTGCGCAGGGCGGTTACTATTATGTGCCTGACGATGTTACGGAGATTACCATTGAGGCTTATTGGGGCAAGGCTATCTATGTAAGGAATAATGGTGGCTACTACGACCGCGTCAATGTCACCTTAGGCAGCACAGGCACTGCTTTTGCTCCTGCTGGTACACGTGCTAACAATATCAACGGTGCTACCATCCAGACCACGTCGATAAAGGAAACGCTTACTGCTGCTAATATCGACGCAAAAAAGACTGTATATGACTACGCCCTCGTGCTGGTGGGCAATGTGCAGGAGTCCGTTGGTCAAAATAATGTCACTCATAAAACTGAACCCACTCGCGGTTTTACTATCATGAGTGTGGACCTTGACTTCGACGAAGAACCTGACTACTGTCTCGAATGGCAACTTGGAAAAGAAATGAAACGCCAAGAAATCGCCCCTATACGCTTTGATTTCCTCCCAGTGGTGGAGTTAGGTATCGCTGGCAAGCTGCATAATTCAACTAATTTCTTCTCCCTTGGCTGCTACCGTTCCAAAGGACATTTCGAGGTTACTGAGACCGCCTTTATCCGTTTCGGACAATTTGAGTTTGAACTTGGTACCCGCGACGATGGTCCCGTGATTCTCAATGGCGGTATCTACGACCAGTACTGTCGTGGGCGTAATGGTGAAACCAATCAACATATCAATTACGTCATTCTTGGCGGTCATATTGTTATGCCTTCATTCACTCCTGGGGCCCATGTCAATACCAATGCTAAATATCAAACACGTCATTGTGCTGTCAACGTCCTCGGAGGAGACTTCACCAGTTTCTATCTTACTGGTGGATACAATGAGGGTATCACTCCCTATGAAGACAACCCCCACTGTTATATCGATGGCGGTCGCTTTGGCACCATAGCCGCAGCTTTTAAGGAGGGCATTGCGGGTGATGTCACATGGCGAATCAATCATGCTCTCATTGGCGAGTTCTATGGTGGCGGTGTCATGGCCCAAAAAGATGGTGCAACCTACAAGATAGTGAAAGGGTCCATTGATGTGGTCATCGACAACAGCATCGTGGGCAAATACTGCGGTGGTCCTAAGTTCGGCGATATGGTATTGGGCAAGACCGTCACCACCAATGCATCCAACACTGTATTTAACCAATTCTTCGGAGCTGGCAACGGTGGCACCAACTATATGCAGTATAAAAATACCGATACCACGGGAACACCTGCCGAAGGCAATTGGACTAGCACCGTCAATAACAATTATCACCCTGGCCAATACCGCAATACGGCTCAGGGCTATGAAGCCAACTATGACATAGAGGTAATCAACACTTCCACTGGTGATGTGGACGGTAAGGTGGTCAACCGTAGTTACTACTACTCTGCCCAGTTTGCCACCACCAATACCGGTAACGTTACGAATACGTTAACCGATTGCACCATCAATACCAACTTCTATGGCGGTGGTTTCCTCGGTGGCGTCACCGGCGACGTCACCTCCACGCTTAACAATTGCACCGTCACAGGTTCTGTCTTTGGAGCTGGCTACTCTGCTTCTGCGGGTACTGTTACTATCAGCAACAAGGATAAGGTTCCCCCTGTACCCAATACTTACACCGGTATGATTAAACCGCAGTCGGGCGGGACCTCCACGACATATTATTGGACACACGACAGCGGCTCTACCAGTAACCCCATCACGACTGGTGATGATGGCACCAAATATTTCTACACTGAAGTACCCCTTGACAACTTGGGTACCGTCAGCGGTGATGTTACCCTCACCATCGATGGCACTACCACCGTGGGTAAGAGTGTATTTGGCGGTGGTGAGGAGTCCAGTGTCGGTGGTAGCGTTGTCGTCAACATGAATGGCGGTACCATAACGGGCAGCCTCTATGGGGGCGGCGCACTGGCTAATACTAATATTAATAATGTGACTGGCTATGGCACTGGCAGCGAGAGCATATCCTCGACCAACACCCACACGACGACGGTCAACCTGCTGGGCGGAACCATCCATGGCGATGCATACGGTGGTGGCTTGGGACGATTGAGTGCTGGAAGTGTTGAGGGAATAGAAGCAAAGGTCTATGGTGATGTCAATGTAAATCTGGGTAGCAACGGTGGTTCGTCAGCAACGGCCTTTATGTCCAGTTATTACACCGGTGACCATGCCAGCGTGGTGAAGAGCGGTCGTATATTTGGCTGTAACAACCTGAACGGTTCACCCAAGGGTGATGTGACCGTAACCGTTTATAAGACGGTTCCGGGCAATGTGACCAGAACTCCCTCTGATAAATTAAAATTGAAGGAGACTGATGAAGGGTATGTGGCGCCGACGTATGAACTGAACACTGTGTATGGCGGCGGTAATCTGGCCGACTTCACCACACCTGTTACGGGTAAGAAGGCGAATGTCATTATCGAGACTTGTGATGTCAGTATCCGAGATGTCTATGGCGGCGGTAATGCTGCAGCTGTTCCTGAAACAGATGTACTTATAAAGGGTGCTTACGAAATCCAAGAGGTGTTCGGTGGCGGTAATGGTAAAGATCCCTATTCGCTGGATGGAGGAACGACGTGGGTTGACAACCCGGGAGCCAATATTAACGGAAACGCTAATACACTGCTGACGGGCGGTTATATTCACGAGGCTTACGGTGGCAGTAACGACAAGGGAACCATCACCGGCAGTGTGACCATCGATGTCGGAACCGGCGGCGCTTGTGACCTTGACGTGAAGAAGATTGTAGGTGCAGGAAAGAATGCCGATATTGAGGGTGACCTGATTATGGTGCTGGGCTGTAAGCCTAACGTCTTTATTCCACAACTTTTCGGTGGTGCTGATAACGCCAATGTACATGGTAATGTGGAACTGACCATCACCAGTGGTAAATTTGGTCAGGTATTCGGCGGCAACAACCAGGGCGGTGCCATCTTGGGGCACATTACGCTTAACATCGAGGAGACTGGCGACTGTGAAGTGCCCATTGAGATTGATGAGCTATATCTCGGAGGCAATGAAGCAGCCTATTCCGTTTACGGATATTACGACTCAGGAGAGACGCTCTCTAACGGTAAACCAAAATATCTGCCCAGAACCGCAGAAATGCACGCTATAACAGAACCGACGGCAGAAGGCTATCAGGCTCCTGTAACCAATCCTGCAGAAGATGCTACGCACACTTTCCCATACGCTCAGCCCGAGCTGAACGTCATATCCTGCACTTACATCGGCAAGGTCTTTGGCGGCGGTCTGGGCACCGGCGCTGCCATGTATGCCAACCCGACGGTGAACATCAATATGGTACAGGGTTCCTTTGCGAATAATACATCTAAGGGCGTTCCTGCCAAGATGACGGCGTTGGGACTTAATTCCCTTGACAACCCCGATAATCTGGGTGTGCTGGTCGATGTCTATGGTGGCGGTAATGAAGCAGCTGTGTATGGCAGCACGACGGTTAACATCGGTACAAAGATTGACCAAAATATTGTTCTTACTTCTCCAGAAGGCGAAACGGAAGACAATCGCACCAAGAAAGTGTTGGGTGCTTTCGTCTCCGGTACTGTCTATGGTGCCGGTAAGGGCAAGGCAACCGAACCTTCATACGCCATTGTCACAGGTAACACACAGGTGAATATGGCCGGTGGTAAAGTATGTCGCAGTATCTACGGCGGCGGTGAGTTGAGTTCAGTGGGAACCTTCACCGAAACTTATGCAGAAACTTCCGGTACCGATACTGATGCCAATTACCATGTTAAAGGTGAGCCTAAGACTTGCGCGGAGAATACGGGTAAGACAGAGGTTATCATTACCGGGGGACAGGTGGGACTTGTACATCAGTTGATGCCTGATATTAGCAATCCTAATTATCATACTTCCGACGATGACTATGGTTATGTCTTCTGCGCCGGTAAGGGCATGGCAGATCCGACGGAAACAAACAGCGACGGCGTGCCATACGCCAACCTGCTCGCCATATCGGGTTCTTCTCATTTGGAGATTAGCGGCGGACTTGTCGCCGCCTCCGTCTATGGCGGCTCGGAGAACGGACAGGTGCTGGGCAACACTTTGGTAGAGATAAAAGGCGGCCAGATAGGTTCTGGACACTACAAGGAAGGCAGTACTGACTACTGGGATGATCCGTACACCGAAACACAATGGACTGCGGCCATCAATGCCATCAAGTCCGGCGTTGTGGCAGACATCAATGCCGCAGCCGCTGATTTCCATGAGTGCGACGCCTGGTCATTCGGACCGGAGGGCAGCCGACATGTATATGACTTTTTCGCCGATGATTATGATTCGAAGGGTGGCACAAATGACCCAAACACAAATGGTGGTGACGGCCACAGCTACTATGGCCACGTCTTTGGTGGCGGCAGCGGATACTATCCCTACGCAGCCGGCCTGTGGCGTCGTACGGCAGGCCGTGTGAACGGGAATACCCTGGTGGAAATTACCGGCGGACATATCCTCACCAATGTTTATGGTGGTAACGAGATTACCGACGTACTGGGAAACAGTAAGGTGGTGATGAAGGCTGGTACCGTTGGTGTGCCCCGTACGGTGGCCGGCATTCAGGCACGTCCCGTCAACAGCTATATCTTCGGAGCCGGAATGGGCGACCCGCGCGTCCTGTTCAACGGCTGGTCCAATGTGGCCTCGTCGGAAGTCATCGTAGATAGTGTTGCCGTGGTCTTCGGTTCCGTCTTCGGTGGCGGTGAGGACGGTCACGTCCTGGGCAATTCCAGCACCACCATCAAGGGTAATGCCCTCATCGGCACATTCGGTACCTCGGGTGTTGATGGCAACATCTTCGGTTCAGGTCGTGGCTTCTCAGCCATCGCCCTCACAGCCGGTGCTGTCTGCGGTAATGTAGATGTCAATATTGCGGAGAATGCCAAGATTCTTGGTTCTATCTTCGGCGGTGGCCGTTTGGCTGCAGTGGGTACCTATCTTGCAGCAGAGGGAACTGATAACTATGGCAAACTGATACCAGAAGGTGAAGACCCATACGGAACAGGTTCTACCACACACGGCAATGTCACTATCAACATCTCTGGCGGCACAATTGGTACTCAAGCATCGGTCAATAGCACCCACGACTTTAGCGTCGGTGATGTATTCGGTGGCAGTAAGGGTACACTGATGAATGACTGGGCGAAGAGCCAGAAACTCGGTCTGGTGAAGAACACGACAGTGAATATCTCGCAGGCAGAAGGCTCCACCACCACCATCTACGGCAACGTCTATGGCGGCGGCGAGATTGCCTCGGTGGGCAGCTACATTTATGCAGACAACACGGCTGTGTCATCATATAATACTACGCACACTACTGAGCCGCTTACTGTCGGCGACGTGTACCGTTTGGACGAAGCCAATACCGGCAAGGCTACTATCAACATCACAGGCGGTACCGTAGGCCATTCTGATCCATCCGATGCCCATGGCCATGTCTTTGGCGGCTGTCTGGGTAGAGCAGGTACCGACTACTCCGGCTATTCGTTCGTGAATCATTCGGTAGTGACCCTCGAAAATGGTACGGTCTATGGTTCTATCTTTGGCGGCGGTGAGAATGGCCATGTCTTAGATGATACGAACGTCAACATCAAGGGCGGAAGTGTCGGCATCCAGCTGGACAATCTTACGGGCACCATCCCTGAGACCACCATCTACCGCGGTAACGTCTATGGCGGAGGCCGCGGTATTGACACCTATAACAACAACGGTACTCAAAGCTATAGCATTACGGCCGGCAAGGTATCTGGCCACACCACCGTCAGCATCACCGGCGGACAGATTTACCGTAATGTCTATGGCGGCGGTTCGCTGGCCTCGGTAGGTGACCCCGATGAGAATTCCGGCGGTCAGGCCTCAGTCAGCATCACTGGCGGAAAGATTGGCACCGACGGCGGCTACCATAACGGCAATTTCGTGCATCTGCTGGAGAACGGCCATGTGTTTGGCTCGGGCCGTGGCGTGGCGGGCGGTTCAAATGACGACTTCATCCGTCTGGCATACGTAAAGAATACGCAGGTAACCATTGGTGGAACGGCCTACGTCACCGGTTCCGTCTTCGGTAGTGGCGAGAACGGCCACGTGCGCAAGAACACCACTGTGACCGTGAATGCCGGAACGGGCTATTCACACGAGCAGGCTCCTACAGGCGAGGACATCGAGTCCTATCCTATCATTGGCTATCCGCTGACGCAAGCCGAGATGGTGGAGTCTCCCATGAACCCCGTGATGATCTATCGCGGTAACGTCTATGGCGGTGGCCGTGGTATTGACCATACCACGACCGGTCACCTGTCTGAGACTGCCGGTGCCGTAAAGGGTAATACTACAGTTAACATCAATGGCGGAACCATTCGCCACAATGTCTATGGCGGCGGTTCATTAGCTAGTACAGGAGACTTGACTGACAATAATGGCGTAATCACCTATCATGATGACACCGGACTGGCAACCATCAACATCAGTGGCGGTCTCATCGGCATGTCGCCGTTACTCAATATCTGCAAGAATGGAGCAGATACTTACTCCGGACTAAACAACGGCCAAGTATATGGCGGTGCCCGTGGTGTGGCCGCCGGCCAAGGCCAGACGGCAGGTAGTGTGGAGTCTGAATACGTGCTCATGGCTTATGTGCATGACACGCAAGTCAATGTCAACGATGGGGCGCATATATTTGGCTCTGTTTTTGGCGGCGGTGCCAACGGCCACGTCAGCCGGAATACCGTGGTGAACGTCAGCGGTGGCGAGATAGGTACGAATCCTTCTTTCATCGGCGCCACATCCAATTACTATTACATGGATCCAGCAACCGGTATCGACGGGCACGTCATCTACACCGGCAATGTGTATGGCGGTGGCCGAGGCATTGACCGCAACGAGGAAGGACAACTCAGTGCTACGGCAGGACGTGTCTATGGTAACACCAAGGTGAATGTTACCGGTGGACAAATCTATCATAACGTCTATGGCGGCGGCTCGCTCGCATCCGTTGGCACCTTCACCAAGAGCGGTGAAACCTATACCTGGACAGAGAATACGGGTAAGTCTGAAGTGATTATCAGCGGTGGGATGGTAGGTTTCGAGGACTTCAGCATGGACGATTACCTGACTTACATGGGCGAGCATCCAGGAGAAGCTGCCAATATGGCTGATTTCACAAGCTTCAAGTTCAACACGGGTCGTGTGTTTGGCTCCGGCCGTGGTATGGCAGGACAAGAATACAACGAATATGCCTATGTCAGGGATGCCTACGTCACCATCCAGGGCACAGGAGCAGTGAAAGGTAACGTGTTCGGTTCTGGCGAGAACGGTCACGTCAAGCGTAACACCTACGTGGAGATAAAGGGTGGCGAGATCGGCTACAAGGTGCCCTCGCTTTTCCTGGGCAATGTCTATGGCGGCGGCCGTGGCGTTGACCTCTACAACGGTGCTGTCAGCGTGTCAGCCGGACGAACCGAAGGAAATACCAACGTCACCGTCAGTGGTGGCAAGATCTACCGAGATATTTATGGCGGCGGCTCACTGGCTTCCGTAGGGCAGGCTGACGATAGTAGCACAGGCCTTGCCACCGTCACCATTCAGTCTGGAGCCGTGGTCGGCGATGACTTCTGCGTAGCCAACGGCTTTGGCGGCAACGTCTTCGGTTCCGGTCGTGGTATGGTCAAGTTGGCTACAGGTCCCGACTACTCTCAGATGGCCTACGTCAACAGGACCGAGGTCGTCATCAAGGGACATGTCATGGGCAATGTCTATGGCGGCGGCAACGCCGGTCATGTGCGCAATAACACCCATGTGAAGATTCTCGACGGTGCCACTGTCGGTACGAATTATGGAGACAATGTGTATTACGGCAACGTCTTCGGTGCCGGTAAGGGTACCAGCAAGACAGGTAACTACTCAGCCACCGCAGGTGCCGTATTGGGCAGCGTCGTAGTGGATATGCTGGGCGGAACGGTGCTTAACGATGTCTATGGCGGTGCAGCACTGGCTAACAGCAATATCGGCAATGCCACAGACTATGGCACGGCAAGCGAAGCCATTTCATCCACAAGTACCAACACCACGACCGTCAATCTCGTGGGCGGCACAATAACCAATGCCTACGGCGGCGGACAGGGTGACAGCGAAACGGCAGCCATTGTCTATGGCGATGCCTCTGTCCTGCTGAACGGCAGCACGGCATCAGGCGCCGCCAACAATTGCGTGGTGAAGGGCAACATCTTCGGTTGCAACAACATCAACGGAACACCGAAAGGACACGCCTTGGTACACGTCTACAAGACACAGGGTTGGACAGACGATAAGGGAACTCCAGATACGAGCGACGATGTCAGCCATACAAGGTCGGCAACGAAGGATGACACCACCTATGAGGTGGCTGCCGTCTATGGCGGCGGTAACATGGCTGCATACGTGCCAGTATCTAATTCTGAATATACTGAAGTGATTATCGACGGTTGCGACTTGACTAGCATCGACTATGTATATGGCGGTGGTAATGCTGCTTCGGTATCAGCTGCAAAGGTGTTGATAAATGGTACGTATGAGTTAGGTTCTGTCTTCGGTGGCGGTAACGGTAAGGATGCCCTTCCTAACGGTGACCCGAACCCTGGTGCCAACGTGGGTTTGATGGCATATCCCAATGCTGCCAACGCTGCCTATAGCACAAAGGAAGAACGTGCAACGAACTATGGCTACGGCACGGGCAAAACACATGTGATGGTCTATGGTGGTACGGTACACGAAGTCTATGGCGGCTCGAACACGAAGGGCAATATCCGTGTGGAGGCACGTGCTACACTGGAGGATAAGGAGAAGTGCGACTTCAACTTAGGCGAGGCTTACGGTGGAGGACGCAATGCAGAGATGGACGGCGACGCTGTGCTGGAGGTGGGCTGTATCAAAGGCCTGGGCAAGGCATACGGCGGTGCTGCCGAAGCTGACGTCAATGGCAACGTTGTGCTCAATATCACCAACGGTACCTACGGACAGGTGTTCGGCGGTAACGATAGGGGTGGTGAAATCAGGGGCTCCATCACTGTGAACATCGAAGAGACAGGATGCCGCCCCATCATCATCGGTGAACTTTACGGCGGTGGTAACCTGGCAGCCTATACAGCACCGACAGGCATTAATTCCCCTGTGGTGAATGTTAAATCGTTCACCAGCATCGGCAACATCTTCGGTGGAGGCTATGGTGCAGCTGCCAAGATAACAGGCAACCCGGAGGTGAACATTGATGTGGTGAAGGGCAGATATAATGAAACAGCAGTCATTGCAGAAAACTCAAGAGTCATCGGCTCAACAGTGAAGAAGCCTGGTGATACGGGCTATTCCGCAACAGAAGGTTTTGAAATTCCATCTCATGCAGCGAATACCATAGGCGCCATCGGCACTGTCTATGGTGGTGGTAATGCTGCACCGGTCGTTGGTAATTCAAATATTAACATCGGAACACTGGAGTACATACCCGTAACTGTGGTTGTAGGAAATCCTGTGACGGGTTACTATACACGCTCGGGTAACGGTACTGAGTCTAGTCCATACACCTATTCTGAAGCATCAGGTTCTGCAGTTGAAAACACTACTTACTATAAAAAGGTGGTGGGCGTGGACATTCGTGAGGATGTATTCGGTGCCGGCCTGGGTAAAACGGCTACCGTATCGGGCAACACGAACGTGGTAATTGGTAGGTAGGCACTCCCTTACCACTCCCTTACCACACCCTTGCTACTCCCTTGCTACTCCCTTGCTACTCCCTTGCTACTCCCTTGCTACTCCCTTGCTACTCCCTTACTGTCCGCAGAACAATTTCTTTTATTTGACTATGTCTTCAGATGTCACGACTGACTTGTTGTCTTCCTCGAACGCGACTCGGTATAATGCAAGCAAACTTGCTTCTGCACTTGCTGCTCTCTCGATTTGGGATAGTTCATGCAAGCATAACTCTCCGCTCGCTG
>JAEEGL017359030.1_pt1 | contig 23167 bp, 12 predicted proteins | sample 9134231 | NCBI WGS metagenome assembly JAEEGL01 (sample SAMN16246548, study PRJNA631951) | gut metagenome | biome: gut microbiome; feature: rumen; material: fiber-attached | host: Bos | place: Iran: Karaj | collected 2018-10
AGATATTATGCTTCAAGTAAAACATGTAATAAATGTAATTATAAAAAGAAAGATTTAAAATTAAGTGATAGAACTTTTATATGTCCAAATTGTGGACTAAAAATAAATAGAGATTATAATGCAGCAATTAATATAAAAAAATATGTCCTTGAACACATGGAAATAGATTAAATAAAACAAAATAAATACGTATACGTTCGTGCGGAATTAACGCCTTTGGAGAGTTAATACCAACTAGAAATGTAACTGAAAAAGTTATATAATAGGACTCGAAGAGAAAGGAATCAAACAAAAATTCTATAGTATTATAGAGTTTTATAGGTTTTGAAGAACGGATAAAATGATTAATATAGATTCAGTTATTAAAAATCAAAATAAAATTTTTAATACATTAAAACAATCAAAAATTAATAATAGATTATCCCATGCTTATTTATTTTATGGAGATAAAGGAGTAGGTAAAAAGGATATGGCATATGCCTTAGCCTGTCTTTTATATAGTAAAACACCTGATATCGATTATGATTCAGCTGATGTTAAATCTATTTTAGATGGAAATCATATGAATGTTAATTATATAGGTATTGAAAATGATAAAACTATAATATCAAAAGATCAAATTCAAAACCTTCAAGAGGAGTTTTCTAAAACAAGCCTTGTTGAAGGACCAAGAATATATATTGTTGATGGTATAGATACAGCATCAGTTGCTGCTCAAAATAGCTTATTAAAATTTATAGAAGAGCCTCAAAATAAAGAACAGACAATAGGTATCTTTTTAGCTAATGAACCATCAAATGTAGTATCAACTATTATATCTAGATGCTCACTTATTCATTTTAGTGCTATTCCTTTTGAAAATGAAAAGGAAGCTTTAATAGAATCAGGTATTATAGAGCTTGATGCAATACTTGCATCATTATTAACAAATAATATTGAAGAGGCCAAGCAAATAGTTCAAACAAAAGAATTTATGATGACTAAAGAATTGTTTTTACAAATGCTTGAATTAAAAACAGATAAAGAAAAAGTATTATTTTATATAAATAATCAAAACTATTTTTCTGATTCTTCTAATTTAGTTACCTTATTAAAGTGGACTTTAGCCTTTTTAGAGGATAGCTTAAGACTTGATGATGGTTTGATTTTGACTCCTATCTATGATAAAATTAAAAAGTATAATAAACTAAATTTATCTAATTTAAAAGTTATTTTAAATAATGTTTTAGGTTTATTTAATAAAATGAAATATAATATAACTTCTAAAAACATTTTTTATGAACTTGTTATAATGGATTTTTAATATAAGGTGGAAAAAATTATGAACGTAATAAGAGTTCAATTTAAGCCCCTAGGTAAAAAGTATTTCTTCGGCGTTGGTAAATACCATGTTAAGGATAAAACAGCTGTTATTGTTAATACAATAAGAGGAACTGAATTAGGATTTTGTGTGGGAGAAGTATTTGATTTAGATGAAAAGGAATTAACATCTGAATTAAAGGATATTGTAAGAGTAGCATCTAGGGATGATTTTAGACAATATAATCACAATAAATCACTTGAGCCTCAGGTTTTAGAAAAAACAAAAGAATTTGCTAAAATGAATAAATTAGAAATGAAGGTATTAGAATGTGAATACACATTAGATTGCTCAAAGCTAATTATTTATTTTGAAGCAGAAGGAAGAATTGATTTTAGAGAGCTTGTTAAAAATTTAGCAGATGAATATCACACAAGAATCGAATTAAGACAAGTAGGTTCACGTGATGGAGCTAAGGTATTTGGTGGTGTTGGTCCTTGTGGATTAATTGTTTGCTGCCAAACATTTATTACTGAATTTGATAATGTAACAGTTAAAATGGCAAAAAACCAAAACTTATCATTAAACCCAGTAAAGATTAGTGGTAATTGCGGTAAGCTGTTATGCTGTATATCATATGAAAATGATATATATACAGAGCTTAGACAAGGTGCTCCTGATGTTGGTGATATAGTCGCAACAGAAAAAGGAGAAGCTAAGGTATTAAGCTGTGATATTTTAAATAGAAATATCAAGGTTAAATATCTTGATGAGGATGGTGCCTTCGGCTATTTAAAGCTTGATGATGTTACATTAGTTAGAAAAAAGGTTAGTGGAAATCAACCAAAGAAAGAGGAAGATTTAGATGCCAATAGTTTGTAATGAATTATTAGGAAGACCTCTTTTAAAAATATATCAAGATACAGATGCTTTTAACTTTTCAATTGATTCAATGCTTTTAGCAAGCTTTGCAACAATTACTAAAAAAGTTAATAGCATATGCGATTTATGCACAGGTAATGCACCTATTCCTTTATATTTAACTTTAAGAACTAAAGCTAAAATAATTGGAGTTGAGGTTCAAAAGGAATCCTATGATTTAGCTATTAAATCAATTAATGAAAATAAATTAGAAAATCAAATAGAAGTATTAAATGATAATCTAATAGATATTAATAAAAAAATAGGTAAATCAAAATATGATTTAGTAACTTGTAATCCTCCTTATTTTAAAATGGGAGATCACAATATTAATCCAGGCGATAGAAAAGCAATCGCAAGACATGAAATTCTAGCTACCTTAGATGATATAGTTAAAGAAGCATCAACACTATTGAATTCTAAAGGAATATTTGCAATGGTTCATAGACCTAAAAGATTAGTAGAAATAATTGATACATTAAGAAAATATAAAATTGAACCTAAAAGATTACAATTTGTTTATCCTAAAGAAGGTAGTGAATGTAATCATATATTAATAGAAGGAGTTAAAGATGGTGCTCCTGGATTAAAGGTATTAAATCCACTTTTCATTTACGGAGAGAATGGAAAATGGACAAATAGTATATTAAAAATATATAATTATGAGTAGAGAGGATGATGAATATGTTTTTAAGTTTTTTAAACAGAAAGGAAATGCTTAAGTTCTTAGATTTAGCCATTTACATGGTTGACATTGATGGAGAACCTAATGAAGTAGAAAAGAAAGTTTTAAAGAAAATGATTAGTGAGCTTGAACCAGTTAAGGATGAATTCACTTTCAGATTTGCAGATACTGTAGATAACACTTTAAAATTCTTTGAAGAATCAAACCAAGTTGTAAAAAATATAGTTTATCTAAATTTAGTAATTATCACTATGGAAGATGATTTATATAACACTAAAGAATTATTATTCTTAGAGGATGTTAAAAAGAGATTTGCAATTCCAGATGAGAAAAAGCGTGAGCTTATCGCTTTAGTATATGCTAATAGAGATTTAAGAGAAAAAGGAATTAGAATTATTAAAAACTAATGAGAACTAGAAGTTATAAAAACGATAAAGGAATTCTTTATCTTGTCGCAACACCAATAGGTAATTTAAAAGATATTACCTATCGAGCTGTTGAGATTTTAAAAACAGTAGATATTATTTATGCTGAAGACACTAGAAATTCTATAGTCTTATTAAATCATTATGATATTAAAACTAAATTAGAAACATATCATAATTTTAATGAGGATTCTAAATCAGAAGTAATAATAGATAATTTAAAAAAAGGATTAAATGTAGCTATTATATCTGATGCAGGACTTCCAATTATTTCAGATCCAGGCTTTAAGGTTGTTAAGGAAGCAAGAAAAGAAGGTATTCCTTGTTCAACTATTCCTGGTGCATCTGCAGGTATATCTGCCCTTGTTGCATCTGGAATCGCACCACAGCCTTATACATTTTATGGATTTTTAGATTCTAAAAAAACTAAAAGAATTCAAGAATTAAATGATTTAAAATATGTTAATCATACATTAATATTTTATGAGGCGCCTCATAGAATATATGAATCATTATCTGATATGCTAGAGGTATTCGGCGATAGATATATTGTTTTAGCAAGAGAATTAACTAAAACATTTGAAGAGTACATTGAAGGTAAAATTTCTGAAGTATTAAAAGAAGAAAACATTAAAGGAGAGATCGTTCTTATAGTTGAAGGATATAAGGATGATAATGAGGTAGTTTTAGATCCTTATCAAAAAATTGATGAATTAATATCTTTAGGCTATAAGCCACTTGATGCTATTAAAGAAGTAGCTAAGATGTATAATTTAGATAGAAAAGAACTATATAAGGATTATGTAAAAGATAAAAACAAATAGGGAAGGTGTTATTATGGACTTTGTCAAGGAATACAAATATTTAGATGACGAAGCAAATATTTTTAAGTCAATTAATTACGATGAGCTAATGGATATGATTAATAATTTTGGTACAGGACTTGTTGTTATTGGTGGACCATGGTGTGAATACACTCAAGCAATCATGAAGGAATTAAATGATATTGGTAAAAAAGCTGGTCTTGATGTAATTTATAATTATGATTCAAGATTTGTTGATGTTTTTAAGGAAGTTACAGACCTAAGAGAATGTAAAACCTTAGAAGCAAAATTAAAATATTATGCATTAGTTGAAAAAATTCATTATAAAAATGATGAATTAGTTCCTGATACATTAATTTCAAAAATAGATACACCATTTATTTTTGGATTAAAGGATGGTAGCTGTGTAGGATATTTTTCTATTCAAGCAACTAAAAATGAAGAAGGATTATTAGTTCCAAATAACGAAAAATCTTCAGTTATTGACTTTTATTATAATGTAACATCTATAATCAATAAGATTAAAAATCTTAATAGATATTATTAATAAATAGTAGATTTTCTCTTTTTAAGGAGAAAATCTATTTTTTATAATTATTTTGTTGAATATTCACGAAATAATGTTATAATTTTGATTAGAAATGACTTTGTAAGGAGAACTATATGAAAAAGAAACTAACATTTTTATTAATTTTTTTTGTGCTTGCTTTATTTTTAACTTGCAATACTTTTGCTGATGAACAACCTTTAAGTTCTAATTATATTGGAACATATGTGGTAGAAGTTCCGGTTGATGATTCAATAAAAGTATATATAAACTCACAACTTAAATCTATTGTAGAAGAAAAAGGTATTAGTGTATACGAAGAAAAAACAGGGTTATTTAGTAGAAAATATTATTATTATGCTAATAAACATGTTAATAGAATCGTTGATTCGATTCGCTTGAGTAATGATATCGATTCTTTAATATTCGTTTTAAATGAACTTGAAGATAAAGCAAAAGAAGAAAAACCAAGTGATTATATTAATTTAGTGCTTGGTTATATTAGGAGTATAAATAAAAACTATGATCAGAATCATTTAAATTGGAATGTTGTTGCTGGCAAAATCGATGAAGAATTTATAAAAAAAGTAAATAGTCAAAGAAAGTTTGGCATTAGTATTATTGAGTATTTTTCCCAATTCATTGATTACAATGATTTTAATTCATCTCTTCATGGTGATATTGCAGCTAGATATCAAAAAAACAGTGAAAATTCATTATATTTGGTAGATCCATTGAGGGATTCAAGTCAGAAATTAGATTTAATTCATTTGTTTGCTTGTATTGATGGTATATATTCAAAAACAAATAATATAGCTTTTCTTGGAAATAATGCTCAAAGAGATATTGCCTCATGGAATGGAGATTTACAGCAAGTATGCAAACATTTCTCTGATGAAAGGATTCAGGTTAAAGGATATAATTCTTCTAATATGGACTATATTTTTAGTTTTGAAGATGGAGGAGCAACTTCATATGATATTATTTCAGATATAGATGCAATGAATATTACCAAAATATATCTTGAATCACCAGATAATTCAATTAGCAATTCATTTTCTGGATATTATAGATTAATAACAAGTCCAGAAGATAGATTTAGATTATTTATTAAAACAGTTTTAATTGACGAAGAAAGAAAGACGAATGTTTCAGAACTTGAAAGATTAAGAACTGAAATTTATTCACAATTTAATATTTATTTAAATGATGGTGGATATTTAGTTAATTATAATTATTATAATCCTTATTTATATAAAGGATTTAGTATTATGAGAATTGGAAGCTTAACTACTGAAGAATCATATGGTTCTATACCAAGTGCAGAGATAAGAGCATTTGTCGTTGATTCGTTTTATAATTATATCGTTAATAATTCTAGAGGTGCGATTTATGAAGAAGATTAGTGCTAAAATTGCAACTAGCTTTGTTATTGTCGTAGTATCAATTACAGTGTTAATTTTATTAATGTCTATTGATAAAATTGGGACTAAACAAAAACAAAAAGATCTTGATAATTTAGCTTATTCTAAGGCAACAATTGATAATTTTTTAAGCATTGATTATTTAAAAGAACCACTATATTTTGATGTTTTTAATGAAGAAGATAAATTGAATTATTGTTACAGGGATTATGACAAAAATATATTTAAATTAATGCTTGAAGGAAAATATGAAGAAGTTGAAAAAGAAAATATAGAGAATTCTTATAAAATTTATTTTGACAAAAAAATAGGATTTTACGTTTCTTTTAATCCACAGAATCATATTTTTGAAGTATATAATTATGAACAAGGAGATGATTATTTAACGTCATCTCAAAAAAGATATTATAAAATTGATGATAAAACATCTTCAATGATAAATGAATATATTATTTCTATAGTTGAAAATGAAAAACCAAGTTTTATTTATAATTAAGTATCAATTGTTTTAACTTGAAAGACATTTTTAAAACTATGTTTTAAATTTAAAATGAATATGATATAATATTTCCTAGATTTGGAGTGATGAGAAATGAAAAAGTTTTATTTAACAACTGCAATTGCATATACATCATCTAAACCTCATATTGGAAATGTATATGAGGCTATTTTAGCTGATAGTATTGTAAGATATAAGAAAAAGGATGGATTTGACACTTATTTCCAAACAGGAACAGATGAGCATGGTTTAAAAATCCAACAAAAAGCTGAAAAAATGGGAATCACACCTAAAGAACATGTTGATAAGGTTTCTCAAGAATTAAAAGATACATATAAATTAATGAATGTTAACTTTGATCATTTTATTAGAACAACTGATACATATCATGAAGAAGAAGTTGCTAAAGCATTTGAAAAGATGCTTGCTAAGGGTGATATATATAAAGGAAAATATGAAGGATATTACTGTGTAGATTGCGAAACATACTATACAGAAAAGGATTTAGTTGATGGATGCTGCCCTGAATGTGGAGCTAAGGTTACTAAAAATAGCGAAGAATGCTATTTCTTAAAGCTTGAAAAATATAGACCACAATTATTAAAGCATATTGAAGAACATCCAGATTTCATTCAACCTGAATCAAGAAAGAATGAAATGATTAACAATTTCTTAAAAAATCCAATTCCTGATTTATGTGTTTCAAGAACATCATTTACATGGGGTATTAAAGTACCTTCAGATCCTAAGCATGTAGTTTATGTATGGATTGATGCTTTATTAAATTATGTAACTGGTATTGGCTATAAGGTAGATGGTAAAAGTGGCGAATTATTTGATAAATATTGGCCAGCTGATGTACATCTAATTGGTAAGGATATTTTAAGATTCCATACTATTTATTGGCCAATTATGCTAATGAGCTTAGATATTCCTCTACCTAAGAAGGTATTTGGACATCCTTGGATTTTAATGAACCATAATAAAATGAGTAAATCTAAGGGTAATGTAATTTATGCAGATCAATTAACAAGCATTTTTGGTGTTGATGCTGTAAGATATTATGTATTACATGAAATTCCATTTGCTGCAGATGGTAATTTAACATATGAATTAGTATGTGAAAGAACAAATTCAGATTTAGCAAATACATATGGTAATTTAGTTTCAAGAACTATTGCCATGGTTAAAAAGTATTTTGGTGATGAAGAAATTAAAGCATCAACAAAAACTGAATTTGATGAAAACCTAATTAATACATTTAAGGATGCATCTTTAAAATATAAAGCATCAATGGATAATTATAAGGTAGCTGATGCTTTAGAAGAAGCTATGAAGGCTTTAAGAGCTGCAAATAAATATATTGATGAAACAGCACCTTGGGTTTTAGCTAAGGATGAAGCTAAAAAGGAAACATTAAGAAATGTTCTTTATAATTTACTTGAAGCAATTAGAATTGGTACTATTTTATTAGAACCAGCTATTCCTGAAACAGCTTTAAAGGTATATAAAGCATTAAATACAGATTTATCAAGCTTTGCTGATTTAGAATTTGGTAAGACTAAATCATATTCAGTTTCACCTTGTGAAATCTTATTTAAGAGATTAGATGTTAACAAGGATGTTATGGATATTGTTTTAGCTAAGGAAGCAGAAGCTTCAAAGGCTAAAGAAGAAGTTAAACCTTCTAAAGAAGAAATTACAATAGATGATTTTGAAAAGCTAGAATTAGTTGTAGGTGAAATCCTAGAAGCTAAGAAGCATCCAAAGGCTGATAAGCTTTTAGTATTTAAGGTAAATATTGGTACTGAAATTAGACAAATAGTTTCAGGCATTGCTAAATTCTATAAGCCTGAAGAATTAGTTGGTAAAAAGGTTATAGTTGTTAAAAACCTAAAGCCAATCTCATTAAGAGGCGAAGAATCAAAAGGAATGCTTCTTTGTGGTTCTGATGAAAAGGATACTTATTTAGAATTAGTTAATATAGCTTCTTGTAAGCCAGGAGATATTGTAAGATAATATGCAATTTAATCTAAAACAAAAAATGCGTCAAAAAAGAACTCTAGATACTGCATTTAGAGCGACTATAGTTGTATTATCAGCTGTAATTTATTCTTTTGCGGTTGTTTGGTTTTTGGAACCTGCAAACCTATTATCTATTGGTGTTACTGCTATATCTCAGGTTTTAAATAGATTATTTGCTTTAGGAAATATAAATGTTCCTATTGGTTTATTTGCATTAATTTTAAATATTCCACTTTGTGTTTTTGGATATAAATATGTTTCACATAGATTTATTATATTCACAGTATTAAGTGTTATTATTCAAGCAGTATTAATGCTAGGATTTATTCCTACACCAGAGTTTATCGATACTATTAGAAATGATAGATTATTTTTAGCAATTATTGCAGGACTTCTATCAGGTGTAGGTATTGGTATTGCTTTAAGATATGGAACATCAACAGGTGGAATTGATATTGTAGCACAAGCTTTTAACCTTAAAAAAGGTGTATCAATTGGCGTATTTTCAATGATGGTTAATATTATGTTAGCTATTGTTGGTGGTATTATTGATAAAGACCCTACAACAACATTATACACATTCATATTTATTATCATTTGTAATATTGTAGTTGATAAAATACATACAGCTTATAACTATTTAAGAATAGATGTTATAACATCTAAAAAAGAAGAAATATCAACTGCCTTATTAAATGAAATTAAAAGAGGCTGTACTATAATGGATGTTCAAGGTGCATATACAAAGGCTGAAAAATTTGATGTATTTATGGTTATATCATCATATGAGCTTGAGCATGCAAAAACTATAATTAATGAGGTAGACCCACAAGCATTTATAATGGTATTACCTGTAAAAAGAATTATTGGAGCTTTCTTCAAGCATACAATTATATAAAATTAAGGGCTTTCTAAGCCCTTTTTCATTGCCCTAATTTGTGGAAAAATTATATATATGTTATAATTTTAATATATGTATCGATTAAAAGGGAGAGTGGTATGATGAAAAAAAGATTAATTATTATAATAATTTTATCTATTATTTTTATTTCATCAGCTATAATAACTCCAATTCTTGTTATTAATTTAAATAAAGATAATAAAGAAGAAACTAATAAAGATAAAAAAGAAGATGATAAAGAAGATGTTGATCCGGAAACACCTATTACACCAGAGCCTGTAACACCTGATCCAATTAATCCTCTTCCTATAAATCCAGAACCATCTCCAGATGAAAATATAAAAGAGGATATTGATATTACTGATGTAATATTTAATGATATTTCATATACATATGATGGAAATAGTAAAGGAATAGTACCATCAAATATACCATCATCATTATCATATGAAATTGAATATAGCATTAATAATAATGCTGTAGAAAGCCCTAAAAATGCTGGTATTTATAATGCTAAATTAAAATTTATTGTAAATGAACCAGATAAATATAATAAGCCAGATGATTTAGAGGCTATATTAACTATTAATCCTAAAAAAATTACTTTAAATGATTTAAATATAGAAAATGAATTTATTTATGATAAAGAACAAAAAAATATTAATGTTTCAAATCTTTATGATGATTTAACATTAAATATTAAATATTATGATGAAAACAATAATGAAATAAATCCTATAAATAGTGGAATATATAATGCTAAATTCACATTAAATCAATATTTAAATAATTATGAACTTGAAGATAATTATGAATGTAAATTATACATTTATAGTAATCTAAAATATGAATTAAAAGATGATTATTATGTAGTAAAAGGTTTTACCAATGGTTTTAAGGAAAACACCCTTAATGTTTCACCTACTTATAATAATAAAAAAGTAACTAAAATTGATAATAATGCCTTTTTAAATGATTTAAATTTATTAAAAATAATAATAAACGATAATATTGAATCAATTGGAATAGATTCATTTAAAGGCTGTGAAAATTTATTGAGTATTATTATTGGAACTGGTCTTAATAATATAAATAATTCATTTAAAAATTGCGTTAGAATAAAGGAAATATATAATTTATCAGATTTTGATTTAAATATTAATGCAGTAGATACATATGATTCATTAGAACCTAAATCTAAAATAATTAACGATGGAGATTTTTATTATTATCAAGATAATAATGATTTAGCATTAATTAATTATTTAGGTGATAATAAATCAATAACAATAAAATCATCATTTGATAATAAAAACATAACTAAAATAGATGATTATGCTTTATATAATTTATCATTAGAAAGTGTAATCATAAACAATAATATAACAAAAATAGGCTCATATGGTTTAGCTTCCAATGATATCACAACGATGTCATTACCTAACACATGTAATTATTTAGGAGATTATTCATTTAAAGATTGCGAAGGATTAAATAGTGTAGTTCTTCAATCATCAATTAATTATTTAGGTATTGGTGCTTTTTATAATTGTAAGAACCTTTCTACAATAAATTTAAATGTATTAACTATTAATAAAATACCTAATGAATTATTTTATGGTTGTGAGAAATTAAATAATTTATCATTGCCAAATTCTATAAATGAAATAGGTGAATATTCTTTTTGTAATACATTAAAATTAACAAATTTAAATATTACAAATATTAATAAAGTAAATGAATATTCATTTGCTAATTCATATATAAAAAATGTGACAATTCCAAATGGTATAACATCTTTACCAAAAGGATTATTTTCGGAATCAGCAATCGAAGAAATTACAATTCCTTCATCTGTTTTAAAAATATCTAGTGAAGCATTTAATTCATGTGCTGAATTAACAGCTGTTAATTTAGGTAATAACATTGAAGAAATAGAAGAAAATGTATTTAAAAATTGTAATAAATTAACAACCATTTCATTACCTAATTCATTAATTAAGCTTGGAAATAGATGCTTTGCATCTTGTTCAAAGCTTGAAAATGTTGAATTATCTAATTCACTAACTGAAATATCAGCATATTGTTTCCAAGAAACAGCAATAAAAACTATTATAATTAAAAACTCTATAACTAAAATATCAACTGCGGCATTCTATGGTTGTAGCCAATTAGAATCAATTATAATACCAGAAAATGTTACAGAAATAGGCTCTAATTTATTTGATGGATGTACTAAGCTAACTAATGTAGAAATTAAATCAAATTTAATAAGCATTCCTACTTGGACATTCGCTGAATGTCGGGATTTAGATTATGTAATTGTTTCAAATTCTTTAACTCAAATTGACCAATACGCATTTAATAATGCGAATAATAACGCTAAATTATTAATAAAAGGCGTAAAACAAATTGATATTAATATTTTAGATAATAATAGCATTAATTCTTCAAATATATATTATTTTTCTAATGATTTGAATTTAGAAACTGAACCTGGTAATTATTGGGGATATGATGCTGATGATAATATCATAACAAGAAAGATACAACGGTGATTAATATGAAAAAAGTACTTATTTTATTCTTGTTGATATTTGTTTTATCATCATGTCAAAAGACTGTAAACAATGATGATATTGATATAGTTGATACATGTGAACATGTATATTCATATTCTTTAAAAGAAGATAATAAAACTATTGAATGTGAATGTGAAAAATGTGGAGAATCAAGCGATTTAAGCCTTGAATTTGATATTTCGTATAATTATGGATATTTTGATTTAAAAAGGTTTATAGGAGCTAAAAACCTTCAAAAATTATATATAACAATCTATGCAAAGATAATAGAATTTATCAACGATAAAAAGGATGTAGAAGCAACTCAAAAAAACGATAAAAAATATTACCAAATAGCCTCAATTGATTATTTAAATATGTATTTGAATAAAGAACAAGCGATGGCTGTTTGGCATCTTGTAACTTTAGATAATCCTGAGTTTTATTTTATTGAAAAAACAGTATTAACTTCTGATAAAGAAATAATAATTTTATGTAATGAAATGTATGCAAAATACGAACAAAGATTAGTGGTTGATTCTAAAATAAATGGATTAAAAAATGCCATTAATAAATCATCTGATATGCTTACAAATATTGATTCAATATATGCATATATTAAGGCAAACATGCAATATGCGTATGAAGATAATGATACAAGAACCCCTAAAACTGACTTTGATTCATATGAATTAAGTGGTGCTTTATTGTATAAAGAAGGGGTATGTGAAGCATATTGTAAATTGTTCGGATATTTATTAAAAATTAATCAAATTAAATCAATAATGTATGTCGGAAACGGTATATTATTATCAGGCAATTATGTCCGCCACTCGTGGACACTAATTGAGATTAATGGATTATATTATGGATTTGATATAACATGGGATGATACAAATTCTAATAAAGAAAATTATGGATTAAGTTATGAAAATTTAAGTAAAAGACATGTCCCAATTGAGTTTTCATCTTCAAACTTAAATTTGGGAGTAGAATATGTATATTCTATGCCTAAAATGGCTACCGAAAATTTGAATTAAATGGCTTATTTCCTAGAAAAATAACAAAAATGACTAGCTTTTTTGTAAAAAAAGAAGCTAGTTTTTTTCTACATCTTTTTATTCAAATGATTAAAAAGCCATTTAAAATACGCAATTTTGGCTTTAAATATATATATTTAATTGTATTTTTTTTGTATGAGCGGTAAAATTATTATATACAAGTATATAAAAAGTGTTCTGGGGAGAAATATTTTTTACATATAAAAATTCGATTTTAATTTAGATAGATTTTTTTGGGATTGGAGTTGATGTTTATGAAAACTCATACTTTAAAACATTTGAAAGGAATATTAAGCTTAGTAGTTATATCAATACTAGGTCTTTTTGGTTTTATTATAAGTAATTCAAAAACTCAAACAAAAGAACAAGTTGATGAAGTAAAACAAGAAGAAGTATTTGATGAATTTAAAACTAGTTCTTATATGGCTGATGGATATACTCCAGCGCCAGAGAGAACTCATACACTTAAAACAGCTCAAAGAATGACATTAGAGTATAGTTCTCAATATGGTGGTTACATTTTAAGACAATTCTATTTTGACGAACATACTAATAATAACGATCGTCGTCATTATGATGTTCAAATTCCTGAAACATATGATGGTAAAACAATTGTAGGTATAGGCTCTAGATTGAGATCTGCAATTTGTGATACTTATAACACATGGGAATATCCTCCTCTATCTCTTTATAGGGTTATATTACCATCTACAATCAAGTATATTGCCAATGATGCATTTAAGGCTCAAAAGGTTGATGCTGGAAGCTATAATTACGATACTGATGATGATTTTGATACTGCTACTTATGATCTAAGTGCTTGTGTAAATTTGGAATATATTGGTGATAATGCATTTAATAGTGGCGCAAGTGGTGAAATTGTTAAAATACCAGCAACATTAGATAAATTAACTTATATTGGTGATAATGCATTTAAAAATGCAATTGTTCATACTTACAATGAAAACAATCAATTGTCTTTACCTGAATGTACTACAATTGGTAATAATGCCTTCCAAGGATGTTTTGGTTTAAAGAAGATTGATTTTGCTAAAGTACAGTCAATTGGTTCAAATGCATTCCAAGGTTGTAGCAGTATTGAAAATATTACAATTCCTCTTTCTGCAACATCTGTTGGATCTTATGCATTTAAAGATTGTACTAATTTGATAACAGTTACATCTAATTCACCTGTTTTATCTATCGGTGAATTCCAAGATTGTTCTCAAATGAATTTATCAAAATTAAATACAACGATAACAGAAGTACCTGATTATTGTTTTGATGGTTGTTCAACATTAAAGAATGAAGAACAATTTGCCAATATAACAAAAATTGATGATTATTCATTTAGAAATTCAGGACTTGAATCATTTGTATCAGCTACTGGTTTAGAAGAAATTGGTGTAAGTGCCTTTGAAGGTGCATCAGTTGTTGAAGTTACATTCCCTGCTTTAAAAAAGATAAAAGCAAATGCATTTAAGAATTGTGTTTATTTGAACAACAATGGATCATTCTCAATTCCAGCAACAATTACTGAAATTGGAGAAAATGCATTTGAAGGTTGTATTTCACTTACAACAATTACATTTGGAAAAGATATTTTAAATACTGCAATGTTCAAAGGTTGCACTTCTTTAACTACGGTTACATTTAACGATGTAACCTCTTTAAGCGTTATACCAGATGAATGTTTTATGAATTGTTCATCAATGTCAACTAATGCTTTAGTATCAACTGAAAGAACAAATATTACTGAAATTGGTGATTATGCATTCTATAATACAATACTTCCAAGTATTAGCTTAACAAAAAATCAAAATACAATTGGTGTATATGCTTTTGCAAACAATGATTCATTAAGAGAAGCAAATATTAATGTATCAATGATTTCAGAAGGAATGTTCTCAAGATGTAGAGGTTTACAAGATCTAGTCATTGGTGCAAATGTTAATGCAACATCTGCAGAAACATTTACAACTGTTGTTGGCGATAAAGCATTTGAATATTGTACAAATCTTAAAAATATAACTCTTGGTAATAATGTTATCGGAAATTATATGTTCTATAACAATACCGGATTAGAAACAATAACTATTCCTGCAGCAATTGATTATGTTGGAGCTCATGCATTTGAAGGATGTACAAATTTAACTAGTGCTACAATTGGTACAGTTAATCTTGGTAATTATATGTTTACAGGTGATATTAAGTTAACTAATATTACTCTTGCGGAAGGTATTTCTAAGATTCCTGCATATGCTTTCTATCAAAGCTATTTAACTTCAATAACAATTCCAAATACAGTTACAGAAGTTGGAACTCATGCTTTTGCTGATTCTGATTCTTTAACTACTATCAATTTAAATTCAAGTGTTATTGGTGAATATATGTTTGCTTTATGCGATTCATTAGAAGATGTTGTTTTACCTGCAACAACTTCAATTGGTGAAGGTGCATTTAGTTATTGTACAAGACTTAAAACAGTTGATTTAAGTAATGTAAATGAAATTTCTAAAGAAATGTTTAAAGGCTGTGAATATTTAGGATATGATTCTGAATACACACTTGTTATTCCTAACATTTCTACAATTGGTGTAAATGCATTTGAAGATTGTATTAGACTATATAATATTCAAATCAATTCAACTAAACTAAGCGATTATATGTTTAAAGGCTGTAAGGTATTACATGCTGTTACTATTCCTCAAACAGTATCAACTGTAGGTGTTGGCGTATTCCAAAACTGCGAAGGTATTTCAGAAGCATTGATTAATAATGCAGTTGCTTCAGATAATATGTTTGATGGCTGTATTGGTTTATCAAGAGTAATTTTTAGTAATAACGCAACAGCTATAGGTCAAGAAGCATTTAAGAATTGTATTTTGTTAAACACATTGAATATTGATTTCCCTAACATTAAATCAATAGGCGCTAAAGCTTTCCAAAATTGTAAGAATTTAACTTCATTAACAATTAATAAAGGCGTTGAATCTATTGGTGAAGGTGCATTTAGCGGATGTATCACATTATCATCTCTTAATATGCCATTTGTTGGTTCAGGTAGAACTTTAGCATCATCAGTAGGTACTACTTCAAAAGAAACTTTATTCGGTTATATTTTTGGTAGTATTCAAACAGAATCAACAACTCCTGCTGTATCAAAATATTCTTCTACAGGAACATATACATCATACATTCCAAATTCATTAACAAACGTAATTATTCATGATGAAGAAGTAATACAATATGGTGCATTCTATAATGTTCCAAATTTAGAAAAGATTACTTTCAATTGTGAAATAAAGATTATTCAAGATTATGCATTCTATGATGCAAATAATTTAAAGACATTATTGATTCCATCTTCAGTTACTTCAATTGGACAATATGTAGCTGCTGAATGTGATGATTTAGGAAATATAGAAGTATCATCAGATATAGTTACCGTTAATTCAAAAGTAATGGGAACTCATATGTTTGAAAATGATACTAATTTAAAAGCTGTTAATTTAAACTATGTAACAGCTGTTTCAGCATATGCATTTAAGGGTTGTACAGAATTAACAACAGTAAATTTAAATCAAACAGTAGATGCTAATAATTGCTGTACAACAATTGGTGAATATGCATTCCATAGTTGTGAAAAATTAAATGTTGTTCAACTTCCTAACACAATTACTACAATTGGACAATATGCATTCTATAATTGTTTAAATATGAAGTTACAACTATCAACACAAAACACAGCTGTTTTACCTTCAAATTTAACTACAATTGGACAATATGCATTCTCTGGCTGTTTAAATATTGTTAATTTAGTTATTCCTGAAGAAGTAGATACAGTTAATACATATGCATTTGCTAATTGTACAAATTTAGTAATGGTTGAATTCTTAAATGATACAATGGGCGATCATATGTTTGATGGTTGTACAAAGCTTCAAGATGTTTATTTAAATGATGTAACATCAGTTGCTCAATATGCATTTAATAATTGTTTAAAACTTGAAAACATAATTATTACTCCATCTGTTTCATCAATTGGACAATATGCATTTAATAATTCAAGATTAAAAGCAATTACAGTTCCTCAAACTGTTTTAACTATTGGAGCTTATGCATTCTCAAACAATGAAAATATGGAATATGCTTCAGTTAATTCAACTACAGTTGGAACTCACATGTTCGAAAATAACTCGAATTTAATAGATGTTTATTTATCTTCAAACCTACTAACTATTGGTGAATATGCATTTGCTAATTGTACAAATTTAAAAGATAATTTCTACATTCCAAATACTGTAACAACAATTGGAAGATTTGCTTTTAGAAATTGTACAAGTTTTACAGAAATTACAATTCCAAATTCCGTAACATCAATGGGAAATGGTGTATTCTTGTTTGTTAATTTAACAAAGATTACTATACCATTTGTTGGTAGTTCACAAAATCCACCAAGCCATATGCGTTATCGTATTTATGAATACTATAGTGGTGGAGAAAGTAGTAACGAATGGCAAAATTATGTTAAATACAATTGTACTAACATTGGATGGATTTTCAGTGCAAACGATACATCATTTGCTAATGACGACACAAGTAGTATAGCTAGAACTGATGATAACTATGAAATTAAACTAGTTCAACACCATTGGGGTTCTGCCGTTGACTATACATATTGTTATATTCCAAAGTCATTAGCTGAAGTAAATGTAACTAACGATACAACTATTGAAGGTTTTGCATTCTACGGTGCAAGATACATTAAGAAAATAACAATAAGCAATAATACAATACAAATTGATGGTGATGTATTCTACGGATGTAATGCATTAGAGGAACTTTCTGTTCCATTTATTGGAAAAACTGCAAGCTCAGATTATTCAACTTTTGAAAATGATGCTAATGTTGGTCCAAAAATTCATTCTAGTTTATTTACATTCTGGTTCAGTTATTTCTATTCATGGGATAATGCGATAAATAATCAATTTTCTGATGGTACAACTACTATTACTCAAGTAGCATCTGATGGAAGTTCATATTCTGGTTATATTCCAAATACTTTAAGAAAGATTACAGTAACTGGTGGTACAAATATTAGAAAGGGTGCTTTATCTAATCTTACTAATGTTGAAGAAATTAATCTTCCTTCTACATTAACTACATTAGGAGAAAAAGCATTGTTTAATACTGGAATTAAGTCACTTACAATTCCTAGTAATGTAGCAACTATTGGAGATAATGCAGTAAAAGATTGTACAAAATTAGAAGAGGTTGTAATCAATAATAGCCTTGTACAAAGCAATCAATTTATTAACGATATAAAATTAGAATCTATTACATTTAATGGAACTGATACTACTATTGGAACTAATTCATTTAAAGGCTGTACAAGCTTACAAGAAGTTGTATTACCTTCAAATGTAATATCAGTTGGTGATAGTGCATTTGCTGATTGTAAGAATATAACAAAATTTGACACATATGCTATTGGTTCTACAACAAGTGGTGTAGGAGCTCAATTTGCTTCAATGTTTGGTACAACTGCTAATGCTGAAATGACTTCAGTTACTGGTTTATATAGTCAAACAGAATCAACAACAAGATATATTCCAAATAATTTAGATGTTGTTGTAAATGGTAATGTTAAAGCATATTCATTTGCAAATATTGATACATTAAACAGCATCACTCTTAATGAAGGTGTTGAATCAATTGGTGCATATGCATTCTATCAAACTAATATTTCAAGTATTAGAATACCTTCAACTGCAACAACAATTGGTGACTATGCATTTATGAGATCTTCATTAGAAACAGTAACATTTGCCTCAGAATTAACTGAAATTCAAACAGGTATGTTTAAAGAATGTTCTAATTTGGAAAATCTAATATTTGAAACATCAAGAACAATAACTGAGTATAGATATGTTTTCAATAATGTATATCAAAAATACATTAATGGTGAACAACAAGCTGAATATAAATCAGCAGGTCCTGATAAGACATTAGGAACTATAGATGATTTAACTGTAGTAAGTATTAATAATCAATTCTATATTAACAATAACGATGGTACTTTAAGAAAAATGGGTAAAGACCAATTCTTAGGAACATCAGATGATATTATTGTTGATATCAATGATTCGTTTGAAATTAAGACAATTAATAATCAAAAATATAAATACAATAATGGTATTTATCAAGAATTAACAATCAATATTAATGATGGTGTTGTAAGTTATGAAATTGATTCATTAGAGCAATGCTATGTTAATAATGATTTTGTTTCTGGAAATGATTTAAAGAAATATAATGGTGCTTATTATATCAAAGTTACAGATGTTTTATATAGAGAAGCTGGTAAAGATGGCATCTTAGGTAACTCAGATGATACTTATTATAATCTTGGTACAGATAAAGCCTTTGGTGGTGGTGATGATTATGATCACATTATTTTAGGTTCAGACAATAAATACTATAGAACTTATTTTGATAATGTTTATCAAGAAGTTATTACAACTATCACTCAAATGGAAGAAGAATATCAAGATGAATTTGATGAAACTCAAGTAAGATTAGTAGATGTATATACTGTTACATTAGGAGATAAATTCTCTGCTGGTATAGATAAAGATCCAGCTACTACAGCAAATAATATTTCTAATTATTCTTATCAAATTTATCAATTCAATTCAGATACAAAATTAACTGAATTAAAAACAGTTAATGTTTTAGTTATTCATACAGCTGATGATGGAACTCATTACATCAAGAATTTAGATGGTTCTTATTATGGTTATGGTTCTGATGGTATGCTTGGAACTGCAGATGATGAATTAAAAGCAACTCCAACTGGAAATGTTCCTTATCAAGAACCAGTTGTTCCATTCGTTGAATTAACTCCAACTCCAACATTAAATATTGATACTCAATATACAGAAAATACAAATCAAATGGCTGACACATTTGAAATTATAAATGCTGAAGCTTTTATGAATTGTACAAGTTTACAAACTATTGTTTTAAGCAATAATTTAGAAGTTATTGATGATTTAGCATTTGCTTATTCAGGATTAACAGAAATTACTATTCCTGCAAGTGTTCAAACATTTGGTGAATATGTATTTGCATATGAAACTTCACTTACAAAGGCAACCATTTTATCTACAACAAATGGTGTTTACATGTTTGCTGAAGATGCTAATTTAGAAGAAGCTTATATTGCTCAAAATTCTAGACAAATTAGTGAAGGTATGTTCTATAATTGTAAGAAATTAAAGAGCGTTAAATTCGTTGTTACTTATGTTGATGAAATGAGATATAAAGTATTTGCAGAAAGTGATTTCGATACAACATCATCAACTCCAACTACATCAGATGATAAAGAAGATCCTCTGCCTGCGGATATAGTAACTAGAAAAGTTATTAGAGCATTTGCAGTTACAGATGCAGTAGCAGGATTAGATGGTACAGCAGGTACAGGTGATGATTATTATCCACTTGATGGAAAATATTTTGTATTTGGTTCTGATTGTATTGGTGGAACAGCTGATGATTTTGAAGCAGTTCTTTATAACAATAAATATTACAAAGCTTTAGGTAATAATATTTATCAAGAAGCAACTATTACAACAACAGTAGTTTTAGAAACAAAGACTGTTACAATATCATATGGTGATTATTATATTGGTAATAATTTAACAGGTGAAAATTTCGCAATAGTATGCAAAGTTTCTGTAACATTTAATAATGATGAAATTGTAGCTGTTACATATGATGGTATTACTCATGAAATGAATAATGCTCCATATGGTTCAGCTGATGATATTTTATCAGTTACAATTGATGGTTATAAGTATATTTTGACATCAATTAATGATACATATTATGGCTTAGTAAAAGGTAATGTTTATTATCAAATTACTTTTGAAAATAATGAAGCAGAATTAGGTACTTTATGTTATATTATTTCAAATACTATTCATACAAATATTGAAAAAATAGGTACTGAATATTATGCATTTATTGCTTCAACAGGTTTATGGGCAAAATATGAAAATAATTCACTAAGTGAATTAAATACTAAGGTAATTATTAATAATAACGAAGAAATATCATTAGTTTATAGTGGTAGTTCTTTAGTAATGCCTGAAATCAATAATGCCACATATTATTTAGAAGATTTAAGTACATTAAATGTTTATAAAGCATGGCATGTTGAAATCGAAAATGAAAATTATAATTATACAAATATTTTAGTTGCGAAAGTTGGTAACACATATTTAACTGATGTTGAATTAATATCAGTTACAAGAGATGGTGTTGCAACTAACGAATATGCAATTAATTTAGGTAATAATTTATATAGAATTTCTGGAAATGACCAAACAATCGGTACTGATTCAGATGAATTATATATCGCATCAAGTGCTGAATTTGGTAATATGAGATTCTATAAGATGTCTGGATATCAATCAACATATTTCCACAATAATACTGATAACACATATAATGTTTTAGTATTAGATGGAAATACATATGATGTAAAGATTGTATGTTTAGGTTCTAATGAAACATATAATGATACAGATATTGATACAGTTATTTTAGGAACAAATAATAGAAGATATATACCACTTAATGATGGTACATATTTAGGTATCAATTTAGAAGATGGTAAATTATATGGTGATATAGATCATGATGTTAGATATGCAACTTCTAGCAACAAAAAAATTGGTAATGCTGACGATTATAGAATAGTCACATTATCAATTAATGAAGAAGTACCTTACACTGAATATGTTGAAACTAATACAACATCTAATATCTCATTATTATATGTTGAAGTTTCAAATAATAAAGTAAAATTATTAACATATCTATTAGATAACAATTACGAATTATATTATTTAGATGATGTAGATTATGTAGAAGTTACATCAAGCTACAATGGTGCTTTAAATAGCTTATATGTTTATGAAAATGAACAATATGTTCCATTTGTATCACCATTTGACACATATTATGTTGCAACACCTGCATCAAGATTTGAAGATGTTGTTCATTATTATGTTGATTATTTAGATAATACATATACAGAAATTACATTTGTTAAATCTGGAAATTATTATAATCCACAATTATCAACAGTTGTTGAAAGAGTTATAGGTAATTCTTCAGGTAAGTTAGATTTAGCTTCATTAAATCTAATGAGAAAGGTTACTTATAGTAATATAATTAATGGTTATTATCTAGATTTAGAAGATGGTGCTTATATGCTACCAGGTTCTGATAATTTATTTGGAACTGTTTATGATTTATATTATGTATTTGATAAGAATAATGTATCACCTACTTTAACAGATACAAATGTAGTTAAAGGTGCAGATGATAATTATTATGAAAAATTAGGTCATAATGTATATTACATTTATTCAATTACTGATAATAATTCAACATATACATACGAAAAAGAAAGAGTATGCGGTAATGCTGATGGTATTTATGGCGTTAACAATAATACTAATGATGTAATCGAAAGAAACGGAAAATATTATTTAGAATTAACTGATGGAAGAATTAAAGGTTATGGTATGGATGGATTATTAGGAACAACTGATGATTCAACATTCATTCCTCTTGAAGATGCAACTGAAAAAGAAGTTTTACCAATAGCAATTGATAATGAACCATTACTATTCTTTGATAATGGAGATAATTCATATACTAATTATCAAAAGGTAGAAAATGAAGATTATTATGAAGCTAAATATATTGCATATTTAACATTTGCATCAAATCAAAATGTTGCAACTATTGAAGACTATGTAGTTGAAATTAGTGGTCATAGATATATCGATAATACTGATGGTACTTATACAGGCGTTGGTACAAATGGTAAATTTGGTCAAGCTGGTGCTAAATTATATGCAGTTGTTGATGCTAATGCTACAATTGTTGAATTAGTATTATATCAAGCATCTGG
>JAEEGL014082589.1_pt1 | contig 23166 bp, 17 predicted proteins | sample 9134231 | NCBI WGS metagenome assembly JAEEGL01 (sample SAMN16246548, study PRJNA631951) | gut metagenome | biome: gut microbiome; feature: rumen; material: fiber-attached | host: Bos | place: Iran: Karaj | collected 2018-10
ACGTGGATCGCGCCGAGAGCCAGGAAATTGGCCGCATCTTTGTAGTTCATGGGGCCGCCGTTGCCGCTGACGGCGATGCCGCTGTTGCGGACGCTCCACAGCGAGTTGTTGGAAATGGCCGTGACGCCATGGCCAGACATACCGATGATGACGCCCTGATCCCATGCGTGTTCTTTGCCGTCGATGTGCTTGCGGAAAGTGAACGAGGGGAAGGTGTTGGCGAGCGTGACGCCGGCTTTTTTGTTGGGATATTTGTCGAAGACGGCTTTGATCGCCTTGAGGATGACGGCGACGCTGGTGACGGCTGCGGTGAGTTTGAAGAGTTTCGGAATTTCGGGATCGGAAATTTCCATGACCCAGTCGATGATTTTGGCCGTGAGCGCGGCGTTCTGGGAGACGATGTCGCCTTCGGTGCCGTCGCCGCCCTGCGGGCAGCTGAGCGAATATTCAACAGCCATGCAGCCTGCGGCTTCGAGTTTCTTGGTGTTCGACTGCCAGCCGGCTTTGTCGTGTGCGTCATTGCCGGTCACGGGGCCGCCGGTCGATGCGGCGATGAGGCGATCGGGGAATTCTTCGCGCAGAATCTTCACTTCGTGAGCCACGCGGTTAATCGGATGCTCCGAAACGTTGTCGCAGTTGGCGTAGGTTTCTTTGTCGAGCTGGAACATATAACCAGCGGGAATGTGGATATCGAGGCCGTCGAATGCGGTCTTCATGAAACCACCGGCCCAGCCGGCGCGCAGTGCGCGGCGCATCTGCTCCAGGCCATCCGAAGGAGGCGCAGCCGAAAGCAGGAACGGATTGGGCAGCTTGCGGCCGAAGAAATCGGTTTCGAGCGAAACGGGCTCCCAATTGTAGCCGTCGACTTTGACGGTGCTCTTGGCAGGACGGACTTTCTCGGGCACGACGGCGTCTTTGCCGCTGAGATAATCGTCGATAACGGCAGCGATGTTCTTGCCGTTTGCAACGCCTTCGACTGCGGTCGAGGGGCCGCTCCAGCCGTCGCCTGCATAGAATACGCCTTTATGATCGATAGGCGCGACTTCGGCGCGGTTGCCGATGGCGATGATGACGTGATCGACATCGCGGCGCACCATATCTGAACCTTCGAGCGCTGCCATATTGCGCAGGCTGAATTTGTCGCCGTTCAGAACCATGCGGACCGTCTTGAGGCCCTTGACTTTGCCGTCTTCGACGATGATTTCTTTCACACTGGTGCGGCCCGTGAGCTCAATGCCGGCATCCTGAATGTGTTTCTTTTCGGCCGGTGTGAGCGGAAGTTCGCTGAATTTCTCGAGCGTAATCATTTCGGCCGATTTCGCACCAAGGCTCAGCGCTGTGAGCGCGCAGTCGACAGCAATGGCACCGCCGCCAACGACGACAACGCGGCCGTCGAGTTTCGGTTTCTTGGCGAGATAAGCATTGCCATAAATCGCCGCATCTTCGCCGGGAACATTGAGTTTATAGGGGCTGTAGATACCCGTGGTCACGAGCACGGCATCGTGTTTGTCGAGCAGTTTGACAGGATCTTCAACAGCTGTCTTTGTCTGCACTTTCACGCCGGTCGCTTCGATCATCCAGTCGATATCGCTCTTGAGCACCGACTTCGGGAGACGATCGTCGGGAATCAGGTTGAGCGCGCCGCCAAGGTTTTCGTGACGGTCGTAAATGACGACATCAAATCCGCGCTGCGCCAGCACTGCTGCTGCGCCCAGACCTGCCGGACCGCCGCCGATAATGCCCACAGATTTGCCGCGCGAAGCCGCTTTCTTCAGCTTCGGCATCACGCCCAGTTTCTTGGCCTTTTCGATCACATAGGCCTGCATTCTGGGGATTTCGATGGCCGCGCCGTCAAACGTCTTGTGGCTGCAATTGGCCTGGCAATAGGTGTTCGGGCAAATCAGACCGCACACGCCACCCAAAGGATTCGCCGTCAGAATTTCCGCCGCCGCTCTTGCAAAATCACTCTTCTCGCCCTGTTTCGCGGCCATGATGAAATCGGCCGGCGAGCAATTCACAGGACAACCCTTCATGCAGGGCTTGGTTTCGCAAAATTCACAGTTCGATGCCTGACACGCAAACTGAGCATCCGTCATAAAAATCTTGTCTAACATAGTACCTCGTTTCAAAAATTGGGGAATTGCACCCCAGTTGCAGGGGAATCTATTTTATCAGTCAAAACTGATTAAAATGCAATCCCGGAATCACGCTATCCGTTGAAAAATTTGAGCATTTTGTAAACCATACAACCACATGTTGCCAATTTAACCACATGTAAACCTTCGATTGCGCCTGTTTTTTTATTGATTCGGCCGTCTATCGGCTTGCGCCGATACGCCGGCCCTCGCCGCTATCTGTACAAACGTGCCGGTGGCCGTTTGTACAGATACGCGGCTCGATGATTTTCCGTGGGGTTCACCCACAATTTCCGTGGGTATCGCTGCGCTCACCCACCATTCGCGGGGTGTCACCCACATTTTCCGTGGGTTTCACCCACGGTTACGCATATAGCGCCCCGTTGGGGCGCAGGTGGTGATGCACTCGACGGAACATCTCGAATTCACTCATTATTTTGCAATTACCATATTGTCCGTTATTTTAAGATCGAGTTGCTCGGTTTAGGGCAAGAGTGGAGGACGCGTGAAAACCCGTTTGTTCAAAACAATAGCATTTCTGGCCGGGATATTGGCTGGAATGAATGCATCAGCCCAGGATGCCGCATCGCCGGGAACGGTATCAGACCAATACCGCATAGGCATTGATGTGCAAAACGGGAAACTGAGTATTCATGCGCATCTGGCAAATCTTGCGTCATCCGAGATCTGCTGTTTGCCGGCATTTGGACAGCGGATTGGTGAGCGATTGTCGCAGCCGCACATCAAAGATGCACAAAACGCAGACGTTCCGGTATCGATAGACGATTCAGGCTGCTTCCCGATACCAAATGCGCTGCCCGATTTATTTGTCTCCTACGATTTAACGATTGGCGAGCTGCCCGAAGACCGGGTATGGCTGGCTTCGGAGCTGTCGCCCCTGCACCGCAATCAGCTCATTGCGTTCCCCGGGGAATCACTGTTTATCGAGCGGCATGCTCGTGAAACGACGAACACCCCCCAGACAACGCATGTGCACATTTATTCCGACAGCAGCCATCCCATCGTTTCGACGCTGTCTCTCGATGAATCATCCTCTGGCGGCGATAACGGGATCTCGTTTGTTGCAGCCGATAAATACGAACTGGTGCGCAGTTACTGGACTTTTGGCAAACAGCGCATTGTGACGGCATCTTCGGGACGCATGAGCTTTATTCTGTCGATCGCCGACGACTGGACATTCCCTGTGGAATCGGTCGAGCGCGAACTGATACAGATTCTGGACGATTACGACAGCTGGCTCGGCCAGCGAACCCCGGAACATATTGCCATTTATATGTTCAATGCACCGCACGACGCCGATTATCACCACGGATTTGCAAGGCGCGGTGGTCTGATTCTGCAGATGGGGCGCTACGCTTCTTCGAATGCAGCCGTCCGGCGCATCCTTGTCGCGCATGAGCTCTTCCACCTGTATAATGGCGAAGGACTGCAGTACGAACCAGACGATTACGCTGCAACCGCATGGATGCGCGAAGGCATGACGCAGTATCTGGCGCTGAAATCTCTCGTGCGCCTGGGATTAATCAAACAGAGCGACGTCAACAGCTGGATGGGACAAAGTCTGGAACGCAACCCTCAAAGCTCGCAAACGCACAGGAAATCATCAGAAACAGCCTATCACAGAGGCTATTTCCTCAGTTACGCAATCGATACCCAGTGGTCATTGTACCAAACCAGTCTTTCGCTCGAAGGATTCTGGCAGTTTCTGGCGCAATCCAACAGTTGGACACAGCTGCACAATAACGCCAGCATCCAGAAACAGCTCGAGTTATACAGCGGCTTTGATTTCTCGGCGTTCTTCAATCAATTCATTTATGGACAGCAGGCCGTTCCCGTGAACGACATCCTTAAGGTCTCCGGCATCTGCACAGAGAATTATAAATATGCAGCAAATACAGCAGGTTTTTCGTATACCTTCAGACCAGACGATGCGCATTTATATGTAGAACGCGTGGATCCAAACGGTGCTGCAAAATTGGCAGGATTACGGGTCGGCGATATCATTGTGCCACAAAAGGATACCAGCTGGCAGGATAACCGCGACAAACAGCTGCGGGTGATTCGAAAAGACAAGCAGATGCAGGTGCGAATTCCTGTGATTCAGGTTCTCTCGAACGGCGTGAAAGTCGGAATGTGCAAATGATCACAACGAAATCAAGCGCTTACGCGTCCACATCAAGAGTTGCCGCCTTTTTAATTGGGTCAGATAGTGCCTACCCCATGCAAACCAGCCCAAACTGTACAGTTTAGCAAAATGGGGGAGGGGCCCCATTTCAATCCTTGTAGGCCATAGCAAATAGTAGGCATATAGCAGAATCCAAACAATATTGCGGATTCCAAAGGGGCCCGAGATGAGCACCGTCCGGTGAACGGTGCGAATTGAGAGGCCAGTGAGCAAATCAAATGCGCAAGTCGAAGCGCATTGCGCGAGAGACGCAGCGGATTTGATATTGCGAACTGTGGAAAAGCCCTTTGGCGGGGTCTGGGGGGCCGGAATGAGCGCCATCCAGTGAATGGCGCGAATGTAGAGCCCAGTGAGCAAATCAAAAGCGCAAGTCGAAGCGCATTGCGCGAGAGACGCAGCGGATTTGATATTGCGAACTGTGGATGAGCCCCAGAAAAAAGATAACCCTACGACGCGATCAAAGCTCTCAATGCATCGGCATTGTCTGCCATCTGAATGCCCATTCTGCGGATTTCGTCCATACGGCCAAAGCCATAGGTCATGCAAATGCAAGGGCATCCGGCATTTTGAGCGGTCTGCACATCGACCTCCGAATCGCCAATCATCACGACGTCATGCACATCCAGCTGCCAATCGCGGCACATTCTGAATATGCCTTCGGGATCGGGTTTGAGCAGCCCTTCTGCCGTCGTTCCGATCACGCAATCGAACATGCTTTCGCCCAGATGGCGCTGCACGAGTTTCTCGGTCCAGAGCTGGGGCTTGTTCGTATAGATGCCCATCTTCATGCCTTTGGCGCGCAAATCGTGCAGCAAGCTGACGATACCGTCAAACGGACGGGTCTGCGGATGTTCAAGATTCACAGCATTGGCGCGGTATTCGGCGGTAAACCGGTCGAGCGCTTCGCCCTGCAGTCCGCTGCCCCATTCGCACAGATAGCGGGAACCGTGGCCGATGCCGTCGAGCGTTTCGCGGGGCGCATGCACGGGCAGATTGTGGGCTTTCAGCGTCTGATTCAATGCGGCGGAGATATCGCCGAGCGTGTCAAGCAGCGTGCCGTCCATATCCCAGATCACGCCACGAATATGATGGAATTCAAGCGACATGTTATTTTCCGCTCCAAAATGAAAACAGCTTTTGCACCTGTGCATCGATTTGTTCGATGGGCGCACCGCCCACGCGCTGATAAATGCGGGAGGAAGCAAACAATTCCAGTGCTCGCACGCGTTTTTCGATCTCATCCTGGCCCCAGTCGACATCGAGCTTTTCGTGATATCGTCTGATTTCCCGCATGATTTCGCTGTCGCTCCAGTCCAGACGTGATTTCATCAGCACGAATATCGCCGAACTGATATCGCGGCAAGCCAGCAGACCGGCGCGATCCTGGGTAATCTGTGCCGAACGGTACCAATGCAGCAAAGCCTCGGGCAATTGTTCAGCGACGCCCAAAAGCCCCCGGGTGAGGCCATCTGCGAACCGACGCAGCGTCAAATAGGTCACATGACCGTTATCGAGTGCACCGATACCGCGCCCGAACAGGAATTTGAGCTGTGATACCGCAAGGCTGCATGCGGGTCCCGAAAGCCCGAAGAATACGCCGTCTTCGCTGCCGTAGGGTTCGAAAAAATCCTGTTGAGACGGCAAAACCTTGATGGGCAAAGTATCGTGTTCGAAAGCAAAGCACACATCGGCCCAGGCGCGTACGATATGCGCGACGCCTTTGTGGTTGAGCTCGACCGCCTGTCCCTGCAGCTTGCGGCCTTCGGTATAGCGCCAGGCCTGAAGTCCCACCGAGAGCGCCTTGTGAAGAATATGAATATCGGACAGCTGACGCTGCCGTTCGATATCCTCGAGATAGGCATAGTTCTGCACGCGAGTGGGACGATGCGCGCCATCGGCGCGCCGGCACGATACATACGACTGGAAATCAAAATCTGGCATGATGCACTCCCGGAACCTGGGGCGGATACCCCGCCTGGTCACATTCCGCATTTACCGCATTTGGTGCTTTCATGCAATTGCGCAGCGCGTTTTGTACGCGAGCGTATCGCGCAGGCGATAGCGAAGCGGGGCGGCTGTATGGGCGAAAGCCCATAGGCCGCCTCACTCAAAAAAAGCGCTATTTCTTGTCTTTAATCATTTCGTAGAAGCAGCGGCTGGCCGGCGTGTGCGTATCGTTATAGAGGTGGAGCGCGCCGCCGTGGCACATGTTGAATTTATCGCAGGTGCGGCAGGGACCGAGGTCTTTGGCCCAGTCGCGGTCGCGGTAAACCTGATACTTGTTGTTCCAGGCCTCGGAGAAGCGCTCGTTGTGGATGTCGCCCTGGTCGAAAACCGGCGAAATTTCGGGGCAGGCACCGAGTTTGCCGTCGTAGCGGATGCCGCCGACGTTGATGCCGGCGCGGCACTGGCACAGATACGGACGAACGAGTCCTTCGAATGCGTCGCCAAGATAGCCTTCCTCGCTGAATTCCAGGCGAAGCGTGTCGCCGAGTTCGCGGCGGTGACCACGGATGAATTTGAGCAGCGCGACGACATCGTCATCGTCGAGAAGCAAATCCTGGCATTCCAGGGCGCGGCCAAGCGGCATCACGGGCGCGGCACGCCAGCGCTTGATGCCGTGATCCATCACCCACTGACGCATCTCTTCCAGATGCGGCATGCAGGGCTTCGTGATCGTCGAGAGAATCTCGAGAATGCCTTTGTATCCGGCTTTATTCAGGTTGGCGATGGCTTTTTCGACGCGGGCCGACATGCCTTTGCCGCGGATGGCATCGTTGACTTCGGGGATGCTGTCGCACGAGAGCGAAATCGAGTCGATGCCGACTTCCACCAGTTTTTTGGCCATTTCTTCGTCCAACAGCGTCGAATTGGTCACCATGCCATAATGGAAACCTTTTTCGTGCAGGTGTCTGTAGATATCGAGAATGCCTTTTTTATAAAGCGGCTCACCGCCGGTGACGGCGATCATCACGCGTGGGGGATCGAAATCCTCGGCCAGCTGGTCGGTGATAGCCATCCACTCTTCTGCAGTGAGTTCGTGGTCGCGCTCATGGTTGGTGCATTCGCTGCCGCAGTAACGGCAATGGATATTGCAGCGGCGCGATACTTCAAAAAACAGATAGCGCAGTTCGTGTTCGTCGCGGTTGACAGCTGTGCGCAGCTTGTGGCGAGTCCACATTAAAGCACGATAAATTTTAAGTCTGGGGTCGGCCATGGGGGATTCCTTTATGAAAGTTAAAATAGCATGAAATGATAAAAATTGTTGTCCTTCCGGGGGGATGGACTGCTTATGGCTTATGGCTTATGGCTTATGGCTTAGAGCCTGGAGATCACCCGATGTTCAAGGCTATAGGCCATAAGCAGTAAGCAATAGAGCGAACTGTCTGAAGCGGCGCACCGGAAGATACGTCGCCTAAAACAAAGGCGCATACTGCGCATCACAGTATACGCCTGTTGTAACTTGGATTATGAGCGATTACGACTCAACGGGTTCCGGACCATAATAGGTCGGCAGGTTCTTGCATTCACCGTTGGTGATGTAGGCATCTGCGCATGCATTCCACTCGGCCGAATCATCTCTTGGACCGCAGCACTCTTCAACAGCGGGCTGAGGACCGTAATCGGTTGCTAGGCAATCACCGCCAGCGGCGTTGTACTCTTCAACGCAGGCATCATAGCCATCTGCATCCGGATCACTGCCGCAGCAAGCGATCAGATTTGGATCGACAGGTTCCGGACCATAATAGGTCGGCAGGTTCTTGCATTCACCGTTGGCGATGTAAGCTTCAGCGCATGCGTTCCACTCGGCCGAATCTTCTCTCGGACCGCAGCAATCTTCAACAGCAGGCTGAGGACCGTAATCGGTTGCGAAGCAATCACCGCCAGCTGCGTTGTACTCTTCAACGCAGGCATCATAGCCATCTGCATCCGGATCGCTGCCGCAGCAAGCGATCAGATTTGGATCGACAGGATTCGGACCATAATAGGTCGGCAGGTTATTGCTGCATTCACCGTTGGCGATGTAATCGTCGGCGCATGCCAACCAACCGTCTGCCGATGAATCGGCACCGCAGCAATCGATCACTTCCTGGCTGCTGTAGGGATCCGGACCATAGTAAGTCGGCAGGTTGCTGTTGCTGCATTCATTGTTGGCGATGTAGGCATCTGCGCATGCATTCCATGTATCGGAACCATCATCGGCACCGCAGCAGTCAATCACCTCCTGGCTCGCATAGGGATTCGGACCATAGTAAGTCGGCAGGTTGCTGTTGCTGCATTCATTGTTGGCGATGTAGGCATCTGCGCATGCATTCCATGTATCGGAACCATCATCGGCACCGCAGCAGTCGATCACCTCCTGGCTCGCATAGGGATTTGGACCATAATAGGCCGGCAGGTCGTTGGGGTCTTTCGTATTGGAACAGACGCCATTGGACGAATAATCCTTCACGCACTCGAGATATTCATTCGAACCGTTGTCCGAGCCACAGCACTTCTGAATCTGTGCCTGGCTCAGTTTATTGCCGTTGTTCTGTGAATCCCCGTCGTCGCAGCCGGTCATCAGCATGCCGAGACCAGCTATCGTCCCAATCGCTCCAACAACCATCTTTAAACAGTTTTTCAAAATCATCACACATCTCCTCATTCTTGGCGGAAATTTGCCAAATTATACGACCACATCCGATAATTTTAGCGAAAGCTTCTACCTGATGCAACTCGTATTTGTTTTTTTTGCCTCCTTAAGGCGACTATGTAGACATGTCAACCACAGTCTTTCATGCACGAGGAGCGCAATCTAGCCAATCGCGTGCCAATGCTTTGTATCAATTACGTTACTTTGTATCACATTGTTTTTTTAAGTTTTTTCTGCTCTGTATCCAACCATTATATGGGCTGGCAACGCGAGTCTCTATGATCAAAATGTCCGAAGGTATGATCTGTTTGTCATAGGGAGTGTGGGTGGCTTATGGCTTATGGCTTATGGCTTATGGCTTATGGCTTATGGCTTATGGCTTATGGCTTATGGCTTATGGCTTATGGCTTATGGCTTATGGCTTATGGCTTATGGTTGGGTATCCAGATTACCTAAAGTCTAAGTATCACAAGCTCAAAGCTCTAAGCTCAAAGCTCAAAGCTCAAAGTTCAAAGCTCAAAGCTCAAATATGGCTTACGGCTTGGAGCTCCAGATCGCTTCTGGTTTCGGACGCCACGAGCCACAGCCTTGAGTTCCAGGTGCTAGGGAATCAGCCCGCCAAAGTTCGTCTGATCTGTGGATAACCGCAATTTTTCGAGCGCAGCCAGAAAATCTGCCGGATATGGCGCATTAAAATCGCAGGGCGCACCGGTTATCGGATGGTTAAACATCAGCCTTTGGGCGTGCAGAGCCAGTCTGTGAATCGCCTTGTGATTTGCCGCAGGTCCTGTCGCATACAGTGGATCCGCCAGAATCGGCGCATGATGTTCGCTCAGATGCACGCGCACCTGATGCGTGCGTCCCGTTTCGAGCCTGCAGGTCACAAGCGCATACCCCTGCGCATTGCGATCGATCACGCAATAATCGGTTATCGCGCGCTTGGGCGCATCAAATCTCGACGTATACTTAATGCGCTGGGTTGGATGGCGGCCGTATGGCGTATCGAACCGGCCGCTTTGCGGCAGATGCGGTGCATAACAAATGGCCCGGTAAATGCGGTAAACATCATGCTGCGCAAACATTTGCACCAAAGCCGCATGCGCCTCTTTTGTGCGGGCAACGATTAAAAGGCCGCTGGTATCGGCATCCAGACGATGCACGATGCCGGGGCGTTCGGGATCACCGACATCAGCGATAGCCGGATCCATCGAAACAAGCGCATTCACCAGTGTATGATCGGCGTGTCCGGCCCCTGGATGCACGACCAGTCCCGCCGGTTTGTTGATCACAAACAGATGGGCGTCGCTGTACACGATATCCAGTGCGATATCAGCCTGCGGCGCAGGCGCACCGCTTACGGCAGGTGCCGGCACATCCAGCGATATCGTATCGCCCGTCTGGCATTTGCGCGAAGCTTTCATGCAGACCGCATCGTTCACAAGCACGCCGCCGTTCTCGATAATTCTTTTGATCTGCGCACGGCTTATTTCGCCGCAATGCGATGCGATCACAGCATCCAGCCGGGAATCGCCGTCTGTTTCGGTTACCCGGATAATCATAGATTTTCCAAATATGCACGAATCTTATAGCGCAGCGCATCTGCGATAACCTGCTCGGGCTGCGCAGCATCGATCACAATTGCGCCTTTAATCCGTGGCACAAGACGCTCAAATGCATCCGCAACTTTAACAAGGTTATTGCGTGTTTCGAACGCATCGAGTGTCTGACGGCCAGCGCTGATGCGGGAAATCGCCGTATCGACATCGAGTTTCATGTAGACCAGAATATCTGCCTCGGGCGCAAATTCACGGTTCTGCACATAGATATCGTGCTGCAGTGCAACAGCATCCGCACCGGTCTCGTCATAGCGAGCGCCCTGATACGCGACCGAACTGTAGAGATAGCGGTCGGTGATCACGATTTCCCCGCGCTCCAGCGCCGGAAGAATACAGGTCTCGAGGTGCTCGCGCCGATCGAGCACAAACAGCTGCCGCTCGTCGTCGGGCGACAAACGATGGTGGCTGTTGGCCGCTGCACGAATCTGCTGGCCATACTGCCCCCGGGTTGGCTCTGCCGTCACGCACACCGTATATCCCTGTGCTTCGAGATAGCTCGCCAGCATGCGGATTTGCGTGGATTTCCCGGCACCATCGATGCCTTCGAATGCGATGAGTATGCCTTTCATAATGCGCTCATTTCAAACTGCGTGCGGCATTTGCAAAGACATCGCCGCGCTGCGTGTAGCTTTTGAACATATCATAGCTCGAACAGCCCGGCGACAGCATCACGACCTCGCAGCCGTGTGTTCTTGCGTAATCATATCCGCGCACGACGGCATCTTCGAGCGTCGTGCAAAGCGTGATGGGACAAGGCTTATCTCCCCATTTTGCCTCGCGCATAAACCGTTCGGTGAGCGCCCCGATCAGCATGATCTGACGCACATTCTTTTGCATATCATCGATCCATGCGGTGAGCGAAAGGCCTTTGTCGACGCCGCCAACGATCAGAACGGTCGGCTTGTCAATCGCAGCAAGTGCCGCCATCCCCGCATGCGGATTGGTCGCCTTCGAATCGTCGATGAATTCAACGCCGTTTACCGTGCAGATATGTTCGATGCGATGATGCGGCAATGTATAGGTTTTCAGCGCCTCCGCGATATCCTCAAACCGGCAGCCCATGGCCAGCGAAGCCAGCACGGCCCCCATGATATTCATCACATTGTGAATGCCCCGGAACTGCGGAAATTCATAAGGCAGCGCATGACTTTGTTCGTTGTGATTAAAATGGATGGTCTGATTCTCAAACCATGCAAAATCCCCGGCATTATCGGGAATATCCTTGCGCGCACTGCCATACCATCCGCATCTGGCCTGTGTATATGGCGCCCACGTGCAGATTTCGGGGTCCGAAGCATTCAAAAAGGCGATATCGCTTTTATCCATCAGCCCAAGGGGTCTGCGCTTCGTCGACACATAAGCCTGCCAGTCGCCCTTGAAATATTCGCTGTGATCTTCGGCGATATTCGTCGCGATCAACACATGCGGCCTGAATTTCGGGCAGAACACGAGCTGAAATGCGCTCGTTTCGACGACATAGCAATCGGGCTCATCATCCTCCATCACGACCTGGCACAGCGGAATGCCAACGTTTCCGCCCATCTTGTTGCGCACACCGCAGGCATTGAGAATATGCGACGTGAGCGTTGTGGTCGTCGTTTTCCCGTCGGTTCCGGTAATCGCAACGATCGGTTTGGTGGTTGCCCGAAATCCGAGTTCAAGTTCGGCAATCACCGGAATATTGCGGCTGGCCGCTTCCATTAATATAGGCGTGCTGGGTTCGAGCCCGGGGCTGGTCACAATCACAGTCGCATCGGCGATTTCATTATGCCCCAGAACGAGCCGCGTTCCGGGCGGCAGCTTCGATTCGAATTCAGCTCGTCTGGATTCATCGGCACTGTCCGATGCCACAATGGTTTTGTAGAACTTAGACAGCAGACGGGCTGCTGCAATACCCGAAGCGCCAAGGCCAAAGATGGCGATGGTCTGATGATTGGGAAGCGGATCGATAAGCATTTTGAGTATCCTTGCAAAGCATTCGGTTCTTTGGGTTCATCGCCTGCAGCTTAAATCAGCCGCAAGCCATAAGCCATAAGCCAGCCATATCCTCCGTGGACATGGCACGGGTTTTATCATCCCGACGCGTCATCTTGTCAATGTTTCAACAATTTCTGGCAGAGCTACCGTATTAAAACCTGGATCAGATGTTGTCCACACCACGCAGACCAGCCAAAACTGTATTGTTTAGCGAAATGGGGAAGGGGCCCCACTTCAATCTTTGCAGGCCATAGCAGATAGTATGCATATAGCAGTATCCACACCTTATTGCAGGTTCCAAAGGCCTCAGGTCTTTGGCGGGGTCTGGAGCAGAGCCCCAGAAAAAAGAAGTAAATGCGGTGACTCTGAATTTCCATTTGCCCAGACGAAACATAATCACTATAAGGACAACCGGTTTTTGGTTTGCTGCCCAAAGGTATGATATCGACATGAAACAATTATCATTGATATGGCTTGCGATTTCGCTTTTTTTGCTTGGATGTGAAACCTCGGTCGGAGACAAATGCGAGACATCGAACGACTGTCCCACAGGCACGATGTGCGACATGGATTCACCGGGCGGCTATTGTCTTGTGTCGAACTGCGAAACAGACCAGGAATGCCCCGAAGACGCTGTCTGTGTCTTTTTCCACAAAGATCTGAGCTACTGTCTGAAAAAATGCAAAAAGAACTCAGACTGCCGCAAAGAATATACCTGCCGCGACGATATCGAGGCGAGCTACAAATTCTGTTATATAGCCCCCAGCGGCACCTATGGCCGTGACGAGAACAACAAGCTGGATTACGAGCCGCCTTCGGAATCGCAGCAGACCGAGGAAATTCCTGCAGAAGAATAACCTCTAGATCATTGCCTGAATGAGTTCGGCCGGATGGCTGCTGGCGCGGGCAGTTAAGCGAACGCGGTGTGAAAGCACCTGCGGTGCAAGCGCAGCGATATCGTCCGGCAATACAAAATCGCGCTGATGGAACAACGCTCGTGCGCGGGCTGCGCGCAGCAAATCGATCATGGCGCGCGTCGATGCGCCCTGCGCGATCTGGGCATTTTCCCGCGTTTTGTGCACCAGCCCCAGAATCATCTGCATGATATCGTCGGTTGCACGAATCTGGTCGACATGCTGCAGCAGCCGCCGGATATCCGCTTCGGTCAGAACGGGATGAATATCGGGAACGACCGTCGCATTCTTCAAAATGTCGAGTTCAGCCGATGCATCGGGATAGCCCATCGAAATGCGGAACAAAAAGCGGTCCAGCTGGCTGTCGGGAAGCGGAAAAGTGCCCGAAAAATCGACGGGATTCTGTGTCGCGATCACCATAAACGGCGTCGGCAGCTTGCGCGAAACGCCATCGATGCTCACCTGGGTCTCGAACATCGCCTCGAGCAGCGCGCTTTGCGCACGCGGTTCTGCCCTGTTTATCTCGTCGGCGAGCAAGATGTTCGTAAAGATGGGCCCTTCGTGAAATACAAACGTCTCCTTGCGGGGATCGAAAATGCTCACCCCAAGGATGTCGGAGGGCAAAATATCGGATGTGAACTGGATGCGCCGGTGCGAAAGCCCAAGACTCGCAGCAAATGCCGATGCCAGCGTCGTTTTGCCAACGCCGGGCACGTCTTCGATCAGTAGATGCCCCGATGCCAAAAAACAAATAATCGTAGCTTCAATGGCGTCATCCTTGCCGCGCAGCGCTTTCTGAATGCTTTGCGACAACGATACCAGCTTCTCCTGGCACCACGCCAGATCCAGTTCTGTCTTTTCCGATGTCATCTGATTACTGCTGATAGGTGTACTTGGCGTCGACTTTGAGCAGCGAATCGAGTTTCCCCGCTTCGACCGGATAGCGATTGGCAAAATCGATGAGCAGTGTAATCAGCTTGTTCAGCGACGGCGTAATCTTGCGCTGCACAGTCTCGCGATAGACCTCAGCTTCGCTGGCTTTCAGCGATGCCATCTTGGCCTCGAAAGCTTTCGAAGCCTTGCGCATATTCTTCTCGTTTTCCTTGATATAGGCCGAGAATTTGTCGATGAGCGCGTTGGGATTGTCCATGTTTTCGGCCACGATATTGCTCATCTCGGCAAAATAATTGGCAACGATATCGCCGGGATCGTTCGATGGTGCAGGTGCTGCTGCAGGGGCTTCGGCGGCATCACCATCTTCAGCCGCAGGCGCTTCGGCAGCCGGGGCTGCAGCAACCGCTGCATCTGCCGGGGCCGCTGCCGCGGCATCCGCCGGTTCCTGCGCAAATACCAGACCTGATAACGACATCACAACCGCCACACAGGCAATTGCCAATAAATGATGAATTCTGCGAATCATTTTTACCTCATATCTGTTCCATGGGCTGCGCCAGCGCTCTCCCACGGCTGAATGCTGCAGATGCAACGCCCAAATGGGGCGTATCGGGTTGGGATAATATCACGGATTGCCAGCGTTTTGAAGTGGCGTTCCGCGAAACGTCTTTACTCTGCCTCCCCCACCAACTATCTGTAATCGTCTTCTTCTCTGCCCGCAATGGGAACGCCCTCGGGCAAATCAAGCAGCGGCAAATCCTGCGAAATCACCGGCTTGTGTATTCGTCTGTACTCTTCTTCGTTGAGCGGTGGCAAGCCTTTTTCTGCGCGCAGCGCATTCGTCAGCGGCCGCGGCAGATTATCATTCATCAGCATCCCAAGTTTGCGGCATTCGGCGATCGCCGCCTCGGTGAGCTGTGACAATCCTATAGCCGCATTATCGCGTTTTGCATAAAAAGCGGCCTTCAGAACCGTCTGCTTGATATAACCGCCGCTGATTTCAAAATGTTCCCCAAGCAAACCAAACGGAATCCCCTTGCGCACCGGTGCATTGGCCGGAATCAGCGATTTGAACAGCTGTTCCCGCGTCTGCGCATCGGGCATCGGGAAGTTGATGCGATACCGAATGTGCCGCTTGAATGTATCGTCTATCACCGATTCGTTGGTCGTCGTCAGCACCGTTACGCCTTCGAAATTCTCAATTTTCTGCAACAGATGCGACAAATCGCCAAACCCGGTGCGATCGGCCAATCGACGGGCAAACAGCGCATCAATTTCTTCGAGCAGCAGCATGGCATGGCTGTGATCTGCCTCGTCAAAGATCCTGGCCAGGCTGATCTCGCTCTCGGCATCACCGCTGTTCGCCAGCCGCGACAAATCGATGCGGAACAAATCCAGCCCAAGCTCGTTGGCGATGATGCTGGCCGCCATCGATTTTCCCGTGCCCGGCGGACCATAAAACAGCACGCTCAGACCGCGCCCCTGCGCATCCTGATCGCCAAATCCCCACTCGGAATATATCGTGTCCTGAGACTTCGCATACAACAGCACTTCGTCGAACTTTTCGCGCTCAGATTCGGGCAGAATCAACTGATCGGGCCGGAACGTCGAAGGCGGCATCAAATCGGCGATATCGCTCAGTTTGAGCGTGAAATAGCACCGGCAGGCTTTGTCGAGATCGTTGATATCGATGCGCTTTCGCCTCAGCAGCATGCTCTGCCGCTTTGCCTCGGCCGCCGCCTGACGTATCTGCGGTTCACTCATCTCGTAGCGACGCGCAATGGCTTCGATGGTTTCGGCATTGGGGCTTCGTTTGTCGCCGCCCAAAACCTCGGTCCACAGCGCAATGCGATGCTCGAGCCCCGGCAGCGGAATACCAATCTGCATCATGCCCTTGGTCAAATCGACCAGCCACATCGGCATCATCTCGACACCCGCAATCCAGGTTTCCTTCGACAAACAGCCACGCAAAACGATTTGGTGCGCCCCCGAAATCTGTTCCGGCAGCTGCGCGCAGTCCAGATATACCAAATCATTGCCCAGTCTCGCATCCCTGAACAGCGCCCCGAACCGCGTCTTCATCTCATCCGGCGAAAGCGCCAGCAAACTCGCCAAATCTGCGCAAATCAGATGGCGGTTCATCATCGTGGCAATCGCATTGGCCACCCGTGCCTTGTCGGCATCAGCCGGGCCTGTGAGCAGCGCAGGCAGCGATTGCCCGCGAATCATCTGCACGATCGCGGTCTGACAATGCTGCGGTAGATACAGACTGCCCAACTCGACATCTTCACAACGCCGCACCGCATGGCACGCCAGCGACTCATCCAATCGTTCGCCCAAATCGTTTGGATTGCGCAGAAAATCGACGACGCGATCGGCAACCATCACCTCGCGCGCCGACAGATTGCGGTCGCCATGTTTACCCGCGCGCGGCGCAACAATCACAAGCGCATTCCGACACAGCGGCGCATCATACGCAAGCCGCGACAGATACTGCTCAAACTCGCTCAAATCGCCATTCGCAAGAATCTGGCAAAGGCTTCCGGCGGTCATGCCGCGCATGCCTGCCGCACAAACGCACAAATCACGCAGCGCCGGGGCGAGCACCATCGCCGCCAGCACAGCCAGAATCTCGATATCGGCAGCATCCAGCCCAAAGCGCGCCTGCAATTCGGCCATCCCGACGAAGTCAGCATCCGGCGATTCGAGCCAGCACGCCAGCGTTTGGGGCACCGACGATGCATCGCGCAAATCGCTCAGCAACGCATCAAATTCCTTCCCCAACTTCAGCTGCTCAATCAGGCGCATCGCCGAAATGCCGCATAGAATCCCGAGTTCCGAAGCTCGTTTTAGGTAATTCTTCACCCGCAGCCAGCCAAATTCAATCAGTCCCGATAGATTCTGTTGTGTCTCACTCATGCGCACCTCCGCAAAACAGACGCGTTTTAACGCATTTCCATCTTTAATAAAAGGCCATGATTTGAATACGCTCGCTTTGAGACGCGGCTGACGCACGTCTCTGCAGCTCACTGGCGCGGCTATCCGTGCCTGCAGCACGGATACGCCTTGCGCGGCGGCCTATGCTGCGCATACGGCCGCCCATCATTTTGTAATGCTGCGCAGCGCACCGGCGGCTTTTTGCATCCGCGCCATAAATGGTGCCGAATCCTCGTCGTCCGCCATCATCAGGCCATAGCCCAGTTCCGACAAAAACGTCTCGAACGCCAGACGCGTAAACAGCGTTTGCTGCCAGACCCCGGCAGTTGCAATGGTTTGCGGCGACTGCACGGGCTGCGACAAATGCAGCGCATCGAAAAACTGCTGCAGTTTGTCCGACTGCGACAAATCAATCGCCTTTTTGATATACCGTTTGCCCGCGTCGATATTGGGTGTTTCGATCATCACCGCATGCTGCAGGCAAACCTCCGGCACGTAAGGTTCGACGGAATCACACGAATCGCTGCCGAATTCTGCTTCGGCACTCTCCAGACAATTCAGGGTGAACTGCCAGTCGATATCGCCCAGCTGGCGATATACCGTCCACAGCTTGTTCCAGCCTGCATGCCGAACCGGACGATAATCGTTCATGCTGTACAGATAGCACCAGGGATCGACCAGCCCCACACAAAGCGGCCGGGATCCGTTATAGCTGTTGTAAAGCGCCGGCTTGAGCGCATACCGCAGATCGGTCTTTTGCGCGATGGGCTGATGCAAGGGCATGCCAAGCAGATACAGACCATATTCGAGCGCATAGCTGCCATATTGCGCATTCAGGCTTTTGTCGGCGGCGAGCTTAAAATAGTCGTCTGCAGGCTTTGGAAGATCGAGCAATCCCGGATACAGCCACGAGATTTTAACCACCGTCATGGCTGCGGTTCCGGTCGGATCCCGCTGAATCACGCCATACGCCAGTTTTTTGGCATCTTCGTCAAACCGCGGGTCGGTGAGCACATCCGCCGCAAATTCGGCCGCAAAATAGCCGCCGGGATTGTGTTTAAGCGCTTCGGCAAGCGCATGCAAAACCGATTTGCTGTCGGCCGGAATCTTGTCAAGCAGCATCGCTTCGATCCGCTTCCACATCGCACGCCCGCGCAGCGCATTAATCATCGCATCTCCGCACGATTCGGGCGGTTTTGACGTTCCCGGTTCAGCCACACACTTCAATTCTGCCGCAAATCGTTCATTCGACAGATTTTCGATCATCCGCGCCATGCCTGCATGCACCGAAACATCCACCGATGCATCGATCATCGCAATGCCCAAAACAAGGGAACAGACGTCTGTTTTATCCTGAGCTTCGAGAACCGATTTAATCTGCAGCAAAAACGCATTTCGAGCCTCCCGCCGGGATTTATCGTCGGTTTCGAGATATCTGGCATCGCGGGCAGGACGATTCAGGCTTTCGATAATTGCCCCCAGCTCGGTGCACAGTAAGCCAGCATTGGGAGATTTAAAGGCTTTTTCGAGATATGCTGCCGATTTTTTTGCGTCGCGAGCAACGCCGAATCCGCCCGCATAGAGACCGGCCAAAGCCAGATTTGCACGGCTGTTTTCGGGTTCTTCGGCCAGTTTCGCAAGCGGCGCAATCATCGACTGCATCCGGGCTTCATCGGGTTCAAACGATGGCAGGTTGCGCGTTATCCAGTAATAAGCCGTCCGAAGCGGCGCGATTTGCATGGCACGGCGATACAGCATCCATGCGGCCTGCGCGTCCCAGGTTTTATCGAGCGCCTGGCTGCATCCAAACGTCTTGTTATCCCCAAATCCCGGTTGATAGCGCACGCGATAGACATTTCCGAGCGCATCGGTTTGGGGGCTGTGCATGAGGTGATTCCCGGCAAGACGGCACAAAGCCTCGGCATCGTCAACATCGACGTTGAACGCATTATCGACAAACCACTGGTCGCTGCACCATGATGCGCATTCGCCGTGCGAGTGAATGATGTCGTTTTGAGCGGCGCCCAAATCGTTCATGCAGACCAATTCGCGGTTCAGGCGCAAATCGAGATACCGGCACAATAACTTCATATCGCCGTTAAATGGCAGCTTCGAATCGGAAAAAGCAGCTGCACCATATTTTTGTGACAACAGGCCGAAATCGTCACACGAACCGGATTCGAGGGTTTGAAGCAGCCGATCGGCTTCATCAATGGCCGCTTCGTCAAGCGAACGCGGTGCATCTTTGAACCAGACATCGCATGGATGCACAGGTTTCGCCGCAGCCTCAGCGATTTCGCCATTTTTCGCAGTTTCAGGCGATGGCGCACCTTCCCCCGAGGCACCATCCGCCAATGCATTTTCACCGATATTGCGGATGGCGGCGGTTTGCGAACCGGTATTTTCAGAAGATTCATTATCGGCCGGGGTTTTGTGACATGCGCACAACCCCAGACAAATGGCGATAATGGCGATCAAACGCATTTTCATCGTCATCCCCACAAATCATACATTTCGACGCACCCGTCAGGACGCCACCGCCAGCGCCCCATAGGGGCGCTTAATATTATAATTCGACGCGCCCGTCAGGGCGCAACCAACAGCGCCCCGTAGGGGCGCTTGATATTAGCCGTGGGTGAGCACAGCTCACCCACGGCAACGCGCGTTGTATGCGCCAGCGGCGCATAAACGCGCGCGCGGCGTATCGCACCGCGATAGCCGCGCCAAATCATACCGCGCGGCGTATCGCACCGCGATAGCCGCGCCACACAAAAAATCAATTCAAATATTTGGGTTTGATATCCTCGCCGGGGACGTAGGCGAGTTTGCTGTTTTCGGTGTAACGTCTGAGGGCTTCGACCTCGTCGGCCAGAATTTCGGAATTGGCGGGCACTTCCTGCGGGGCATCGGGCGGCTGAGGAACGGCGTTGTCTTCGGGCTGCGCGCCGGCATTGGTGAGTTTTGACGGATCGTGTTTTTTGCCAAATCCGGCTTTGATGGGATCGAAGCCGATGCCGAATACGCTCGTCACGTTCGAGACGGCGATAAATGCGCGGTCGTCGATGGATTTGACCGTTTTGTAGATGGACTGGGCTTCGCGTTTGCGGGCGACGAGGAAGACCGTTTTGGTGTGCTGTTTGGTGAACCAGCCAATCGACTCGAGCAATGTCGCGCCGCGGCGGTGCTGATGAATGATGGCGTCGCAGATTTCGCTGTATTTGTTGGTGAAGATGAACATCTGGACCGACTGGCGGCGGCCGTTGCTAATGGTGTCGAGCGCGTAGGCCGCAACGCCCATAAACACGTAGCCGTATGCGACTTTTTCGATGCTGCCGTCGGGCATAAAGTAGGACGACGCGATGACGCACGCATCAAAAGTGAGGTAGAGACGGCCCCAGCTGAGGTTCTTGTACTTCGAGATGATGAGGACGATGATGTCGGAACCGCCGGTCGATGCGCCGTGCAGCAGATAAGTCGAAATGCCGGCTCCGGCGACGATGCCGCCCATGATGCCGCTGAGCAGTTTGTTGCTGATGATGGGCACATCGGGCACCGAGAAGAGCGGCAGCGGGATGAACCCCAGAAACATTTCAGGCTCGACGTGGGCACCCGGTGCCGGGATAATTTTGAGAAACAACGTGAGCAACAGAATACCAAAGACGGTTTTGAGGCTGAATTCCTTGCCGAGAACGGCGAACGCGATGCCGCACAAGATGACGTTAAACCCAAGGTACGACGCGGAAATCGAGATTCCCGTGGTGTAGTAGACCATGGCGCTGATGCCGCCGAATCCGCCGCCGACGAATCCATGCGGAAGCACGAACATGTTCCATGCGCAGGCATAGAGCGCCAAACCAATCGTGATCCAGAACCACTCTTTCGCAAAAGCCCAGATTTTTACGATATCTACAGACATTCAGCAGTCTCCGGTGAAAAAAAGGCGCACACGAATCGCGTACGCCTTTGGGTGCAACGCGAGTGTGCGGTCTACAACAAATCGCGTTAAATTTCACGGATTATTCGATAGTTTACGCCATAAACGATTCATCCCTATGCCATGTTGGACGGCTTGCGCCGTAAGCGCATGATTTGCACGGTTACGCGCCGCATGCGGCAAGAGGCGTTGTTCCGCGAACGCCCCATTTCCCACAGTTCGCAATATCAAATCTGTTGCGTCTCTCGCGCATGGCGCATCGACTTGCGCATTTGATTTGCTCACAGGCCTCCCGATTCGCACCGTTCACCGGACGGTGCTCCTCTCTGGCCCCACAATGATGTGCCGATCATTACAAGTACCGGTATGAGCGCAAATCATTAATATCTAAGTATCACTTATCATTTCTGTAATTCGTTGCTTTCAAATATACATCCAACAAAAAGTCATACTCTGTCTTACCATCATGATTCATCGATTTTATAGGCATCCTTATAGTTAAAGAAGGTCTGAACGCCGTGCAATTTGCACGGCTCTCTGGCGAAATAGGCTGCCCCAACAATATTATCCATCCTCCCTTTCGAATCGCTCGATCACGCATTCATGCGCTTTTTTCTTGGTATAGCTGATGCCCACCAATATCACCTCACCATAGAAATCCTTTAACGAATCCGGATACTTGTTTTCGTGTATCTGATCGATCGCGGCTTTTACTTCCTGTTTGAACTTGAGTTCGATGACCATGGCAGGGCTGGGATTTCTCTTTTTGGGCAATAATACAATATCGGCAAAACCTTTTCCCGTCGGGAATTCGCGAATCATCTTGTATTGATTATCGGCGAAAAAGCACAATACGGATATCACGCATGCCAGAGCGTTTTCGTTGTTGTACGCCAGGACGGACGTCATGTTCTGGTGCGTTTCTTCGACCATGCGGGCTACGGTGGCGTTGTCTTCGGCGAGGATGGATTCGATAAACTTTCGGGAACGCAGGTAGGGCTTTATCGCATCGGGCCAGGAGCATTGTTTGAGCGCCGCGCGAAATGCCATGCGCACTTCCTCGTTGGGAATGAAAACCTGCGACACTTCCTCGTCAATGGCCAGATAGCCGATATGCGTCAGTAGCGTAAAGCAGTCGTCCTTGCACTTGGGCATCGTAAACGAATTGTCATACGAACTCGTGTCGACGTTAACGCGCCCACCGCCGATCAGACACATCACGTCGTCGTAAATGCCGTCCAAATCCGCGTTGATATAGTCACGCAACGATTCAAATGAATCCGTCTGCGTCCAGTAGCTACCGAATGCACGGTTCTTCATCGCCCGCGCCAGCGAGTTGGGATTATACACATGATGTTCATGCGGAAACATATAGCCGTCGTACCATTCGGCGGCCTCGGCGCGACTCATGTCGAACTGTTTGCACAGTGCATCGACTTCCGAGGGAAGAAATCCGACAAAGGGTTCAAGTACCAGAGGACGCAACATCGTGTATTCCTCAAACTGATTCAGCGACGACTGCGTCTTATACTTTTTGACGGGAAGAATGCCCGTGATATAGGCCAATGCAATGACATCATCCACATCTTCCTGTTTGAACAGATCGCGCAAAAAGTGAATCCATTCCTTCTGCAATGCTTCGTCATTCGGACAGAACCGAAATACGGCGTCCCACTCGTCGATCACAAAGACGAACCGTGCACCCGTCTTTTCGTGGACTTTGATCAGGGCATTGACTAATCTCATTTGATTCAAGCCAGCGATATCTGACCATTTGGCGCACACTTCCTCAAGAACACTCGCCTCGATGCGGTCAATAAAGGTCTTGGGATTGTCACCGCGCAGAAAGAACGCCTGCACATCCAGGCCGATCACGTCATATTTGTTGATATGTGCTTCGTATGACGGATCCTGCGC
>JAEEGL017370125.1_pt1 | contig 23165 bp, 23 predicted proteins | sample 9134231 | NCBI WGS metagenome assembly JAEEGL01 (sample SAMN16246548, study PRJNA631951) | gut metagenome | biome: gut microbiome; feature: rumen; material: fiber-attached | host: Bos | place: Iran: Karaj | collected 2018-10
AGGCGAAAGCCCTGAGTACATCAGTTTTGTTAACGAAATGGTAGCACTTAACAGTTCACGAGTATGATTTTGCCGGATTCTCTACTCATTAAAAGGGGTGTTATATTACATTCGACTATTTTCGAATACATCGACCACGGTAAATTTTTTGTCATAATCGGCGAAGACGAGGAAAATTATATAGGATTGTTTTTCATTAATTCAAACATAAACTACTTCAATCGCAAACAGGAATTGCTTGAAATGCAATATCCGTTATTGAAACGAGATTATAAATTTTTGGATTACGACTCATTCTTGTGCTGCACAGAAATCACAAAACTCAACAAGAAAAAACTGTCGGATTCTTTTCCAACAAAAGTTTCCGAATATAAAGGAGCATTGCAACAAGAGCATCTTGACGCCGTACTAAATCTTGTAAGGAAGTCAAAACTCTTCACTGACGAAGAAAAAGAAATTTACTTCAAGTAGTTTTTATGCCGACTACCTCCAATACTTCGCCACATCGAATACACCAACGAAGATTTCAACAACCCCACACAATACATCGCCGACAAGCCCTTGGACACTGGACTCTTGTTCTTGCGCTCCACATTGAACGACTTTCGCGCCCTGCTTCAATACCGCATATTCCTCGCAGGAATGACACCATATTACGATCATTTTTCCACCAATTCCTACGGCACCAACGATTTTCTCACCGTCCCCGAAAGGCAGATGGAGAGTTTCAAGATAATCGTAGAATCCGGCAACGAGAACATCATCGTGCGGCAAAATGAAGTTCCTTCTTTGATTTCTGGCGACCGTGTCGTCGTCATCGGCGGTCCTTTTGCAGGGTCGAAGGCGTGGTGATGAAATACAAGCATCAGAAAAGGGGTTTGTGGAATTGCAGGGGGTGGGGAGATACGCAACGGCGTATGTGTCGGGGGCGTGGATAAGGAGGGTGAACAATGCATAATGTAATGCATAATGTAATGCATAATTCATAATGCATAATTGGGCGTCCGCCGGATGGCAAATCGTAAATCAACAAATCATAATTCATAATTAATGAAAGTTGTAATTCTTGCAGGAGGATTTGGTACTCGAATTTCAGAAGAATCGCAATTCAAGCCAAAACCTATGATTGAAATTGGCGGGATGCCTATTTTATGGCATATTATGAAAGAATATGCTTATTACGGTCACAATGAGTTTATCATCTGTGCTGGCTATCGTCAAGAATATATTAAAGAGTGGTTCGCCAATTATTTTCTGCACAATTCTGACGTAAGTTTTGATTTTCGTAACGGCAAAAACGAAATGAGCGTCCTCGTGAGCCATCTCGAATCGTGGAAGGTTACCGTAGTTGATACAGGCTACAATACGATGACTGGCGGACGCATCAAACGGATTCAGAAATATGTTGGGAACGAGCCGTTCTTTATGACATACGGCGACGGAGTTTGCGATGTGAATATTAATGAATTGTTGAATTTTCACAAGTCGCACGGCAAAATTGCAACGCTTACTGCCGTCAAGATGAAACAAGACAAAGGCGTTCTTGATATTGAAGGAGGCGCGGTAAAATCGTTCCGTGAAAAAAATCTCGCTGACGGTGCGTCTATCAATGCTGGCTATATGGTTTTGCAACCCGGGATTTTTGATTTGATAGACGGCGATGATACTGTATTTGAAAAAACACCTCTTGAAAAACTTGCAGACAAAGGAGAATTAATGTCGTACATACACGAAGGTTTCTGGCAGTGTATGGACAATATTAGAGAAAAAAATATGTTGGAAAGGCTTTTGCAAGAAGGCAAGGCTCCTTGGAAAAAATGGGAGCGGGAAGTACCAAAAAAGAAAATATAAATCATACAACAATTTATGTCAAGAAAGGAAGAATTAAAGAAACAAATTTTGGATTTGACGAGGGAATACTATCAGGCCGTTCACGCACCTCAACCAAAATTTGAACCTGGCAAGACCAAAGTCAATTACGGCGGACGTTTTTTCGATGCAGAAGAAATAGTCAATCTCGTTGATTCCTCATTGGATTTTTGGCTAACAGCTGGTCCATGGGCGCATAAATTTGAAACTCGTTTCGCACAATGGCTCGGTGTAAAATATTGTTCGCTTTGTAACAGTGGTTCATCTGCCAATTTACTTGCATTCAGCGCATTAACAGCTCACGAATTAGGTGATAGGGCAATTAAACGAGGCGACGAGGTAATCACTGTGGCGGCTGGTTTCCCAACAACAGTGGCTTGTATTGTTCAATTTGGGGCAGTACCAGTGTTTGTAGATATGAATGAAGACGAAGGCAATATTGATACATCACAATTAGATGCCGCGTACAGTTCCAAAACGAAGGCTGTCATGGTAGCCCATTCTTTGGGCAATCCTTTCAATATAGAAGTAGTCGTCAATTTCTGTAAAAAACACAATCTGTGGCTGGTGGAAGACAATTGTGACGCACTTGGCTCCGAATATTTCATTGATGGCAAGTGGAAAAAGACTGGTACTATTGGCGACATCGGAACAAGCAGTTTTTATCCTCCACATCACATGACAATGGGTGAAGGAGGTGCCGTCTATACTAACAATCATGAACTCGACAAATACGTAAAAAGTTTCCGAGACTGGGGACGCGATTGTTGGTGTGTAGGTGGTGTTGACAATACTTGCGGATGCCGATTTACCAAACAATTTGGCAATCTTCCCGTAGGTTACGACCATAAATACGTTTACAGCCACTTGGGATACAACTTGAAGGCTACCGATATGCAGGCGGCTATTGGTTGTGCACAGCTGGAAAAACTTGATTTAATTGTGAGCCGCCGTCGTGAAAATTATCAAACTATGTATGACGGTTTGAAAGGTACAAGGGGATTGTTGTTGCCTGAACCTCAGAAAAATAGCAGACCGAGTTGGTTTGGATTTTTCATTACAGTAAAAGACAATGCCGGCTACACTCGAAACGAGTTGACAAGCTATCTTGAACAACACAAAGTGCAGACACGTAATCTATTTGCGGGCAATTTGCTAATGCATCCCGCATTTGAAAGTTACGTGAATGGCAAGGATTTCCGCACAATCGGCGATTTGCCTGTAACAACAAGCATAATGAACAATAGTTTTTGGCTAGGTGTATATCCTGGTATGACGGCAGAGAAGTTACAGTATATGATTGACACAATCAAGGCATTTGTGGCTACAAAAGCATAGCAGAATGATTGACATTTTTGATAATTTCTACCGAGGCAAACGCATCCTCATTACTGGTCATACCGGATTCAAGGGTTCATGGCTTGCTATATGGTTGCATGAATTAGGCGCAGAGATAATTGGCGTGAGTCTTGAACCATTTTCCGACAAAGACAATTATGTCCTTTCTGGCATAGGGGGCAAAATAAAAGCGGACATCCGTGCCGACATTCGCGACCTCGGTCGTATGAAGGAAATTTTTGCCGAATACAAACCCGAAATTGTCTTCCATCTGGCGGCACAGCCATTAGTACGGTTGAGTTATGAACAGCCTGTGGAAACATACGAAACCAATGTAATGGGTACTGTGAACATTCTTGAAGCAATCCGTGCAACTGATAGCGTAAAAGTGGGCGTTATGATTACCACCGACAAGTGCTACGACAACAAGGAACAGTTGCAAGGTTACAAAGAGGACGACCCGTTTGGTGGATATGATCCATATAGTTCTTCCAAAGGCGCATGTGAAATTGCCATTCAGAGTTGGCGACGCAGTTTTTTCAATCCCGAGGACTATGACAAGCATGGCAAATCTGTGGCATCTGTGAGGGCTGGCAATGTGATTGGTGGCGGTGATTGGAGCAAGGACAGGATAATCCCCGACTGTATTAGAGCGTTGGAGGCGGACAAACCTATTGAAATACGCTCACCAAAATCCGTTCGTCCGTGGGAACATGTTTTGGAACCGCTTTCTGGTTACTTGTTGCTTGCAAAAAAGATGTGGGAACATCCCACAGAATACTGCGAAGGTTGGAATTTTGGTCCCGAAAACGATTCTGTATCAACTGTTTGGGATGTTGCATCAGAACTTATAAGACAATACAGCAAAGGCTCGCTCAAAGATTGTTCCAATCCTAATGCACCGCACGAAGCCAAATTGCTGATGCTTGACATTACAAAAGCAAAAACACGTCTAAATTGGAATCCGAGGCTTAATATGAAACAGTGCATCAGCCTTGTCGCCGATTGGTACAAGCGTTACAAATCAGAGGATGTGTACAACCTGTGCGTGGAAGAAATTGAAAGATTTGCAGCAAAATAGCATTTTTTTGAGTAAATATTTGGTGAGAATATAATTAATTTTTACCTTTGGCTCAAAATTGAATAGTATGCAACAGACCGTAACCCAAATAAAGACAATACAGCCGACGAGAGACAAGTCGTATACCTTTGCAGACGTGATGACATATCTGCACGGGATTAATATATCCCGAGAAGACAAGAAGTCTGTTGGTCGTCAGTTGATTTTTGAAGCGGAAAACGAAAATAAAGCCAAAGTCCTTAATCGTTTGGAACATTTGTCCACACTTGCATACGATTGGGATGGATACGGTGCGTTGCCTATTTCTAATGCTGTAATTGACAATCTGAAAAAAACAGTTGATTCGTCGCGAGACGAAGATTGGGTGGTCTGGATGATTTCTCCGACTCCTAACGGGACGCTCACGCTTCAATCCAAACGTCATACAGCCTCAATCAGCATTGGTGACGAAGAGTTTTCTTATTATAGTTGCATCAACAATACCGAGATGTGGGCAGACAATGTTAAGTTTGCAATTTCGTCGTTCCTTAAAATTATGCGTCAGATAGGTTGAGATTATGCAGGATGTTTCAAATACCGAAAAGATAGTGCGCATTTTGCACAGGGATTGGGTCGTTGAAGGGCAAGTGCAAATTAACGCTTTCTCTTTGCGCCTGAATGAAACATATATATCTGTCAATAGACCTGCAATTAGTTCATTTTTTGACGATGTATTGGATTTCATAACCAAACATCAAGATTTCTTGATTTCAGAAAATTCATCATATCAACAAGCCTCATTAGGTGTTGGCGATGTTCGCAATATCAAAATAGAATTGGGTAAAGATGTCGCAGATGTTGTAGTAGAAGTGGAACCTCGCGACAAGAACTATCTATCTCATGCAGGCATCTTTACACGCTGTGACGGCAAAAACCTCAAAGGCGGACAACAAGACAAACACATACCTGTTGCCGCAATATTGCAGAAGGTTCAGTACAAATTGCTACAACTTTCGCATGTGGAAGTTTGCGAGATAAAAAAATAGTATATTGAGAAGCCATTGTCGGCTTTGAGTGGAAGAATTAGAAAGATTTGTAAGTAATGATTAAAGTATCTGACTTCATTACCGATTTCCTGGTTAAACAAGGTGTGAAAGATTGCTTTATGCTGGTTGGTGGCGGAGCAATGCATCTTAATGATTCCGTTGGAAAACAAGCAGGATTGAATTATGTTTGTTGTCTGCATGAACAGTCATGTGCGATGGCAGCAGAAAGTTATGCACGGTGCAAAAGAGATTTAGGCGTTGCTATCGTAACAACAGGACCGGGCGTTACAAATACCATTACAGCCATCGGCGCAGCCTGGATTGAATCAACACCGCTTTTCATCATCAGTGGACAAGTTAAACGGACTGATTCTTTGGAAAATACTGGGGTTCGTTCAATGGGAGTTCAAGAACTGGAAGTAATACCGATTGTTCAGTCCATCACAAAATATGCGGTGAAATTAAAAGACCCGCAGATGATACGTTATGAATTGGAAAAATGTGTTGCCATTGCGCGACAAGGACGTCCTGGTCCGGTCTTGTTGGATGTGCCGCTTGACGTACAGGGTAGTTTCGTGGATGAAGAAACATTAGTCCCATATACTGATAATTATCGGAAACCAATTATCAAGGAAGATGATATTGAAACTATTGTGGATTTGCTAAAACAAGCCAAGCGACCTGTTTTTTATGGTGGTGGCGGCGTGTATATGAGCAATTCATCGGCGGAATTTGTACAATTAGCAGAAAAATTTGACGTTCCTGTGTTGACTACTTGGAACGGGATTGATATTATTTGGCACGATCATCCGCTTTATATGGGCAGACCTGGTGCAATTGGTCAGCGTGCAGCCAATTTCATTATACAAAGTTGCGACCTTTTAATTACCTTTGGAACGCGGTTGGCATCTCTGCAAACAGGTTTCAATTACGAGGATTATGCACGAAATGCCCGCATGATAATGATAGACATTGACCCTTCGGAACTTAACAAGGTCAAACTCCACCCATATTTGAGAGTGGAATGTGATGTCAAGGATTTCATCATCCAAATGCTTGAAACGAAAACAGAAATTCCACGTCATACTGACTGGTTGTTGTCATGCAGAAAAGTCGTAGAACGATTCCCGATTATTAATGACGATTGGAGAGCAATCAATGAACCTGCCAATTCATATCTTTTGGTAGAATCTATTTCCAAACAAATGAAAGCGGAGGACGTTTATTGTGGAGGTCGCGCCGGAACATGCGTGGATACTATAATACACGCTTTCCAAGTAAAACAAGGACAAAGAGTGATAGCCACGAAGGGCCTTTCGTCTATGGGATACGGTCTTCCCGCTGCAATAGGAGCGGCTATCGCTTATCCTGGGCAAAAAATAGTGACTGATATTGGAGACGGTGGTTTTGTAATGAACATTCAGGAATTGGCGGTGGTGAAACACCTTAACCTTCCAATAAAAATATTTGTGCTTAACAACCACGGATATGCAACTATCGTTTCAACACAGACCAATGTGTTCAAAGGTCATTTTGTCGGCTGCGACTGTGATTCCAATCTGGCTACAACAGACATAAAGGCGGTGGCAGAAGCATACGGCATCAAAACATTTTCAATTTCCAACAATTTAGAAATTGAAAATGTGGTTGCAGAAGCACTGTCTTTTGACGGACCTGTACTTTGCGATGTCAATTTGTCAATTCGTCAGCCGATACAACCACGTCAGGCAAGTTTCAAAAACGAGAAAGGACAAATGCAGTCTAAGCCGTTAGAAGATATGAAACCGTTTTTGGATAGTGAAGAAATTGTTGCTATCCTGGGACAAATGACCCAAAATACTCCAATGACAAGTGTCGTATGAAAACCGTGCTTATAACAGGAGCAGGACCAACTGGTGTTTCAGGTCGCGCCATCAAAGAATATCTTGAAAAAGATTATGAAATACTTGCTCCAAGTAGTAAAGTGTTGGATTTGACAGATGATGTAGCCGTCAAAGAGTATTTCAATCTTCATAAGATTGATTACGTCGTCCATTGTGCCACTTATAGAAGCAATATTAGTAATACAATGCATTTGGTGGACGAAGAATTGGAGAGTAATTTGAGAATGTATTACTCTTTGGCTAAAATGTCAGATAAATTTGAAAAAATGGTTTATCTTGGCAGCGGTGCGGAGTATGACAAGACACGCGAAATTGTAAATTTTTCTGAGGATTGTTTTGGGGAACAGATTCCCAAAGGGAAATATGGATTAGGCAAGTATATAATGAATACGCATTGTCGCGTAAGCCGCAATATATATAATTTACGTATGTTCGGCACGTTGAATCCATACGAGCGTTATACAAAGAATGTTGTTTGCAACTTATGTGTGAAGGCCGTGATGTCGTTGCCATTGTCTTTGAAACAAGATGTGCGGTTTAGTTGGGTAGATATTACAGATGTTGCAAAAGCAATTAAATATTTGTTTGAACATAATGTTACAAGACACGACTATAATATTGCATTGTCTCAATCATATAAATTATCAGAAATAGCCACTTTAATTATTGGGTTAAATCAGACTCAATTGGAATTGTGTATTGAGAACGAAGGTTTGAACAAAGAATATTCGTGTTGCACAAATAATTTCAAAAAAGATTTCAACATCCAAATGGCACCTGTTGTCGATAGCGTCAAACATATTTACAATTATTGGTTCTCTCATAAAGAACTAATAAATATCAATGATATTGACGGTCGGTGGAAATAATATCATAATGAACTTAAAATCTATCGTTACCCAAAAACTTGGCGTTGACAAGGCGATATTCTACACATTGTTAGGGCGTGGATTACAGATTTCCACCGCACTCTTTACGGTTCTATTTATTGCCAAGTATCTATCGCCAGATGAGCAAGGATATTACTACACATTTGGCAGCATCGTAGCAATACAAGTTTTTTTTGAACTTGGATTGACGGGAATAATCACCCAATTCGTTGCGCACGAAGCATCGCATTTGAAGATTGACGACAATTATGAGTTAGTAGGCGAAGAAAAATACAGGTCACGCCTGTCGTCGCTTTTGAGGTTTTGCGTCAAGTGGTATCTCATTTTTGCGGCGATTTTGCTTGTAGTACTTACAATAGTTGGAATCTTTTTTTTTGTAAAATATGAGGCATCACATCAAAGCGTAGAATGGCAATTGCCGTGGATACTTTTGGCTATCGGAACAGCATTTAATCTCTTGCTTTCGCCGATTATAGCATTCATTGAGGGATTAGGCAAGGTAAAAGAAACTGCAAAAATCAGGCTTGTACAACAATTTATTCATCCGATAGTGGTATGGGGCGGTTTGGCAATCGGTTCCAAACTATTTGTATCGGGAGCGGATGCGGTTCTTCGGGTTTTGGTGGTTGGCATTATTCTATTAAAATCGCCATTTTTCAGATTATTAAAAAATATCTGGAGGTATCAGCAAGAAGAGCGCGTTTCATATATGGAAGAAATTTTTCCGTATCAATGGCGCATCGCGCTGAGTTGGATAAGTGGATATTTTATTTTCCAACTGTTTAATCCGGTGCTGTTTGCCACGGAGGGCGCAAAAGTTGCAGGTCAGATGGGTATGACAATGGCGGCGTTGAACGGTTTGCAGGCATTGACACAAAGTTGGATTAATACAAAAGTTCCAATGCTGTCAGGCCTGATTGCACAGAAGAAATACACTGAATTGGATTCAATATTTTACAAGACAATGCGTCAGATGATGCTGATAGGCACGGCTTCGTTGCTGGCTTTTATCGCCGTCATTTGGGCAATACAACATTATGAAATCTCGCCATTTGGTATGAACATAGGCGAGCGTTTTTTGTCGATATTACCGTTGGCACTGATGGCTTGGTCGGTGTTCACGATGTTTCCAATTAACTGTTGGGCGACATATCTCCGATGTCATAAAAAGGAGCCGTTGCTGGTTAATTCGGTAACGATGGGTATTGTATGTTGTTTGTCAACTATTGGATTAGGAAATCTGTATGGTGTCTATGGAATCTGCATTGGATATGCATGTCTTAGAGTTGTATCGCTTATATGGATATATTCGGTTTTTAAAAAGAAAAAATATGAGTGGCATAGAGGATAAAAAGCCAATACTTTCAATTTGCATCCCAACTTGGAATAGGGCAAAGTATTTAGAGCAATCGTTAATCCGTTTTTCGGAGCAAATTGATGGTGTAGATTCTTCAGAAATTGAATTATATGTGTCAGACAATTGTTCCGACGATAATACACCGGAGGTTGTAAATAAGCATATTGCCAATGGACTTCCTATTACGTACAATCGTAACGAAAGCAATTTAGGCGCGGCAGGTAATTTTGTAAAATGTATGCAGTGGGCGTCAGGGAAGTACATATTACTATTGGGTGATGACGATATTTTAAAGCAAGGTGCTCTGAAATATATTCTTGATATACTGCGAGGCAAAGATTACGGTCTCATTCATTTGAACCAACGCATTAAAAGCGAAAGCGAGCCCGTGGTTTATACAGACCTTGAAGAGTATTTTAAGAAGATTTCATATTGGTTTACTTTCATGAGCGGTTGTATCTTTAGAAAAGACATTGTCGAGTACATTGACGCAGAAAAATATATCGGGACACACCTATTGCAAATGCCGTATTACCTGACATCTGCGACAAAAGAGAAGGAAAATCTATTGATTAATAAATTGTTATTAGAGACGGGACTTGATTATTCAAGTAATGGTGGTTATAATCTTTACGAAGTATTTGTGACAAACTACTTGAATATTTGGCTTGAATTTGTAAAAAATGGGATAATTTCGAAGTTGTGTTACGAATATTTGAAAAAGGATATTTACCAAAAGTTTATTCTAAGACATAACTTTAGGCTTTTAGTCAGGCATCAAAATGTTAAGGATGAAAATATTCCGTATATAGGCAACCGAAATGGATACAAAATAGCACGAGCAAAAGATATTTTAAATGAGTATTACGGAAAATATTTTTATTACAAACTGTCTTGGATTACATACTTGAAGATGTATGTCAGAGCAGGGATAATCAAAGTAAAAAAATTTTTTAAATAATCTATTTTTTGAACTTTTTTTAACTCATATTTTAAGTATTTGTTGTTTTCAAATACCCACATACATCAAAAAAGTGTAACATGATATAAGAATACATAATTATGTTTTGTTTTTTTTTAAAACATTTGGGCGAACATATATGAAGATGTGATCTGTATAGTTTACAAGGTGGAGATAAAAAAATAATAGGCGACATCACAACAGTTTTTTGATTTTTCTATTCTCGGTTGTTGGACAAAACATGGTAAATATTCATTCCATAATGCTTTAATTACAAATAAAAATCATTGTAGCATTGTCAAATACAATCATATCACCACCTATAATAAAATAATAATTGATGATGGATTATTAACAGGTAGATATATAATAATCAGCGACAATTCGTACGGCGGATTGAGCGAATATGAATCTATAATTGAACCTTTGAAACGTAAGTTGAAATCCCAAAAAGAAGTCGTCACTGGCAACAATGTATGGCTTGGTAACAAGATTGCAATCCTGTCAGGAGTGCATATTGGAAATAATGTGATTGTCGCGGCTAACGCCGTGGTAACAAAAGATTTGCCAGACGACTGCGTGGCGGCTAGGGTGCCGGCAAGAGTGGTAAAACAAATACACACACAATAAAGGGAAATATGGAAATTCAAGATTTAATAAATAGAGGGCAAGATTTATTAAAGTCGAAGCCTCAATCGATTGACCCATATAGTAATCCGTTAGCCTATATGCTTAATTCTAATAATAGCAGAAGTTCTGTTGTTTATCCTACGAATGATTTTACCTCAAAATGTGAAGCATGGATGAATGATGTAAAGAACGAAGTTAAAGACTTTAATCGAACAGTAACCATACCTTCTATAACTGAAAACACTATAGAAGAATACGCAAATGCTGTCGATAATATCATTAAAAATTTGGAAAATTTAAACCTTCAGTAACAATGGATAAACCAAGAATTATTGCTTTTTATTTACCTCAATTTCACCCGATTCCTGAAAATGACAAATGGTGGGGGAAAGGTTTTACTGAATGGACTAATGTCGGCAAAGCAAAACCTTTGTTCAAAGGGCACAATCAACCACGAATCCCAACTGAGTTGGGATACTATGATTTACGGTTGCCGATAGTCAGAGAACAACAAGCAGAATTGGCAAGAGAAGCAGGGGTGTCGGCTTTTTGTTATTGGCATTATTGGTTTGGCAACGGAAAGAGATTAATGGAAGATGTTTTCGACGAGGTTCTACATAGCGGACAGCCAGATTTTCCATTCTGTTTAGGCTGGGCCAATCATAGTTGGTATTCCAAAAATTGGAATAGTGATGGCACAACAGAAAACAAATTACTTATAGAACAAACATATCCAGGGCTTGAAGATGCCGAACTGCACTTCTCATTTCTTTTAAAAGCATTTAATGATTCAAGGTACGTAAAAATTGACAACAAACCGTTATTATATGTATTTGCACCGCAAGACCTTCCCTTGGAATACGTGGTAAATTTCAGAAAATGGGCAAAAAAAGCAGGTTTTCCGGATTTATATTTAGTTGGTAGATGTTCAGAAATAAATATTACGGAAATTTTCAGTCATTATGATGCGATTTCGTATGAACGTCTTGTTGGTGCAACCAAATACAGGGGTGGTAATTCTCTTTCAGACAGAATAATACGTCGATCACAGGTATATTTGGATAAAATGCATGGTGCTATTTGCCATCGTCCACCAAATTATGCTGATTATTCAAAGGTATATCATAAACTAATTTGCGAACAGGATTATGAAGAGAATATAATTCCATCCATTGTCCCTCAATGGGATCATACGCCACGTTCGGGTTGGAATGGTTCTTTTTTTGTCAATGCAACCCCTGAGTTTTTTTATATGCATGTTAAAGATGCTCTTCATGCTGTTAAAAATAAAAAAAACAAAATTATCTTCCTAAAATCATGGAATGAATGGGGCGAAGGAAATATGATGGAACCTGATATAACATACGGTAAAGGATTTATTGAAGCCTTGCGGAAAGCACTAAACGAAGAATGTTCATTTAATTAAGTAAATATTATGCCAATTCCCAAAATAGTGCATTTCCTTTGGATGTCAAAGGAAAAAGATGAAAAAACATTGCAATGTCTTACGTCTTGGAAAAAGCACCTTGTCGGATATGAAATTCGAGAATGGAATAGCGAAACATTCCCATACAATGATTTCGTATGGACTAAAGAAGCCACAGAAGCACAGAAATGGGCCTACGTTACCGATTATTTTAGGCTATGGGTTTTATATAATTATGGTGGCATTTATATGGATGCTGATGTACTTTTGCAAAACAACTTTGATGCCTTTTTGGAACATGAGTTATTTATTGCCACTGAATTTACTGCGCAGTTAGCACCGCATTGCATGGGTGCGATTGCGAACCACAATTTTATAAAACAGTGTTTGAGTTTTTATGAAAATAGGCATTTCGTAAAAGAAGGAAAACTGCAAATGATTCCGATTCCAAGAATTATGACGTACTTTTTATATAAAAAATATGGAGTAAAAAGCATTGCTAATTTCAATACGAAACCTATAGTATTAGACAAAGGAATCGCAATTTATCCTGATAGTTATTTCACAATAGACGTGTCGGACGGTAAAAATATTGGAATTCATTTAGGCTTAGGTTCTTGGCGTGATGAGACGACTGCCGAAAATCCTGTTTATATGAACAACATTGAATTTTTCTTCGTTAAGAAGTTCCTTTTAAAGGACAATAAGTTTTTAGGAAGGAAAATCTATTTATTGTTATTCCTCATCTGTCAAGGATGGGTAGTGAAGTTGATGTTAAAAAATAGTTTGAAGATAAAGAATAATAAATTAATAATGCAAATCGGTGAATTAATGTAAAGTAATTTAATTTTTATAATGCATTATGACCTCTAACGCTCTTATCTTTGCCGGTGGTGTTGGCAACCGAATGAACTCCCTTGCCAAACCAAAACAGTTTTTGCAACTTTTTGGCAAAGAAATCATCATACATACATTGGAGAATTTTCAAAACAATCCGAATATCGACGGCATTGTAGTAGTCTGCAAAGACAATTGGATTGATTTTTTGAAAAAACTCCTCAAAAAATATGACATCGACAAAGTCAAATGGATTGTTAAAGGCGGCGATACAGGACAACTATCAATCTATAACGGCCTTTGTGAACTTGAAAAACATACGGACAAAGATTCAATCGTTTTGGTTCACGACGGTGTAAGGCCTTTTGTAAATGACAAACTGATAAACGACTGTATTGAAAGCGTTGAAAAGTTTGGCTCGGCAATAACTGTTGTTCCCGCCATCGAAACGATTGTATCAATCGAAAACTGTGAAATTCAAACGATTACCGACCGCAGCAAATGTTATCATGCAAAAGCACCACAGTGTTTCTATCTTGGTGAACTTATCGCTGCACACCGCAAGGCGTTGCAAGAAAACATTACAAATATGATTGATTCGGCATCGTTGATGAAATATTACGGACATTCATTGCACACTGTATCTGGTAATTACGACAACATCAAAATTACTACTCCGACAGATTTCTACACGTCAAGGGCGTTGTATGAAGTTAGGGAAAACCAACAAATATTCGGATTATGACCAAATTTGAAATTCTTGAAGAGGATTTTTCGACACTGAAAACATCCTTTGATTTTTCGGTGCTGAAAAAATCAAGTGTCTTTGTAACCGGAGCAACAGGGCTCCTCGGAAGTCAGATTCTACTATTCTTGGACTATCTAAACCGCACCGAAAACTATTCGATGACACTTATTGGCTTAATCCGCAATGAAGAAAAAGCGAAAAAAGTTTTCAGCAATAGTTATAAAAATATATCATTTGTAATCGGCGATGTTGTGAAATTTCCCGAAATTTCACAACACATCGATTACATAATCCACGGTGCGAGTGTTACTTCGTCGTTGGATTTTGTGAGCAAACCTGTTGAGACTATTGACATTGCGATAAACGGTACATTAAATATCCTACGATTTGCGAAAGCAAAAGATGTTAAATCAATGGTTTATCTGTCGAGTATGGAAGTATTTGGAATTACTGACGGCAAAGGCAAAGTTAAGGAAGCTGATTACGGCTATATTGACATTTTGAGTACGCGTAGCAGTTATTCTGAAAGCAAACGACTTTGTGAGTGTTTGTGCCATAGTTTTTCCAAGGAATTTGCGTTGCCCGTGAAAATTGCACGTTTGACACAAACATTGGGTGCAGGAATTGATTACAACGACACACGTGTAGCGGCACAATTTGCACGTGCAGTGATAGAAGGACACGACATTGTTTTGAAAACAACTGGTGCAACCCAAAGGCCTATCATCTATACTTCGGATGCAATTTCGGCGATATTGACGATATTATTAAAAGGTCTTGACGGTCAGGCTTATACAGCAGCAAACGAAGATACTTTTTATACCATCCGCGAAACAGCAGAAATGATTGTTTCTGAAATTGCCAAAAACAAAATAAAACTTGTTTTTGATATTAAAGGTGTTCCACAAGAATATGCACCTAATCTTAATTTGAATCTTAGTCTTGACACAAGTCTGTTGCGTTCATTGGGCTGGTCGGCTAAGGTCGGACTCAAAGAAGCGTATGAAAGGATGATTAAAGGAATGAAATAAAATGTTAAAGTATTATATCAAAGTAATAATCAGAAACTTACTGAAAGTTTTTTGGATTTTTCCGATTGAGAAGAAAAAGATTTACTTTCAGTCGTTTGGCGGAAAGAGTATGTCTTGTAATCCTTGGTATATATTTAAATATATGTACGAGAAATATCCTGATTACAAATACGTTTGGTTACTAAATCATGAGCCGGAAGAAAGGTTGAAAGGAGTAACGTATGTTAAGAAAAATACTTTCAAATGGGTGAAAGAGATTTTGACAAGTAAGGTGGTGATAACTAATGATGATTTATATATTCATGTCCCGTACAAAAAAAAGCAAATTTTGATTAATACATGGCATGGAGGTGGTGCGTATAAAAGGGTAGATAGTTCAACTTGTTTGGATGATAATATAATTGTTGTTCGTCATAAAGAATTGGATTATATTGCTCAAAATTTGGATTATTATATTTCTAGTTCAATAAAATTCACGGAGGTTATGACATGGTCAGTTCATGTAGATTATGATAAATTCTTATCCGTAGGTATGCCAAGAAATGATATTTTCTTTTATAAAACTCTTGTAAGTGAAAATAAAAAACATGTGTGCCAAAAATATGGATTAAATGAAGATAGTTTTATCGTATTGTATGCTCCTACATATAGAGGTACGACTGGAACAGCAAATTTCGATAATAAACTTGACGTTTCAAATTTGAAACAAAAATTGGGAGATAAATATGGAAAGAAAATAATCGTCTTATTTCGTGGACATCATACATTTGAAAACAAGTTTTCTATTTTGTTTGATAAGGATGTTTCTGATTTTCCAGATACACAAGAACTGCTTTGTTCTGCGGATATGTTAATTACTGATTATTCTTCCATAATGTGGGATTTTTCATTTTTGTACCGCCCGTGTTTCTTGTTTGTTCCGGATTTCGAAGATTATTTAAGCAATAGGGGATTTTATACAGATCCATATTCCTGGGGCTTTCCGATTTGTAAGACTAATGAAGAAATCATAAAAAATATTGAAAACTTTGATGATGAAAAATTTGTTTCTGCTATGAAAAAACATCATGAAGATTTTGGATCTTATGAAAATGGTACAGCCACAGAGAAGATTGTAGAATTGATTAATTCTGAAATAAAGAAATAAAAAATGCTCATTGCCCAAATACTATGCTGACTATAATTATCATACTTTTATTTTTTATAATATTTTTTAGTGCTAAAAAACAACATACTGAAGAATGGCTCAGCAAAAAAAATACAACTACTTTTAACGGAATATTTGTAATTTTTGTATTTTTATCTCATTTTTGTAGTTACGTTAATCCCCATATATATCGTTTCGATTCTATATATCTGATAATACAACACATACTTGGGCAATGTACAGTTTGTTCCTTTTTGTTTTTTTCTGGATATGGAATAATGGAACAAATAAAGATAAAAGGTGATGTTTATAAAAAAAGGCTTGTCACAATTAGACTTCCCCATTTGTGGTTAAGATTTGCGTTTTGTATTGTATTATATTTGATACTTGGAATAACGCTAGGCAAAAATTTTTCAAAACAACAAATTTTATTATCATTTTTAGCACTTGATAGCATAGGAAATAGTGCATGGTACATTTTTTATATGTTAGTCGCCTATATTATAATATTCATTTCATTTAATGTAAATATGACTTACAATTATTCAATAGTATTTCTATTTCTATGTACATTACTTTATTTGATTATTCTGATGTTAGTTAATTATCCTGATTACTATTATAGTACTGCTTTGGTATTACCATTCGGAGTTTTATTCTCTTTACATAAAGAGAAAATTTCTAAATATATGAGTAACCATTATCTAAAGTTTTTAATGGTTTGTATATGCTTATATGTATCAAGTTTTTCACTCAAACATATTTTTGGTTTTGGAGTTTGGTCATATAATGTTAGAGCGATTTGTTTTACAACTTTAATTATTTTACTGATGTATAAAGTGCAATTACAAAATAAATGGCTCAGTTTCTTAGGTGGATATGTTTTTGAAATCTATATACTGCAAAGATTGCCTATGATATATTTTGAACAAATGTGTTCGGAATATATGATTCTATATCTCATAATATGCATTTCAGTGACTTTTCTGCTTGCTATTTTTATAAAAAAAATATTTTTAAAACTTAAAATTTAATATGAAACTTTTTATCACTAATTTTCCAGCATATTACAAAATTAGTTTGTTCAATAGGATAAACGAAAAATGCGAAATTTTTGTAATTTACACTTCTAGGGACATTTATTCTGAAGGTAGAAATTCTGATTTTATTTTTGGGCAGATGAATTTTAAACACGTTTTTCTTGAAAACACTTCAACTATCAACCGCTTGAAACAACTCAAAAAAATATATCAAAGCAATAAGTGGGACGAAGTAATTGTTTCTGGATGGGATTCAAGGGAAAGCATATTTTCATTATTTCTATCTTCAAAAGAAAAAACATCATTAATTTGTGAATCATCTGTTTATGAATCAAAATTGATAGGTATCAAGGGCGTCATAAAACGTTGTTTATTGAAACACGTTTCAAAAGTTTACGTTCCAGGAATTGCTAACGGAGAGATTTTCAAGCTGTTGAACTTTCAGGGTAAAATTGTTTATACAGGCAGTTGTGGTATTCTGAATTATGTCCCACAACCGGCATATAATCCCAAAAAGACAGTCAAAAACTTTGTATACGTCGGACGATTAATTCCAGTGAAAAATCTTGAATTTTTAGTCAATGTATTCAATGAATTACCCGAATTGGAACTAAATATAATCGGAGAAGGTATTTTGAAAGATAAATTGCAAAGCATTGCAAAAGATAATATTCATTTTTTAGGGTATATCAATAACAAAGAGTTATCGAAGTATTACCAAGAAAATGACGTGTTTATTTTACCAAGCCTTTCTGAGACATGGGGACTTGTTGTTGAAGAGGCTTTAAATAACGGGCTTCCCGTAATTATCAGCGATAGAGTTGGTTGCAATAAGGATTTAGCAACAAAGGAAATGGGATTAATTTTTCAATGCAATAATCCTAAAAGTTTGGAAAATGCAATAAAAAAAATGTCTGATATTGATTTTTATAATACTCTTAGATTGAATATCTCGAAAATGAATTTTAATCAACGGGCTGAAAATCAAATAGCAAAGTACTTAGAATAAATGAATTGTCTAAAAAAGTGGTTTGCTGGCTTTTTAGAAAATAGACAGTGTACTTTTTAGCCAAGCCTAAGCCTTGTAAATCGAAAAAATAACCAAATTAATGATATTATGGATCCAAAAATATTATTTATTCAACCATTTAAGGACATTCGCAATTGTGTATACAATTCTAATATCGTTCATTTATCTCTATATAAAGGTAATAATGTTTTTTACAAAATTATACGGAGGCTTCCTTTCTTATGCCGTTTTACTTTAAATATGACTAAAAATTTACTAATGCAATTCGATATAATTGTGTTAAGTGATGCTGTTTCAACTAATGCAATTATAAAGTGGTTTATTAATAATAAAAATAAATCAAGTCGATTAATTATTTTGTGCTTAAATAAGGTAAGTTCAATTTCAAATATATCATTTTCTTTATTACGGAAATGGGATTGTGAAATATGGAGTTATAATCGTGATGATTGTAATTATTTTAACTTTAAACATATCAATCAATTTTTGAATTATGACTATTTTATCCAAAATGATTTTAAAACAGATACAATTAGTTACGATGCCGTTTTTATGGGTGCCAAGAAAGATAGGGAGAACGAAATAAGACTAATCAAAACACAATTGCAATCGGAATATTTGTCAGCATGGTTTTATGTACCTGATATTAAAGAATTTAACCAAGGGAAAAAAAATAATGAACGATTTCCATACAAAAACTATATATCAATATGTAAACAATCTAAATCCATTGTAGATATAGTTTCCCGTGCCAATTATGGATTAACATGGAGACCTATTGAAGCATTGTTTTTACAAAAAAAATTAATAACTAATTATTTAGATATTGTTAAAGAAGAATTTTATTGTAAAGAAAATATTTATATAATTGGATTAGAAGAAAGGTGTATAAAAGATTTTTTAGCTATTCCTTATAAAAAAATAAAATTTGATATTACCAAAAAATATGATTTTAATTATGTTATTAACGAAATAATTACTAGATAAATTTAGTTAATGTATTGTTTGTCAGTATATAGAATAGTCTATTAATCTAACAAGGAATTAATGTAGAATGTACTATATAGTATTTTTCATATTACTTTTTTTTCTTATTAAAGAGATATATTTTGGTCAAAAAGTATCAAAGAAAAAATTTGGCATTTTGTTTTTGATTTTAACCTTGATGTCTTGTTTTAGGTACGGACAAGGAACTGATTATTTTAGTTATATGTTTTTATACCAAAATAATGCCTACTATGATTATAAGTATGTACTTTCTAATGCAGACGTTGGATTTTACATGTTTTATTACTTAGGAAAACTATTTGGTATACCATTTGAATTACTTGCAAGTATAATATCACTATTAACATTAGCAATGTTTTATCATTTCTTCAAACGTGATTGTAATTATTCCATATTCAGTTTGTTCATCTTTTATTGTGTTGTGTGGATGATATATATAAATAGTATTCTTAGACAGGGTTTGGCAATGGGATTTTTCGTATGTTTTGCACTACCAAATCTTTATAGTAACAATTATATTAAATACATTATATTTGTAATTATTTCTTCATTATTTCATGCTTCTGCTATATCATTATTATTTTTGCCGATATTTTATAATATTAAATCCAATAATTTGAGATTGTATATCATTATAATATCATTGTTTTTAATGTTTTTCGGAAGTCGTTTCTTACTATCAATAAATATCAGTTTCATAACAAACAGAATCGCTTACTATCTAGGTGGAGAATCTGAAACATTTTTCTTAGCACGAATGGTTCGGATTTTATATACAATTCCCATTATAGTATTGTTGTTGCATACGAAAAGTGATTATGTAAAACGATATTGCAATATGTATATATATGGTTTATTATTGTATTCAATGTTTAGTTTTGCAGATGGACTAGCTACAAGATTTTGGGGCTATGTACTGATTTTTCTACTTTTAATTGTACAGACAATAGATGTAGATATTATTTTGCAAAAATTACATAAACAATTAATTGTGTTCTTTTTATGTGGATTAGTTTCACTTTTAATGTTCAAAAACTTCAGTGCATTTATTGAGCAAGCCAACTATAATAAGGAGATAACAATGTTCTCATTTCCCTACATCTCTATTTTTGACAAATCAGAAGCCAATGTGATAAATAGTATATACAAAATTAATTATTAGTCTTATGCCCACCCTTCTTCAAATTAACGTTACTTGCAACCAAGGTTCGCACGGTAAAATAGCAGAACAAATCGGATGTCTTGCCTTGAAAAACGGTTGGCGAAGTGCTATCGCATATTCTCGTGGCAACGCAGAAAGCGAATCCGAAACCATCAAAATCGGTAACAGATTAGATATGTATTGGCATGGGTTTGAAAGTAGGATTTTTGACAACCACGGATTATCATCACGCTTAGCAACCAAGAAGTTAGTGAAACAAATTTTGGATATTCATCCTGATATAATCCATCTCCACAATATTCATGGTTATTATCTTAACTATAAAATTTTATTTGAGTTTTTAAAAGCATATAATCGTCCCATAGTTTGGACATTGCACGATTGTTGGCCGATAACAGGACATTGTAGTTATTTCACACAAGTAAATTGTGAACGATGGAAAACAAAATGTTTTGATTGCCCGCTAAAAAGTAAAAATTATCCGAAATCTTACCTCTTTGATCGTTCAACACAAAACTACTATGATAAAAAAGCCGCTTTTAGTTCCATTAATAATCTTCATATCGTTTCTGTTTCTAATTGGTTAAATAATATTGTAAAAGAATCATTTTTGAATTATGCCAATCTTCACGTAATTCACAACGGCATCGATATTTCAACCTTCAAACCGATCGAAAAAGAAAAAGATAATAAGCAGTTTACTATTCTCGGAGTTTCAAATATTTGGGAAGAAAGAAAAGGTCTTTATGATTTTTATAAACTTAGGGAACTCTTACCTAAAGAATATCATATTACATTAGTCGGACTTAACCAAAAGCAAATCACTGAATTACCGAAAGGAATCACTGGCATTTCACGCACGCAAAAGCAGCAAGAATTAGCAGAATTATATGCAAAAGCAGACGTTTTTATAAATTCCACTTATGCGGATAATTTTCCAACGGTAAATCTTGAAGCATTAGCATCAGGAACACCTGTAATCACTTATCAAACAGGAGGTTCTATTGAAGCCGTAGACGAAAAGACTGGATTTGTAGTGCCACAAGGTGATATTTCAAAATTGGTTGAAACAATCAAAGTATTAAAATTAAATCCTTTAAAATCAGATGATTGTCGTAAAAGAGCAGAGACCCTTTACGACAAAAATATCGCATTTGGAAAGTATTTGGAATTGTATAAAACTGCCTTGATAAAATGAAATGTTTGATTCATAAGATTTTACGATATATATAACTTATTCAAAAAACAACACTTTTCAGAAAAAAAGTGTTGTTTTTGATTTTCATATATTAATCTAACAATACTTTTTCACGCTCTTTGATGAAAATTTCTATTATTACTGCGACATTTAATAGTGCCGCAACGGTCAGGGATACTTTCAATAGTGTTTTGTCCCAAAGTTTTCAGGATTACGAGTATATTGTCATTGATGGCAATTCAAAGGACGAAACTATCAACATAATAAAAGAGTATTCTCCTAAATTCGGCAGCAGAATGCGCTGGATTTCCGAACCCGACAAAGGCATTTACGATGCTATGAACAAGGGGATAAATATGGCAACAGGCGATGTCATAGGAATTTTGAATAGTGACGATTTTTACACTTCACATAACGTTTTGGAAACAGTTGCCAACGAATTTTTGCACGATGGTATTGACGCAGTTTACGGCGACGTTCATTATGTGGACAATGAAAACCTGAAAAAATGTGTCCGTTATTATTCATCCAAAAGTTTCCGTAGATGGAAAATGCGATTCGGTTATATGCCTGCTCATCCGTCGTTTTATTGCAAAAAAACAATTTATGACAAGTACGGTAAATTTGATACAACATTCAAAATTGCATCAGATTTTGAATGTCTTTTGCGATTTATTTTTGTCGGTGAAATAAAAACAAAATATTTGGAAGAAGATTTTGTAACGATGCGTACTGGTGGGGCATCGTCATCGGGAATTATCAGCCATAAACAAATTTTGAAAGACCATTTGACTGCATACAAAAAGAACAAAGTGTTTTCAAATGTTTTTTTTGAAAGTTTTAGGTATTTGAGCAAATTGGTCAATCTATATTACCAAAAAATCATACGATTAATTATTGAACGATTAGTAAAAATAACTTCTTCATTAATAAAGAGTTATCACATCAACGACATAAACATTGAAAAAATATGAAAACAGCATTAATTACCGGCATTACGGGTCAGGACGGCGCGTACTTGGCCGAGTTCCTTTTGAAAAAAGGATATAAAGTTCACGGTTTGAAGCGAAGGAGTTCGCTTTTCAACACCGAACGTATCGACCACCTTTATCAAGACCCGCACGAAGAAAACAGAAATTTTCTGCTTCATTACGGAGATTTGACAGATTCGACAAATCTAATTAGAATTGTTCAAGAAGTTCAGCCCGACGAGATTTATAATCTTGCCGCAATGAGCCACGTTGCTGTTAGTTTCGACACGCCCGAATACACGGCAAACGCTGACGGTTTGGGCACGTTAAGACTTTTGGAGGCAATCCGTATTCTCGGTTTGGAGAAAAAAACGAGAATCTATCAGGCTTCAACATCGGAACTTTTCGGAAAAGTTCAAGCAGTGCCGCAAAACGAAAAAACACCTTTCTATCCGCGAAGCCCTTACGCCGCGGCAAAACTTTACGCCTATTGGATAATGGTCAATTACAGAGAGGCTTACGGAATTTTTGCG
>JAEEGL012060249.1_pt1 | contig 23164 bp, 20 predicted proteins | sample 9134231 | NCBI WGS metagenome assembly JAEEGL01 (sample SAMN16246548, study PRJNA631951) | gut metagenome | biome: gut microbiome; feature: rumen; material: fiber-attached | host: Bos | place: Iran: Karaj | collected 2018-10
GTGCGGAGCTACATTTGAAACACGTTCCACTAAGAAGGACATTAAAGTAGAAATCTGCTCCAATTGCCACCCTTTCTTCACCGGTAAGCAGAAGCTCGTTGACGCGGGCGGACGCGTAGATAAGTTCAAGAAGAAGTACAACCTCAAGTAAGAAAGATCAGGACGCTTCAAAGCCCCCGTCGGTATCTGCCGGCGGGGGCTTTTCGTTTGTATGATAGTGCGGGAGGATTCAGATATTATTGTATTGCGCTTTCGTGATTCATTTTCTGCTGTTCCTGTAAAATGAATAGTGAATAATGAAAAATGAATAATGAATAATACAGAAACGCCGCAGAAACTTTCTGCGCTTTTTATTATCAATTATTCATTATTCACTGAGCCGAGTTTCAGTCTCTGTCAAAAGCTTTAGTTTTTGAGATTACCGGCTGCGAGGCAGAAAAAACGTCTGTTACGGAAAAGTAACAGACGGATTGGGCGCAGCGTCACGCTGCCTGGTGGAGGCGGGGAGAGTCGAACTCCCGTCCGAAAACCGATCCACCCGTCTTTCTACACGCTTAGCCGATCTTTTTTATCTCCCGCAGGGCTCTCCGAACGGCAGGATAGTCCTTTGGCAGCTCTTTGAAAGCGCGGGGGGTTACAGAGCGCTCACCCGACGCGTTGGCTGCTGTGTCACGCCCAGACCGAAGCCGCAGCACTCATCGGCAAGACGAGCTGCACTCAGGCAGCTAAAGCTAAATCTGTACGATCAGCGTTTAATTTTAAGTTGCCCGGGATTTAGGAGTTCAGGCAGACTCCGCGTGCTTAACGAATTTCCCGATCCCCGTCGAAACCTTTACGCCCCCGTAAGGTGCTGTCTTCCGGTGCAGAGTATCGTGTACTATTGATTATACTATAAATCCGGCAGTTTGTCAATCCCGAATCAGGGACATTTACCGACATAAAAATACAACCGGGGTCGTTTCCGACCCCGGTCGATTTACTTGTTGTTAGTTTGCTTCAAGCGTTGAAGTAATCTGTGATTACTTTCTCTTCTTGGAGATAACCATAGCAGCAGCAGCAGCGATCATAGGAACAACTGCGAGTGCAACGCCTGTGTGCGGGTTCTCATCTGCGCCAGCAGGAGTCTTGTCTGTGCCAGGGTTAACAACTACTGTAGCGTCGTCGTCAGGTGTTACTACTACTGTAGCATCATCTTCGTCGTCGTCACCGATTACGATGTCGGTATCGTCGTCGTCAGTATCGTCGTCTGTATCGTCAGCGATCTCGATCTCGCCTTCGTCATCGTCTTCGTCAACTGCAACGTCGCCCTTGTCGTCTTCCTTAACTTCTTCTTCCTTCTCGTCGTCCTTTGTAGCTTCGTCGCCAGAAACAGCTGCATCAGCCTCATAAGAAAGGATTACCTTGCTTACCCACAGACCAACTGCACCATTGTAGTTGATACCGTTTGCAAGACCATAGTAGATGTCGTTTACATTGCCCTTTGTGAAGCCGCCCATATCCTTGAGGATATCAGAGATATCGAATACTACAGAACCTGTAGCAACATCAAGTGTAGCGTTGGACTGGAGCGAACCTGTCGAAGAGTTGTAGTTTACGAAGAGAGCGAAATCCTTAACCTTAGCAGCCTCGAGGAAGTTTCTGAGACCTACTTCTGTTGAAGGAATACCACCGGTCTTCCAAGTGTTAACAGCAGCAGCGGGAGTGTAAGCATCGAATACGAATTCGATCTTACCGTTCTTCTGAAGGTTGAAGAAGTCAGCAACCTGGGAAGCGAGACCGGAGAAGCCTCTTGCCTGAGTACCCTTGTTGTAGTCTTCAATTGTGTAAGTCTGGTTATCAATCCAAGCTTCGTAGCTGCCTTCGTTGTAAGCCCAGCTCCAAAGACCGTCGGAAGCGTAGTCTAATGTGTTGGAGAGCTGCCAGATATCGTTTCTCTCGAGTCTGCCGATAACGCCTGTAAGGTCTGTCATAGGCATCCAAGCGGGACGATCCTCTGTGCTGAACTGACCGTAGTCAGCCTGGAGAGCGATACCAACGCCAGTCTGGAGCATAGAACGGATCTTGGACATCAGGAGACCGCCGGAGAGGTCTGCAGATGCAGCAGCAGCACCGGAAGCTGTATCAGAAGAATCAGCTACTGTGTAACCTGTACCTGTGATAACACCATTGTTGTATGTATCTACTGTGTAGATAACATTAGCTGTATCGTTGCCGTTAGCATCAGCTACGAAAGGATCAGCAAGCTCGATGAAGATGCTTGCTGCTTCGCAACCACCCTGAAGCCAAGTAAGTACCCAAGGAGCAACGATATTACCGTTGTTATCGTAAACCTGGATTTCCTGTGCTGCCGGATCATAAGCTAAAGCTACCTTCCAGGGAGCGGGATTTCCGTCATCATCCTTCTGGCCGAGGAGATCTTCATAAACTGCCTTTGTAAGACCGCCGACAGCTAATGCCTTGCTGGTGGGAGTAGCTGTGAAGGAGATCTCATCGATCTGAACGAATCTCTCAGGAACGAAAGCGTTGGTTGTCGGACCACCGTTGTTGTAAACAGGCAGGATGTAGTTGATGGCTGCATTGCCGTTTACGCTTGTAACCTTAACGAGCTGAGCTGTCTGAGTGAGATCAACTGTGGATGCACCGTTGGATGCGATCTTCTTGCCCTTGATAGTTACGGAAAGACCACCTACATACTTGAACATATCAGCAAACGAAGCGTCAACCCTGAAAGGAATGAACATATCATAGTCGAGTTCGTTTACAACGCCGTCGCCGTTGGTATCTCTAAGGGACTCAGGGTTGAAAGTTGCGTCAGTAACCGCGAATGTTCTGTATTCAGCGGGTGTAGCAGAAGTATCTACTACGAAGTCATAGTCAGAACCGGGGTCGATAGCCTGCGCGCCCTTAGCAACTACGGGTGTGTAAACTGCCTTACCATAGGTGTTGACCATGTCATAAGATCTCGTTTCCTCTGCGCTTGCTACAGCAGCGAGAGAGGATACAGCGAGAGTTGCAGCTACGCCAGCTGCAAGTACCTTTTTCATGTTCATAATGAAAATCCTCCTAAAAATTTTAGTAATGCTTTTTTGCCATTACCTAACAACTATTATACAAAATACTCTCTGTTTTTTCAATAGTCATTTTTACCATATTTTGGTGGTTTGTGTCCGCCAATCGGACAAAATCCACAAAACCTGTTAAATCTGACTGCTGATAGACCGCGAGAACTTGTTTTAGTTCATCGGTTTTGGCTGCTTACATTTACGTAGTCACGGGATGTTTCGAAAAAGTTTCAAGTTTTTTAAAAAAATTTTAAATTTTTAAAATTTCTTTTGAAACTGTTACGGAGCATCTTTTGTGACTTGGTTTAATGCTTACATTTAGGAAGTCGAGGGTTTTGGCAAAAAAGTTTCAGCTTTTTTTAAATTTTTTAAAAAAGTTTTTTAATATGTATAATACTATTATAATAAGGGCATAAAAAAGATCCCGCCGGAAGACACGGATGTCATAAGGAAGTTTTCCAAAGCGCCGCAAGGATGCGGCGCATACGAAAGAAAACTTCCGAAAGAGGCGGGATTTATGTGTTACAATCCTGAAAGTGCGGCATTCAGCCTTGCGTAAAGAGTCTTCAACAGGCGTACTACTTACCGAATCTGCAAGGCGAAGCGTTTTAGTTTAGGGTCCAGCCCTTTTCAAAGGGCTGGCCGCCGGAGGCACTCAAGCGTCAGCGACTACTCGAGCGTCAGCGACTCTTATTCCCGTTCTCGAGCGTCAGCGACTCTTATTCCCGTTCACTTACAGCTTACTGTTAAAGGAGCTGCCGGAGGAAGAACCGGCGAAGCTGCCGATACCGGCGCCGTAGGAGGACATTTTCTTACGGCCTGCGGTTACGTTCTCGAGCTCGGTGCGGAGCTCTTTGACGCGGGCATCGACGCGCGCGGAGGCCTGAAGTTCCTTATCGTGCACGGCGAGGTATTCGGAGCGGAGCTTTACCGCGGCTTTGTGTATTTCTTTGAGTTCGGGGGAGAGGCCGAGCGGGATATGGCCGCCTGTGATCATTTTAAGGATAAGGTCGGACTCCTGCTCGGTGCAGAGGGCGCGGGCGTCGTCGATATCGCGGCGAGCTCTGCCGAGACGGTCATTTATCTCGGCGATATCCGCGAGGATCTCTTCGAGGGTCTCGTCGATATCGGTGGTGAGGATATCGGAGGTCTTTGCCGTATAGTCCTCGGTGAGCTGCGTCATCTCTGTCAGATCATTTATAATTCTTACCTTTATTTCTTCGTTCATAGGGGAGCCCCCTTTTTTATACTTTGGGCATAGCAGCTACCTGTGCGAAAGCGTCGCGCAGGTCTGCGAACATGGGGATAAGCTCCTGTATTATCTTTACATCTTTCTTTACGTTAGCGGTGACGAGCTGACGGTTGAAGAAATCATACAGCGCGTCGAGGTCTTTGGACATCGGTATCTTCATATCGAGCACTGAGCGCAGCGCATTTACAATATCCTGAGTTTTCTGCAGTGACTTATTGGCTCCGGCGTAGTTCTTGTCCCCTATGGCGATGATAGCGAGGTTCATCTGCTTTTCGGCTTCGTCGTAGAGCTTGACTACGATCTCCATAGGTGTGAGGGTCTGGAGAGACTGCTTCTTGTATTCGGAATATGCGTTTGCCGCCATTATGTAGTACCTTCCTTCCGTTGTTTAACGCCGCAGCCGCGGAGGTATCAACGCGGCTGCCGGCTGGTTTTTGTTATTTTACATTGCTCCGCCGAAATAGGAGTTGAACGAGGACTGCTGGGAATTCAGTGAACCGAGCATGGATTCCATAGCGGAATAGCGTTTCCAGAGTCTGTTCTGCTCGCTCTCGTATTTCTTGTTGAGGGAAGCTATGTTTGTCTTTGTGCGCTTGATGAGATTGTAGAGTTCGTTGTCCGTCGAGGAAGTACCGCTCTTGAGACCGGCCTTTCTGATAAGCGTACCCTTTGTCTGGCCGTTTGTGCCGACCGCGGAGTCGATAGCTTCGGAGAACTTCTTCATTATGCCGTTCTCGGCATCGGTGAAGAGCTTCTGGATATCATCGGTGTGGGTCTCGATAGCATCTGTGAGGGCTTTCTCGTCAAGTATCAGTATACCGTGCTTGCTGTAATCGCTCGAAGTCTTTATGCCCAGCGATGAGAACGAGAATGTGCTGCCGTCAAGTCCCTCGACAGCACCCATAAGGGCTGTACGCAGCTTGCTCATTGCGTTGGAAACTGTGCTGTCGTGATAGAGCAGACCCTTCTTTGCCTTTTCTTCCCACTTTTCTTCCTGCTTGTCGGTCAGGTCGAGGTCTTCCTTGTCCTGATCCGCCAGGAAATAGTAGTCCTTTTCGGGCTTTTCGTCGAGATATTTGTATACATCTTCAACAAGCTGGTTGTAGTCCTTGACGAAGTTCTTTATAACGTCAGCGATAGCACTCGTGTCTCTGCCTATGGAGACCGTGAACTCCTGACCGACCTGATCTTCGCTGTTCGAGAAGGTGAAGGTCGTGCCGTCCACCTCGACAGCGTTTCCATCGCTCTCGACGGTCTTGCCGTTTATCTCGACCACGAGGTTCGAGCCGTTCTTTGTCGTTCCGCTCTCTATGCCGAGCTTCGCGAGGAGCCCCGAAGTGCCGTCCGCGATATTGATCTCGCTGTCAAGACCGTATTTTGATGATGTGATAGTAAATGCGTTGTCAAGCGAGGAGTAGGACATCTTCACGCCCGCGGAGGACGCGTTGACCTTCTTCATCATATCGTTGACAGTGGTCTTGCTGTCGAAGCTGAACTTCTGACCGTTGATCTCGAAACCGTACTGACCGTTTTCGTCGGGTGTGATGCCGAGGTCGGAGATCTTCGTGCTGTTGGAAATCTGTGAAACTGTCGAAACGCTGTTGTTGCCGCCTATATCCTCGGCGGTGTTGGCGCTGCCCTGAGCTATGATGACAGATACCGCGACAGGAGTTCTTACAGGATCGTCGCCTTCGTTTTCGCCGGGTGTTTCGGTATATGCCGAAATGGTCGCCGTGTTGTTCTCGTCCACCGTAACATCGAATTTCACGCCGTTCGGTGTTTCGAGATTGCCGATACTGTTCTTTACCGAAGACTTTATGTAATGGTTGACTACATTGGCCTGGGAAAGATCATAGTTTGACGGGTCTTCCTGATATACGTTCTCCTTGTATGCCGTGAACATCTGGCTTGTGGAGGACTTCCAGCTTTCCTTATCGAGGTGATAGCTTCTTTGCTCGATATGATCGGTCTTCCAGTCGGCGTAGTTCATGGCTTCTTCGCCTTCGTCAAGACCGTCGGTGTATTCCTGATACTTCGTCTGGAGCTCTTCTTCGCTCTCAGTTGTACCGTGGTACTTGTTGGTAAGCTCGTTGAACTTGTCCTTTACATCGCCTTCGGTCTGCTTCGATGCCCATGTGTAGAGGTCGTCGTACTCATCGCCGGCTTCTTCCTTGTAAGCATCATAGGCTTCCTTGACGGCGCTGTCGTTCTCCAGCCAGCCGCCTACGAGGGTCTTTTCCTGCTTTTCGAGAGCCTTGCCGAAGAGGTTGTCGATATCGTCTTCGGACGCGGTCTCCTTCCACGCATTGAATGAATCGTATCTTACGGATTCCTTGAGGTCGTCCGTAACGGCCTTGTACATGGTGACAGCTTCCGACCAGTTGGCACGGATCTCGGAGGCTCTGTTATCGATCTCTTCTTCCGAAGCATCTTCACCGAGCTCGCTTTTCGCAAGTGCGGTAGCCTTGGTGAAGCGGATATTGTTGCCGTCTTCGTCGGTGTCGGTTATGCCTACTGTCTCGCCGGTAGATGTATTTATGATGCCGTTATCGACAGCGCTCTTGAAAAAGTCCTTGTCGATAGTCTGGAACGATACGCTGACGCTCTCATTTCCCACCTGAAGGCTGAGAATATTCGTGCCTGCCTTTGCGTTGCCGAGTTCAAGTACATTGGTATCACTCATCTCGTTGATGCCGGAGAAAGTAATGCCCTTTCCGGCTCTGGAAACGAACTCAACATCGCCGGATTCGCCTGCTTTCGCGTAGACCATACCCTCGTTTCCGCTGAGGCCGATGGAAGAGTTGCTCTCGCCGTACTCTTTTTCGAGAGCATCATTGATATTGTTCAGCGTAGCTTCAGCACTGTCGCCTGCCTTGAACGTGATATTCTTCGATACACCGCCGACATCTATCGAGAAGCCGTATTCCTTACCGCTCTCCATTCCGGCCATGGTATTGCCGGATATCTTCGCGTTGGCGCTGAGGGATTTGCCGGTATAGGTGGACTGCTTCGCAGTGGTCTTGACCTTCATCTTGTAGTCGCCGGGCTGTGAATTGATCGTTGTGGTCGCGGCAAAGCCGGAGACAAATTTCTCTTCACCCTCGACAAAAGTCTTGGACGAATACTTGTTCCACATGGATGTACCGGAAAGGTTGCTGTCCTTGTTGAGAACATCGAAGTATTTGCTCTTGAGGGCATTTATCTTGGAGCTTACATCCTGATAGGCTTCCTGAGTCGCCTGATATTTGAGGACATTTCGTTCCTGCTTGGTGACTTTCAGCTTGCTGTTGGCAGTCAGAGCGTTTATAATGGACTCGGTGTCAAGACCGGAGTTCATACCGCTCATTCTGATCATATCATTTGCCATAGAATCAAATCCTTTCTGCATTTACGGCACCGGCATCAATGCCTGCCGTCGGACCGGTATTCCGTCACTGATCCTTCTTCATAGAGAGCAGAGCGTCCATAGCTTCCCTGGACGGAGCCTGCGACGAATCCACATTGGTCTCCTGAGCGTGTCTGAGCTCATTCCTGATGATCTTGATGTCCTTGGGAGCCGATATACCCAGCTTCACCCGGTCTCTTGCCACCTCAAGCACCGTGACCTCGATGTTGTCGTTTATGATGATGCTCTCTTCGGTTTTACGGGTAACTACGAGCAATCAACTCACCTCCCGCGATGCGTAAACGGGCATTCTGAACGGATAGTCAAGCGGCAGGATCACCTGTATCGCTTTATGCTGTGCTTTGTTCAGCACGATAGGCGATTTCATGTTTACCGTGGTATGCTTGTAATCCGCGGGTACCTTTGCGATGACCAGAGCCGTAGCCGGGTCATCCTTGCCGAGGCCGAGTATTTTTCTTTCATTATCCTCGAGCATTATTGTGAATCCGCCGTCGATGAGCACGGGATTGAAGACTATGAAGCAAAGTCCCGGATCGTCCAGCGACTGGAGCCACATGGGGTAGACTTCACTGCCGAGGGGCGAGAGGAGCGCAAACTTCTTGTTGTCCTCAAATGCATACAGTCCGTTCGGAAAATCGTAAATATCGTTCTCGTCAACTTCGATCTCGCCGAAATCTCTTGTCTGAATTTTAACCATGGTGTTTTTTCCTTTCATATTTTCGGAATAAATGACCGGTTTCTGATAATGTCAGCCCTTTACATCTATCTGTGGAACATAGTTGGGGTCGGACTGCGGGGGAACGTAGATCGGATCGCCCGTGTACTCTATCTGCACGCTGGGCATCTGCGTGATCTCGAATTCCACCTTGCCGGGCGTGAACTCGAAAGGCACTACGCCGGCATTCTCCCAGTCGATATTGACGTCACCCGCGTCATAGTTGATGTTGAGTACGCCTTTATCGAAGGTGACATCGGCGCCCTCCTTTGGCAGAAAGTCCATGATCGTCTGTATGGTCTGTCCCGCCTTGTTGTTCTGCGCCGCGATCTCCGCCGGGGAGACTCCCCTGACGAGCTGATCGCCTTCGTTGACGATCTTCGCGGTACCCTGATATGCTATCGAGATACCGTCCTGAGCGTTTTTCTTAACGAAATCCGTATTGTTGTAATTTCCGTAGCCCATGCTCGAACGTGCCGCGTAGGTATCGATATTGATCTTCGGCGGCTCCGAGTGTATCTTGAGCTCGCCCTGTGAAGTCTGGATATTCATTTTCAGGGCGCGGTCGGGATTGTTCGCCTTAGGGTTCGTGAACTCACCCTTCTTGATGTTGATCTCCACCTGTATCGGTACAGATGTGATATTCAGAAGATTACTGTCAACCATTTTGTATCAGCTCCTTTCGTTCCGCTATCAGCTAATATAGTTGAATATCGACTGTGACAGCACCTGCGAACCCATCTGGAGCGAGGCGTTGTAAACAGATTCAAGCACTTTCCAGTTGGTTATCTCCGACGGGAGGTCGGTGCTTTCGATATCGTTCTGCTTATCGAGGAGATTTACCTTTACATCCGCGAGTCTGTCCTGGTTGAACTCGATGAACTTTGCATGAGTACCGAGGTTTGATATTGCGAGGGAAAGGTTGCTCTGTGATGCGAACACAAGATCCGCGTATCTTGCGACCATTTTCTGGTCGCCGCTGCGAAGCATCTTTGCCGAGTCGAGGACAAGCTGTATCAGATTGTTCGGATAACCGTTCAGTTCTGTGAAAGGCAGCTCCTCCTGCGACCTCGGGTCGCTGCTGAGCACTATATTCGCGCCTTCGATATCATAGTGTATGACACCGTTGTCATCGAGCTGAGGCGCTTCAACATCACCGAACACTTCGTTCGTCTTGATGTAGTCGTTTATAGCGGCAATGGTCTCGTCCGGGGTATTGCCCGCGGTGAAGTATACCATTTTGCCTTCTTCATGGAGAATGTCGCCGTTCTCGTCGGTAAGGGGATCGCCGTTGGCGTTGGTCTGCGGACCTGCGTAGTTCACGGCGTAGGTTTTGCCGGGCTCCAGCGCCGCGTAGTCAAGTGTACCCGTCGCTGTATCTACCGGTGCTTTCTCGATCTCGTCGAGACGGCCTTCGATCTTGGCGGTTTCGCTGACACCGTAGTGTATCTTTCCCGCCGAATCCGCGTATGCCTTCTCGCCGAATGCAGCCTTCAGAGCGTTGTCCATATTGGCCAGCTTCTCGTTGGGGTCTGTGCTTCCGGGAAAGTCGATGACGCGGGTCATACCGTTCATAACTACCTTGATCGAATAGAATGTGTCGTCCTTTATGTCATCCATAACGATCTTGCCGTCCTGGACGGGAGCGGGCTCATAGGGCACGGCCTTCATTTTATTGCCGTCGGAAGTCACCATAGTGCCGTCGGGCTGAGCCTCGGCAGTATCTTTGAATGCCTCGCTCAGAAGATCGTTTATATTCTTTATGTTGTTTTCCCTGCTGTTGCCGCTGTCAGCGACGAAGGAGATCTGGCGAGCCTTGCCGCCGGCGCTTATATTAAAGGTATATGAGCTTCCGGGTATGAGGTTTTCGAGCTGTATGGCCGCCGACTTGCTTGTCATGCCGCAGCCTGTGCACTCCGCGCCGTTGAAGGTTATCGGGAGTGCCGACTGATCGTCAATGCGGTCTGTAGCTCCGTTCACGCTGAGGCCTATGCCTATATCGAGGAAGGAGCTCTTGCTCATCGGGAAGCTTGTGGGGTCATCGGACGAGTTGACAGCCACGCCGTTATATGTAACATATTTACTGTTGCCGCTGCCCTCTATCTTGAACGCGAGAGTCTCGTTGTTCACTCCGCCGAACACTTTTCTGTCCGCGATGTCTATGTTGAACGACTGCACCATTTCCTCGGCGTAGTTGTCGATGTCCATGGCGATTATCTCAAGGTCGTTCTGATTGCGGGTACCGTGAGCGCCCTCGACCAGTTTTTCATACACCTGCTGGATTATTCCGGACACAGTGAGCATTGCGCTCTCGGCGTTGGTGTATATCGAGTCCGCGGTCTCGAGGTTGTCCTCATAAGTCTCTATCTCAGACAGCGACTTCCTGACGCGCAGTGCTCTCGCCGCGTCTATGGGGTTTTCGCTGGCGCGGTCGAACTCACGTCCCGAGTATATTTTCTTTTCGGAGCCGAACTTATCGGAATAATTCTTTTCATATCGGCTCAGATAGCTTCTTCGGATAGTATCTCCGGCTATTCTCATTGGGGTTCCCTCCTGTCGGGGCTCATATTCATATTACAGGCCGACTCTGCCGGTGCTGTTTATGAGCTTGTCAAGCGCTTCGTCAAGTGCGGTCATAAGTCTTGCACTGGCATTGTACCAGTTCTGGTAGGTGAGCATATTGATGCCCTCTTCGGTCTCCGATACGCCCGATACCGCGTCTCTGCTGTCCAGCAGCGCGTTGGTCGTCGCGAAAGCTGCGTCGTGCCTGCTGTCGAAGTAGTCTATGTTCTGACCGATGCGGTTGCTGATGAACAGCAGGTAATCATAGACCGTGCCTTCGAAATCTCCCTTGCCGCCGAAATCCAGCGACTGGGAATTGAGCTTGACGGTGATCTGGTTGATGTGGTCGCCGTCGAGCGAAAGGTTCCAGGAGCCGGACTTTTCGTCGTAGACTTCGCCTATCATCTTGGCGTTTTCCATCCATGTATTTGCGATCCTGATATTGTCCATTGTCATATCAAGATCTTCGTAGCCGACATTGTATCTCGGGTCCTCGTACTCATTGGTGCAGAACAGAAGTCTGCTGGGATCAACGAGGGTACCGTTGACATCGACCGCGCCGTTGAACTGGTTCATGAAGTTTGCGAAGGTATGCGCGAAGGCGTTCATTGTGGACTCATAATACGGTATTCCGTAGGAGTCGTTCTGATAGCCTGTCTTGTAAACGCCGTTGCCGTTGAGCATATCGGTGTAGGCTTTGAGCTCGCCGGTCACGAATTTAGCGTCATCGCCGGATGTCCAGCGGAGTACTGCGGCGTTGTAGGCATCGAAGTCACGCTCCAGCTCGGAAGCGTACTCTTTGTCGATCTTCGTGCTGCCCTTCATGTATATATGTTCGTATTGTTCGCCGTTTATGATCTCAACGCCGTTCATTATGACTCTTACCGAGCCGTCGGCATTGTCGTAAACACTCATGTTGCCCTTGTACGAAAGTTCGTCAAGCAGCAGGTTTCTTTCATCGAGCATCTCGTTCGGTCCGTAGCCGCCGGTGACGGATTCGTTGGGGCCGAGCTCACCGTTTGCCATAGCCGTGTATTCCTTGACGATGGACTTATTGTAATTGACGATGCGGTCGATGATATTGTTGGTATCTTCAATGGACGCTTCCAGCGACTCAAGGTTTGTCATCTTGAGGTCGTGAAGGTCCTTGCTGTACGAATGGAGCTGGTTGGTGAGGTTATAGGCCGAGTTTCTTACGATGCTGGCGAGCTCCTCGCTGTCGGGGCGCTCGGCGTAGCTGGAAACAGCCTTCTTGAACTCATCCACGCAGGCTGTAAGGCCGTCTGTCGTGATGTTGTCGAGAACGGTCTCCACTTCACGCAGTACATCGGCAGAGGTGCTGTACTCTGCCACATAGGGTGTCGATTCACGGTATCTCTTGTCGATGTACGGGTCGCGTACCTGATCGACGCCGATACCGATGGCGCCCTGTCCAGCGAGAGTCATTCTCGATGACGATGTCTGCCAGTACTGGTATCTGTTAAGATATTTGGCACCTACGTCAACTACCTGTCTTGTATATCCTTCGGTCTTTGAATTGGAGAGGTTGCCGCCCGTAATATCCAGAGCTTTCTGCGAAAGCTGTATGGTACGTTTGGAGACCTCAAGTCCGAGAAACGATGAACGCATAATATATCAATCCTTCCTTGCGGCGCGGTGCGCCGTCCGGGGTATCTGTGGCCTGCCGTATCAGTCGTCCGGTCATCTGACTGTCATAAAATGTCAGGACGCATCACACTGTGCCGAAAAATCCGCCAGAGGTGTTGTGCTTTGTGACCTTGACGCCTTTTCCCGTATATGTGGACGCTGTGGAATGCGTGCGGTTTATGAGCTTTTCCTGCACGGAAAGCTTGCGCTCTATTATATCTATGATATCAGCGTTTGTCTCCTTGATATCATGCACATAGCGCTCCATAGTCCTGCATTCCAGTGTGAGCTTGGGTTTTAGATCTTCGGGGCATTCTTCTATCAGCTCTCTGGCCTTTTTCCCGCCTATACCGAGCTTGTCAAAGAGAGCGAGCCTCTTTGCTTCGAGGTCGTTGCCCTCCATTATGAACTTCTGTTCGGCAGTCAGGGAATCAAGCAGCCATGTGAGCTCATCGGCGAGTACCTTCGCCCTTTTTTCGGAAACGAAGGCGGACAAAGCCTCAAAATGGCTGTTATATTTCTCCATAAAAGCTATGACTTCCTTTGCAACTTCTGCATTCATTTCCGAGCCTCCTTTTCCGGGAAATATTTCATGCTTCCGCGGTGCTTACGCGATCATTGTGGAAGCAACGCTTTCGGCAGGTACGGGAGTATTACCGTCAGCGTATTTTGCGGCGAGAGCCGCGAGTCTTTCCTCACTTGCGGAACTTCCTACACGGGCAGCGATAGCACTCTGTGCAGCGTTCAGCGAACGTGTACGGTCAAATTCAACCTTATCGGTGTTGGGCGCGGTACGTCCTGCACCGTCGCTCTTCTTGGCAGCGGACGCACGGTTGTACTTCTTGTACGCATTGATCGGATTGATCCCAAGGTTACTGATCTCCATATCATTCAACTCCTTTTGCTGTGGGGGTATCCGCGCCTTGCGCAGATGCAGCGGGCATAGTTATTGCATATTTTATGCTGCATTTATAATATCGTCACAAGACCCGAAAACTTTAGTTTTTAGCCGATTTTTTTACCGTTGCCGTGAAAATCTGCATTTTTCACAAATCGACCCGCGCAATACGGACATTTTGACGAAATTCCGCGCAGAACGGGGTTACTTTGCGGTTACATAATATCGATTTTCCGGAACCGAACCACAGCCGGGGGTGTACATATTATCATTATAGCGCGTTCTTGCGGCGATTTCACGCGGTTTTTTCCGAATTGTGAAAAGTGCCGTCAAAATTTGTAAAAACAGACAAATCCCGCACGGATATTGACAATTGCGTGCTGTGACTATATAATTATTATAGTATTGCCATGGAGGTATCGCAATGAAACGACGTATCATATGTTTGGTGGCAGTTGTCATGGCCTCGGTGCTCACGCTCAGCTCATGCAGTGTGATCGATCGGCTCCTGGCTCTGCTGATGTCTGGAACGGTAACGGAGGAGGACGACATGAAAGCGAAGGAGTTTGACAGCATTATCATCGACATTCAGGGAACAGAAGCGGCAACACAGGAATACGAAGTGCTGCGCACCGACGACGGCGTCCGTATCTCCTACTATTACGGCCCATGGAACTACAATGACGACGAGCCGAAGGAAGATTACCTCGAAATGCGGGCAGAGGGCGGCAGTGAGCTGTATGAGCAGTTGCTTGATCTCGTGAACGATCATAAAGTGAAGAAGTGGGACGGTTTCAGCAAAAGCGCAAGCGGCGTTCTCGACGGTGAGATGTTCAGTATGAGCGGCACGATCGACGGGAAAGATATCTACGCCCACGGCTCGAATGCGTTTCCCGAGGGATTCCGGCAGTTCACGGCCGCGCTCTGGGATATAATGAAAGAAAAAAATACGCAGAAATGAAAATAATCTGTAACCTTTCGGCCCCCGGCGAAGTGTTATAGATGAAAGCGGATAAAACAGCTTGAGAGGGATATTGAAATGACGGAACTTTCCTTGTGCACGAAGGAGAGCTTTGACGCCGTTATGAGAAAATACGCTGATATGGTGTATAAGCTCGCCTATTCAAGGACGGGAAGCACCTACGACGCGGACGATATACTGCAGGAAGTGTTTCTGCGCTACATAAGGGCTGATAAGACCTACAACGACGAGGAGCACCGCAAGGCGTGGCTGCTCCGGATAACCATAAACTGTACCAAATCATACCTCACTTCCGCGTGGAACCGCCACACGGATTATGAGGAGCCCGATCCTAATATCGGAGCCGAGGATCCTGCGCTTAAAGCGTCGGAAACAAAAAACGACGTTATGAATGCGCTCATGACGCTGCCGGAAAAGTACCGCACTGCCATATATCTTTTCTACTATGAGGATATGAGCATTGCGCAGATAGCAAAGACAGTCGGTACGAGCGAGACCAATATAAAGACCCGGCTTTCCCGCGGACGGGAAATGCTGAAAGAAAAGCTGAAAGGAGTTGAGTTTGATGTTTAAAGATGAACTGAATATCGCGTTTGAAAATATCAAGCCCTCTCCCGAGCTGCTTGACAGGGTCTCTGCGATGATGAACGAGGAAGTTAAGCGCAAAAAGCCTCCGCTTCAGATGCGCGTTGTGAAGTACGCGGGAATCGCTGCGGCGGTGGCACTGGCTGCGGGCGGAACTCTGCTGTTCTTTGCCGGTCAGAACAACGGCGTAGAGACTTCCGGAGCCGCAAAGAGCATAGCTCCCACAGCGGTAGCTTCCGTAACGCAGGAGAACAACCCCGCTTCCGAAAAAATAAATGCGGCAGTCGCGCAGGCCGAAGAAGCTGCCGAAGCGGAAAATGTTTCCGCCGATACCGTAATAATCGAGGAAGCAGCCGAAACCGAACCCGCAGTGGCTTCCGAACCACCGGCAACGACAACCACTGCCACATCCGCCGGGATATATGCGGGGGCTGATTCCGATGCTGACGCAGGTATGTCTTTTTCGGAGAATGTCGAAGGCGCAAAGACGTTCAAGACTGTCGAGAACAGCATCAGCGCAGACGCTGCTCCCATTAATGAAGCTGCCGATGATGAAGCGGCCGACGCAGTTCCGATGATGATAGCCGAGGCACCCGCAGCCGATGAGAGCTCCAATGGCAGCACGGAGGACTATATAGCGAGAAAGAACGAAGAGGAAACTCCGATAGCTGTTGACATGGTTTCCGTTGCGGAAGCCGAAAAGACCGCAGATTATTCCGAGGAAGCCATGGCTCCTCAGGCGGTCGGTGACAGCGCCTATGCAGGGGATGCGGAGGAAGAATGTCTCGAGGCTGATATCTGCGAATCTGATTCAGATGAATATATCGGTGTAAAGGACATATACGCCGATGATCCGCAGAAAGCATTCAGAGTCATCGAATTCATACCTGATCCGCTGTGGAATTCGGTTGATCCCGCAGAAGCCAACGCATGGTATGAGTCGTTCCCGATTGATCTTGCCAGCGGCGAGGTTCCTGACAGTCTGGAGAGCTACCCGAACGTTTACACGTTTATAAAGCACTTCGGTATTTCCGGGGAAAGGCTGAAGGAACTTATTGGCTATATGATTACCGATGAGCAGATAGATATTCTGTATCACGGTACAGTCGCGGAGATAACGGCGGAGTTTGCATCGCCTCTGTCGATAGTGAAGGGCGATAAGATATATTCGTGGTACTGGATAACGACGCATACGGCGGAGGACTGTGCGGCGGTCGGCATTACTGCGGAAGAGCTGCTCGCGCACGGCTATTGAGAATCCGCTGCCGCTCGAGACTGGGGGAAACTTTTTTGAAAAAAAGTTTCCCCCAGACCCCCTTCAAAAAACTTTCAACCGCTACGCTATTAAATTAGAAAGAAATCTGCTCCTATAGTCAGTTAATAGGAGCAGATATTTTTGTTATTTTGCAGTTTCTTTACTTGGTAAAGGGGGTACTTAGTATCGAATCTACAAGACAGCGGAGTACCCCCGCGGTCAAACCGTCTGTTACATTCTGCAACGGGCGGGTTTAAGCCTCGCAGTCCGGAGTATTTCAAAAGGCGTACTACTTACCCCCGCTGCAAGGCGAAGCGATTTAAGTTTAGGCCAAGCCCTTTTTAAAGGGCGTCATACTCGAGCGTCAGCGACTCTCAAACACTCTAGCGTCAGCGACTCTCAAACACTCGAGCGTCAGCGACTCTCAAGCACTCGAGCGTCAGCGACTTCTTACTCTCGTTCTCGGGCGGAGCGGCTTATCTGTCTTTGAGCATATACTCCAGGGAATCGGTAAGCGCGATGACGGAGGCGTTGATAATATCGCGGCTGGCGCCTACGGTTGTCCAGGTGTTTTCGCCGTCTGTACTTTCGATAAGCACGCGGGTAACGGCAGCAGTGCTGTCATTTGATGTTATAACGCGCACCTTGAAGTCTACCAGGTGCATTTTGCGCAGTTCGGGGTAGAAGACTTCCAGTGCTTTGCGCAGCGCCTTATCTATGGCATTTACGGGGCCTTCGCCCTCATCGGCGGTTATTTCGTATTTATCGCCGACCTTGACCTTTACAAGTGCGTTGGCCTTCTCGGTGTAGTGATTGCCGTCAAGGCTGTCCATGGACGAGATTATCCTGTAATGATCTATTTCAAAATGCGGTGTGAAGCGCCCCAGCTCCTTGCGTACAAGCAGCTCGAAGCTGGCTTCGGCAGCTTCAAACTGAAAGCCCTCGTGCTCCAGTTCCTTCATTTTTTCGGTTATGGTCTTCGTTTCGCTGCTGGATTTGGTCAGCGAGCTTTCAACAGCCTGCAATTTCGGCAGCAGAGCAGAACGCCCGGAGACCTCGCTGAGCGGGAAACTGCGGTAATTGCCGACTTCGGACGGGTCTATATGCTCATAGGTCTTTGTATTCTTTGCTACTCCGTCCGCGTGCATACCGCCCTTGTGGGCGAACGCGAAGCCGCCTATATATGGCAGATAACCCGGGAGCCGCAGGTTCGAGACTTCGTTGATGTAGCGTGCTGTGGCAGTGAGCGTTTTCAGACGTTCCGCACTAACAATGGAGTACCCGAGTTTCAGCTGGAGATCCGGTATCACTGTAGCAAGAGGTGCGTTGCCGCAGCGCTCCCCGATGCCGGTGAAAGTGCCCTGTACCTGAACAGCTCCGGCTTTTACCGCAGAGACAGTATTTGCCGCCGCGCAGCCCGTATCGTTGTGACAGTGTATGCCAACTGTTATCCTGACCGCCTTGTCTGCCACCTTGACGATCTTTGAAACCTCGTCCGGGAAACAGCCGCCGTTGGTATCGCAGAGGATCACTGCCGAAGCTCCGGCGTGTTCGGCGGCCTTGATGACCTCCAGAGCGTAGTCCGGGTCGTCCTTGTAACCGTCGAAGTAGTGCTCCGCGTCAAAGAACACGATCCTTCCCTTTTTGCACAGATAGGAGATCGTATTGCTTATCATGGCGATGTTTTCCTCGGGAGTGACACCGAGTATGCAATCAACGTGGAGTTTCCACGCCTTGCCGAATATCGTGATGTATTTCGTGCCTGCGGCAAGCAGAGTGTTTACGCCTTCGTCGTCCTCGGGAGCCGTTCCTTTGCGGACAGTGGAGCCGAAAGCGGTGAGCTTCGCGTTGGCGAGTTTCAGTTCCGCGGCGCGCTCGAAGAACTCCGCGTCCTTCGGATTTGAGAACGGGTTGCCCGCTTCTATATAGTCCACGCCGAATCTGTCAAGGCACCTGGCTATTTTCAGCTTGTCCGATACCGAAAAGCTTATGCCCTGACCCTGCGCTCCGTCGCGGAGAGTCGAATCGTACATTTCAACTTTTTTCATTTTCATCACCATTGATAATAGTATCATAAAAGTACCGATTTGTCAACTTATGACAGCTTCACTCTTTACAAATCCGCTTTACTGTGATATAATATTATTTGGAAAACTGCTTATAGGGGGTGAAGTCTGTGGGACTGTTCAGCTGGCTGAAGAAAGATTCCGGCGAAGATGAACCTGAGGTTCTCGAAGAGGAAGAATACCTTGAAGAGATGAGCGCCGATGATCTCTATGTCGATGATGTGCCGCTGGAAAATACGGTAATAACATTCACTCTGCGGGATCTGAGCCGCTTCGATACGGATACCGTGCTGGAGAATTATGACCGTCTGCCCTATGAGTTCCGGCTGTACCTCGATACAAGGCGCGCCTTTTCACGGGCGTTCAGCACCCTGTGTACAGAACTGCGGTCCTACGACAGCTGTGAAGGCGGCAGAAGCGCGGTGTATGACGAACATTACGAATACGACGACCATGATATAGACATCTTCTTTACGCTCGCACGCGACGGCGACCATGAACCGTTCAGGCTCACTGCTGATATAAGAGTTGACGGCGCCGAGAGCACTTGACTTTTTACATCATTCAATGTATAATTGAAATCAGGTGAAGCTATGAAAAAAATTACCGCCCGCATTGCTGCGGGCATCATAATATCGGCGCTGCTGTGCTCCTGCGGCGGAACGCCTCCCGCTCAGACTGCGGCAGGTACAGCGGCAGATACAACGAACTCTGCCGTGACAGCGGAGAGTGAAGCAGCAACATCTGGAACGGAGGCTCCGAATATGACCGAAGCACCGGCGGAGGAGCTTTCCGACCGCGAAAAAATAATCAAAAGATCCCTTGTTTCCGTGGGAAATACCGAACGTTTCCGCAGGGTATTTGCCAAGGCAGCGGCAGGGGAGGAAATAACAGTTGCGTACATAGGCGGCTCCATAACCGAGGGTTATACTCTCAAACCCGAAGAATGCTGGGCGAAGCTGACTTATGACTACCTGTGCGAAAAATACCCCGCCGCGAAGATAAACTATGTAAACGGCGGTATGAGCGGGACTCCGTCGAGTCTCGGCGTTGTACGCGTTGAGCGCGACATACTCGCGCCATTCGGAGACCCGGACATCGTGTTTGTCGAATTTGCGGTAAACGACTCGAAGGATCAGCTTTGCCGCGAGTCTTACGAAAGCCTTGTGCGCCGGTTCCTCGCACTTGACAGTGCTCCGGCTGTCGGTCTGTTGTTCATGTGCACCGATAACGGTTATAACTGCCAGGAGCAGCAGAGCGCGATAGGCGCGCACTACGGACTTCCGATGATAAGCCTGAACGACGGGCTTACCTACGCGATAGACGAGGGACTTATGACGTGGGCGGACTACTCCAACGACGGAGCTCACCCGAACCCCGAAGGAGCAAAGCTTGTTGCGGAGATGATAGAATATTTCTACAGGCTTGTTGATTCGGGTGAAAATGATGCCGCTGCCCCCGCGATCACCGACGTGAGCGCGGTGGAGCCGCTGTACGGCGACAGCTACGTCAATATGCACCTTCTCGATACAACGAACGTAACGCCCGTATCTGTGGGCGAATATCTGACGGACAGGGAAATGCTCGGAACGTTTCCCAACGGTTGGTACCGCAAGGGCGGTGAGAATGAGGGCATTTCCTTCGATCTGAAATTCGGGAGCCTGTTTCTCGTATATCACTGTAACAAGAACAAGAAGTTCGGTACTGCGGAGATATTCGTGGACGGCGAATCAGCTGCGGAGATCGTGTCGAATTCAAATGAAGGCTGGAACAATCCCATGCCGCGCTTTATAAAGAAGTTCGACAGCGTAGGCGAACACAGAGTCGAGGTTAAAATGAAAGAGGGCGAAGAGGGCAACTACTTCGGCATACTCTGTCTCGGCATAACGGATTAGTTATTCAGACCCGGACGGGTCAAAAAAATATATTGTAATGAAAGGAATTTATAAAAATGGCAAAAGCAGTTGAAAAAGGCAAGGGCTTCATGAAAGAATTCAAGGAATTCGCTCTCAAAGGCAACGTAATGGACATGGCAGTCGGCGTTCTGATCGGCGGCGCATTCTCCGGTATCGTAACGGCGCTGACAGGTGACTTCATCAATCCTTTGATCGCTTCCGTAGGCGGTTCCGACATCGCCGGTATGATAAGACTGCCGTGGGTGGACTACACAGGACTTGACGCTGACCAGATCAAGGCTCTTTCGCTGGATTACGGTCACTTCATTACTACTGTTATCAACTTCCTTATCATGGCTCTCATCATCTTCCTGCTGATGAAGGGCGTCAACAAGCTCATCGCACTCGGCAAGAAGAAGGAAGAAGAAGAAAAGGCCGCAGAGCCTGCTCCCGAGCCCGAGCCTTCCAAGGAAGAACTCCTCCTCACCGAGATACGCGACCTCCTCAAGGCACAGAACTCCAAGTAGTCGCTTCGCCTTGTGCAGACCCGATTATGAGTACTCCTTTTCCAAGTAAAAAACTGCTCCTTCTGATCGACAAAAGGAGCAGTTTTCTTTTTGATCTGATAGCGGAGCCGCCAAAGCACAGGCACTTACTTCTTGATAGTAACGGTCTCAACGTCGTCGTGAGCAGTGCGGTTTTCGGCGATAGCTGTCTTGAGAACGCGGATACGGTTGCGGTCGGAGCCGGTCTCAACAACGACAGTTTCTTCCTGTATGCTGAGTACTCTGCCGATGATGCCGCCGATAGTAACTACCTCGTCGGCTACCTGAAGATTCTCGCGCATTTCCTTTTCCTTCTTTGCTCTCTTCTTTTCCGGTCTGATGAGCAGGAAGTAGAATACTACGAGCATGAGAGCAAGCGGAACGACCGTGAAAAGTATCGAAGTCCAGTTGTTCATGCCTGCCGCACTGTCTGCTGCTGTCTGCTGTGCTAATCTTATGATCTCTGTGTTCATGTTATGTCCTTTCCTTTGCGGCGCGCAGCCGTTATTATTCTGTTCTGCGTCTGTGACGGTCCCGAAGCCGCCAGCCGCTGTTATAAACTATTTTTCTATTATACTATATTTTTCCGGTAATTGCAAGCTTTTTCTGATATTTTATCTGATAATATATGTTTCGTACCCCAGCTCACCCAGCAGAGCTATGATACGGGTTTTTTCGGAGTCATCGAAACCTGTCAGTACCGGAATTACCGGCAGGCCCCCCGTCTTTCCGGCGGCAAGTGAAAGCACCGTTTCAGCAAAACTCCGCGCTTCCGCGGGATAACCGGCCTCTGCGGGCAGAGCCTTCCTGTCTATTACGAGAGCTATACTGTTTCCGGAGAGCTGTGAGATATCACAGAGAGCCTCGGCTGTTCTGCCAAAGGGCGTTTCCAGTACGTCGGCGGCCGTCATCTCGATCACATATCCGGATTTCACAACATTGTACAGCATCTTGTATCTGTCAGGCCGGAAATATTTCGCTGCGATATATTCCCGGTCATAGTCCTGAAAATCCGGGAATACAAGGTCGGTAACGACGATCTCCTCAAAGCCTGCCATAGCGAGTTCAGCGGTGATCTGTGCGTTGTATTCGCGGGTAGCGGAGCTTTCGGGGTTGGCCCAGCGGAGAGGCGAGCCTGTGGAATAATCGAGCCACGATACGTCACCCTCGTTTTTGATCTTATAGCTCATATCCGTGAATACCGTGCAGCCCTCCTGATCCGCGAGCAGGGAGAGCTGTATCACAGGCACCATTTTGTTTTCTTCGAAAACCGCCATGATCTCGCCGGCGGTCATTCCGCCCTTTACGATATCCTCGGTGCCTTTCAGGGCGCTCTTGTAGTGCAGGACGCCGTTTCTGTCCTTAAGCTGTATAACGGCGGCGTTGTAGCCGGCGGCTTTCGTTTTGACCAGCATTGCGGACAGCGATGAACGGTTCGCAAGAGCGCTTGTCGGTATCTCCGCAGCCGCCAGCATAGTGGGTTCGGCAGGCTGTGAAAATTCCGCAATATCGGTCACGCCGTCAGCCGTGCCGAAAACTTCCGTGATAACGGGGGCGGTAGTTTCCGCTGCGGTGCTTTCGGCAGGTTCGCTCTCCTGTGTGCGTACATAGGAATCCGCGGGTGTCCAGTCGGGCATCTCCTTGGTGCCGATGCTGCCGATGTAGTCCAGCAGCGGTTTGCCGATACAGAACCCGAGGAATGCGAGCGCACCTATCGCTATTGTCAGAATGACAGTCCCGAATATCTTCTGTCCCGTTGTTTTACGGCGGCGGTACAGATTTTTCGTTTTCTTGATCTTGCGTCCGTAGTGTTTACGCTTGTTCAAAGCTGATTATCTCCTTTGTGAACGGCCGCGTCATACTGCCGAGGTCGTGTAGCCCGTAAATGCGTAGAATGCCAGTGAGAGTATGCCGACATAGACCAGCATACCGGGGTAGCCCCTGAAGGCTGCCGGGACAAGCGGCGAGTTGAGCCTGCCCGCGGCTGTGTAGAGAAGATATGCCGCCATGAGGAAGCCTATGCCGGTTCCGAGCCCGTAGCCGATGTAAGCGAGCAGATCCCCGCCCTGCTGCGAGTTCAGGAACAGCGCACCTATGACAGAGCAGTTGAATACCGACAGGTGAACGTACTTTTTCAGCGATCTGAACACCTTCGGGAACAGCGCCCATATCAGCACAAGAGTTCCTATATATACTACAGCTGTCACGAGTATGTACAGCAGCGGCATTATTATCCTGTAAGATTCATTCTGCCCCAGAAGCATATCAAATATCCATATTATCGCGGAAGCCAC
>JAEEGL013921380.1_pt1 | contig 23164 bp, 20 predicted proteins | sample 9134231 | NCBI WGS metagenome assembly JAEEGL01 (sample SAMN16246548, study PRJNA631951) | gut metagenome | biome: gut microbiome; feature: rumen; material: fiber-attached | host: Bos | place: Iran: Karaj | collected 2018-10
AGCGTATGCCGGGGGGCGCTCTGTTTGGTGCTCCCTTTTTGCTCCCGATTCGAACTCTGAATTTGCGCGGCGGAGCCGTGCAAATTCGAAGCGGCTCGCCCCGGCACAGAGAGTACGACCACGCCGTTTTTCGAGACGCGGGTTCAGGCAATCTCCGCAGGAGCACCAGAGGTAAATCGCACAAACACCTTTTTAAGGGTTTGTGCGGTTTCTTTTTTTATTGTTTTGAGTCGAAAAAGCAAGCGTTTTGCCGTCAGTTTCATCTATTAGAGAAAGATCGAGTGAAAGCATTCCTTTTTCAAAAAATGCCTTTACATTCTCGGCAAAATATGATACTATTAAAAATTGAGTATTATATGTTAGAATAGGAGAGGTTATGGAACAACAGGTACGCACATTCCTTATTGTCGCAATAATGCTCATAATCGGAACAATTGTGAGAGTCTATGGGAACCGGATTCTAAAGTACTTCAACAAAAAGGAACAAGAGAATGCGGCAAACGAGAACTTAATCCTACAACCGCTTTACTATTTGTTTGCGGGTATCTTTATCGCGGTTTTACAACCTGTTCTTTGCCTTGTTCTTATGATCGTCCCCACAGTCGATAATGAGAATCGTGAACTTCCTTGGATTCTTCTTATGGTGTTTACCTTTGGATTGGTTTGGCTTTGCGGAATATTTTGTATTATGCTTCGCTTGAATTGGAGAATCGAAATACACGAAGACGGGTTTTCTTTCCGCAACTCGTTTCGTGTAACAAAGCGGTACTCTTTTGAAGAGATCACGGAAATAAACACCGGCAGAGCCTATCGTTATTACAAGGGAAAGAAAAAGATTCTTGCCATTTCGATGCTTCAACCTAATTGCTTTCTTCTTGCAGAAGCATTTTCCAAGTGGAAAAGCAAAAAACGAATCGCAAGTAATGAATAGGGATAAAAACTTAAACTCCGTTGATTAGGGCCCATTTTTAAGACTGCCTTGTTTGTGTTTGTGTATTGCTTCTGCCAGAGCACCAAACAGAGCGCCCCCCGAGCGTATGCCGGGGGGCGCTCTGTTTGGTGCTCCGTCCCCGATCAGTGAATAACAAGTTTGATCACGTAACGACTGCGGGGGGCATAGACCACTTCCCCCGTGTATTCCCCGGTGCCGATAATTCTGTCGATCTCTTCCGCGTTCGATAAAAGATACTTTAGCGCCAGCGTCACAACCGTCAGGCGGATCTCCTTTTCCTCGCCCGGGATCAGAACGGTGGTGGCTTTCTCTCCGGCAAGGAAATACCTGACTTCGAAATCCCCGACGTAAGTAACGTAGTCTTGCGCTTCGAGATCCGCGCGGACTTCGGAGATCTTTACGTTTTGAAAGATATATGCGCCGATAACGCAGAGCAGTATGACGAAGACGACGAGCGGGAGTTTGAACGGCGTCTTCTTGCGGAAAACAGCCAGGCAAAGCGTCACCGCCAGAACGACCGAAACGGCAATCAAAACGATCAGAATATACAACCGGTCGAACGTCTCGCTTCTTTCGATTTGTTGTAACGTTTCGCTATACTGCATCACTCTATCCCTCTTCGTTTTTCGTTCCGAAAACGCCCCGGCGTTGAGTTTCTCCCCTTGCGCGGCCCGTTCCCGGAACGGTCTTTCGGCGGCGTCCGTCCGGCTTTTGCAAAAGGAAGCCGCGAATGCGGCTTCTCTTTATATAGAACCCCCGTCCTGCGGGTGCAACCCCGCGACAAACGAAGAGCGTCAGGTCACGGGAAGCGGGAAAACGTAGTAACAATCGCCGCTACCGATTTCGAACCCCCGCGACGGTATCATTATACCACGGATCGTCCGTTCTGTCAAGCGCGCCGCCCTTCGCGGCAAGGTCGTTCCCGTTCGCAACGGACGCGACGTCGCGCTTTATGTAAAGAACACTTAACGTTTTTGAAGAGGGGGACGTTGCCGGTTGGCGCCGCACGCTTTTTGCGGAAATATGTCTCGCGGCGCTCCGAAAGAACTTGACGCGCGGGGTGGGCGGTGGTATAATAACGGGTGAGAGCATCGCGTTCTCGCAAATATATAAAATAAAAGGAGAAAAGGACTATGAATTTCAAAAAACTGCTCGCGGAATGTATCGGTACCTTTGTTCTCGTTTTTGCGGCGTGCGGCGTTGCGGCGCTGACCGGCGGCAGCCTCGTGGCGACGGCGATGACCTTCGGGCTCGTGATCGTGGCGATGGCGTACTCGATCGGGCGTGTGTCGGGCTGCCACATCAATCCTGCCGTTTCGCTGGGTTGTGCGATCGCCGGGAGAATGTCCTGGATCGAGTTCCTCGGCTACGTCTGCGCACAGGTCGTCGGGGGCTTTCTCGGCGGCGTCGCGATCTTCGGGATCGTGAAGATGGCCGGCATCAATCGCATCGGTAACGCGTGCAACGGCGTGATCGGCGGTGACGTCACCGCGGGCGCGGTCATCGGCTCACTGCTCGCCGAGATCATTCTGACCTGCATTTTCGTCTACGTGATCCTGAACGTCACCGACGAGAAAGCCGGCACGAGCAAGAAAGCCGGCGTCGTGATCGGCTTCACGCTGACGCTCGTTCACCTGATCGGGATCCCGCTGACCGGCACTTCGGTCAACCCCGCCCGCAGCATCGCGACCGCGCTGAACGCCTGGATCTTCGACGGCAACACCGACGCGCTCGCACAGGTCTGGATCTTCATCGTCGCGCCCCTTGCCGGCGCCGCCCTCGCCGCCCTGCTCTACGCGCTCCTGAATAAGGAAAAAGCCGCGGCGAAAGACGCGGAGTAACGTCCACTTTCTTGTAAGAAAGTGGAGCAAAGAACTTCATTATAAGAACTTCATTATAAAGAAACAATGAAAAGCAAAACGGCGCGAATGCGCCGTTTTGCGGTTCTATAGCCGTGACCAACCGCTCGCCCCCGCGCAGGCTGCCCCTTCCGGCGCTTCGCGCCACCTCCCCCGAGAGTGGAGGCTACGGCGGATCCTCATTTTCGGTCAAATTAAACGCAGACCGCGCCCGACGGCGCGGTCTGCGTTTTATTCTACCAAAGGCAAAGAGTACCGTGACGGTTGTGTTTTTGAAACCGCGCGCACGAAGAATGAGTGTGCGCATACTTCATTCCCTAATGAAGTTCTTTGCCGCGCTTTCTTACAAGAAAGCGCGTATCCCCTCTCTCCCGCGGCGCGTACATCCCGCGCGCGAGCGCTTTGGGCTTACTTTATCAGGTCCGACAGTCTGTGCGAGTAAAAGAAATCGTGCACCATCGCGTCGAACTCGTGCCAGAACGTCAGCGTTTGGCACTTCCCCGCGCGCGGGCAGGACGCGGCGTCGGCGGCAAGGCACGCGATGGGCGCGAGCGTTCCTTCGGTCAGTTCGATGATCTCCCCGACCGTGTAACTTTCGGGCGGACGGCAGAGTTTGTATCCCCCGCCCTTGCCGCTCGAACCGACGATCAGTTTCCCCTTCACCAGTACGCTGACGATCGCTTCCAGATACTTTTTCGAGATCTCCTGTCGCTCGGCGATCTCCTTCAGCGGCACGAACCCCTCGTCCGCCCGCTCCGCCAGGTCGATCATCACGCGCAGCGCGTAGCGCCCCTTGGTCGAGACCATCTCTTTATCCCCCGTTTCGGTCGTTCGTTACGCCTATTATACCACAGGGTAAGTAGGCAATCAAGCGGGCGGAACAAAATATTTTCTATTTACCTATTGACACGGTAGGCAAATAGGCGTATAATATCCGAGGAAACGACCGAAAGGGGAAAACGAATGAAGATTTACGCGGATAACGCCGCGACGACCAAAATGAGCCGGGCGGCGATCGAGAAGATGACGCCGTACCTGTACGAATGTTACGGGAACCCGTCCGCACTCTACTCGCTCGGGCAGCGGGCGAAGGACGCGCTGGAAGAGGCGCGCGAGACGGTCGCGCGTCTGATCGGGGCGGAACCGAGGGAGATCACGTTCACCTCGGGCGGCTCGGAAGCCGATAACCAGGCGATCCGGTCCATGGCGGAAGCCGGGGCGAAGAAGGGGAAACGGCACGTCGTCTCCGACGCGATCGAGCATCACGCGGTCCTGCACACCCTGAAACGCCTGGAGCGCGAGGGGTTTGAAGTGACGCTGGTGCCGGTGACGCCCGAAGGGGTGGTCAAGCCGGAAGCGGTCGCGGCGGCGATCCGCGAGGATACCTGTCTTGTGACGGTGATGACGGCGAACAACGAGATCGGGACGATCCAGCCGATAAAAGAGATCGGGGAGATCTGCCGTGCGCGCGGCGTGCCGTTTCACACCGACGCGGTGCAGGCGGTGGGGCATATTCCGATCTCGGTCGGGGAACTCGGCGTCGATCTGCTCTCGGCGTCGGCGCACAAGTTCCACGGGCCGAAGGGCGTCGGGTTCCTCTACGCCAGACGCGGGCTACCGCTTACCAACCTGATCGAGGGCGGCGCGCAAGAGCGCGGGAAACGCGCGGGGACCGAGAACGTCGCGGGGGTCGTGGCGATGGCGGCGGCGCTCGAAGAGGCGGTCGCGGCGATCGATCAAAACGCCAAGCACCTGCTCCCGCTGCGCGATCGGTTGATCGCGGGGCTGTCCGGGATCCCGCACGCGGCGCTGAACGGGGACGCGACACGGCGGCTGCCCTCGAACGTGAATTTCTGTTTTGAGGGGATCGAGGGAGAGTCGCTTCTGCTCCTGCTCGACGATCGCGGGATCGCCGCTTCGTCGGGGTCGGCGTGTACGTCGGGGTCGCTCGATCCGAGCCACGTTCTGCTCGCGATCGGTCGCCCGCACGGCGTGGCGCACGGTTCGCTCCGGCTTTCGCTCGGAGAGGACGCGACCGAAGAGGAGATCGATTATATGATCGCGGCGGTCACGGACGTGGTCACGTATCTGCGCGGGTTCTCCCCGGTCTGGCACGATCTGCTTGACGGGAAAACCGAGTATGTTCTGTAAGAGAGGAGAACGAAAATGGCTCTGTATAGCGAAAAGGTGATGGATCATTTCAGAAACCCCAGGAACGTGGGCGTGATCGAGGACGCCGACGGCGTGGGTGAGGTCGGGAACGCCAAGTGCGGCGATATTATGAAGATCTACCTGAAGATCGAGAACGGGATCGTGGAGGACGTGAAGTTCGAGACCTTCGGCTGCGCCAGCGCCGTCGCGTCGAGTTCGATGGCGACCGAACTCATCAAGGGACAGCCGGTGTCCGAAGCGTTGAAACTCACCAATCAGGCGGTCGCCGAGGCGCTCGACGGTCTGCCCGCCTATAAAATGCATTGTTCCGTCCTCGCCGAGGAGGCGATCAAAAACGCCCTTGAGGATTATTACAAAAAGCACCCGGAGGAGAAGTGACCGGGGGCGAGGAGTACGCCCGCTTTCCTTACCGCGACCTCCCCTGATACGGTCGCGCCACGAAGAAAGCGGGGCAAAGAACCTCATTATCGAGATAACGAAGTCGGCGGAACGGCTCACAACTCGCCGTTCCGCGGTTCTATAGACCGCTCTGTAAAGTTTTATTTACATAGCGCGGGGCGTCGAGGATGCCGCCCCCTACGGTTAAACCATTACCGTCCGACGATCCGTCGGACGGTAATTCATGCCGTTCGCGCCCCGCGCGACGGCTTCCCTTGTCTCTTTCGCGCCGCGTCCTGCCCCATTCTTCTTGACACCGCCGCCGTTCCGGGGTATAATAGAGGGGAAAACAACGCAAGGGGTGGTGCGGTATGACGGGAGAGTTCCGGGAAAAGGCGCGGCTGCTGGACGAGGCGGCGATGGATCGCGCGATCACGCGCTTGAGCCACGAGATCCTCGAAAAGAACAACGGCGCCGAAAACGTCGTGCTGATCGGGATCCGCCGCCGCGGGTATCCGCTCGCGCTCCGGATCGCCGGGAAGATCAAAACGATCGAGGGCGTGACCGTCCCGGTCGGGGCGATGGACATCACGTTTTACCGCGACGATCTGTCCAAAAAGAACGATCAGCCGGTCGTGTCCGACACCGATATCCCCTTTGACGTGAACGGCAAGACCGTTGTTCTGGTGGACGACGTGATCTTTACCGGGCGGACGGTGCGCGCGGCGATCGACGGTCTGTTCGATCTCGGAAGGCCGGGCGCCGTGCGGCTCGCGGTCATGATCGACAGGGGGCTCAGAGAACTGCCCTTCCGTCCCGATTTCGTCGGAAAGAACATTCCGACTTCACATGCCGAGATGATCCGCGTCCGCGTCAAAGAGTTCGACGGGGAAGACTCGGTCGCGATCCTGCAGCAGGTCGACGGGGGGACGAACAGATGAACGATCAATGGAACGGCGATAACCGCGAACAGCGGGAAGAACCCGAGCGGGTGTATATCCCCTACGTTCCCCCTCCCCGCCCGGAACCGCGCAAAGGCGGGGGTTTTGACACGACGGCGTTGATTATGGCGATCCTGTCGGTCGTCTTTTCGTCCTGCCTGGCGCCCGTCTCAATCGCGCTTTCGATCCTCTCGTTCGTCTTTCTGCGCCGCTATCGCGCGCAGGGGGGCGAATGGCGGGGAACGGCTGTCGCGTCGGCACTCCTCGCGGGACTGGGGATCCTGTTCTCGGTTTTGGCGGCGGTGCTGATCGTCGTGGCGTTCGTTACAAAAGATCCGAACTCCCTGTACGGATTGTTATATCAAATTGAAATATAAGCGGCAGACGGATGCGGCACAGACCGGAAAACAAAAACGGGGAATATAAAAGCCGTTGGTGCTTTCTGCTCCGTGCAGAGACGGCGTTCTCGATGTCCCGCGCTGCGTCCCGGTAACATTAAAAACCTACCCGCGCCAGCAAATGCCGTCAGGCGGGGACAGACAGATGCAGAATTCGCGCTTGCGTCCCGAAGGTGTACAAACGTACTCCGAGAGGGCGCAAACGCGGATAGAAAAACAAAAATACAAATTCAATGGAGAAAACCGCCCCGCGGAAAGGGGTTCCCCGACGTGAACTTGTGGGCGTTGGGGGTTTCCGCGGGGCGGTTTTCAACCTTAATTGCATTTTGTTGTGTAGGGTTTTCAAGCGTAGCGAAAAGCCTTAACGGACTATAATTAATACCCTTTTTGTTTTTCGGTCTGCGCTGAAATGTCCTCGTCGTCAACTTCGGGCGTTGCGGCGGCGGATATATTCAAATAGGATGAAAATGATTTGAACGGGAACCCCGAGCAGAAAGATCGGCCAGACGTTCTCGTCGACCGTCGCGCGAAAGTGCAGATAGAACCCGGCGAGGATCGACCACATATCGAGCGAAACGAGGATCAGCGTGACGATCCCGCTCCACCAACGCCGCGAGAAGAACACGGCAAACGAGAGCGACGCGGGCACCGCCCAGATATACGCGAGCCAGACGGTATCCTTGTGGATCACGCTGTTGTATACGAACACGATGGTCGCGAACGCGTAGCAGAAGGTCGCGAGCAGCATCACGATCGCGATCCGCGGTCCGAGCCCGCGGTTCTTCTTATTTGCCTTCGGCGCGTCGTCGTGGCGGTGGATCAGCCAGTCGAAATCCACGCCGTAGATCTCGCAGACGCGGAGCAGCACGCTGATATCCGGCAGACTCTCCCCCACCTCCCAACGTGAGATCGCCTTGTCGGAATAGTTCAGCGCCTTCGCCAACTCCTGCTGCGTCATCTTGTTCGCCTTGCGCAGAAGGATCAGGTTGTTTACGATGTTCTTTTTCACGTCTTCCATAGCAACACCATTATACCACGGGGGCGGCGCAAATGCAAGGGGCGAATAGAGAAAGATTTCCACGACTCTATTCAGAATAGAGCTGCGATTTTCAGGACGTCTCAATAGAATAGAATTTGAGAATTCATAATTGCGGCGGGCTCTTGACATTGATCGGGCGGTCGGGTATACTCTTTGACGGAACCAACCCGACAAATCTCGACCGAAAGGGGGCGAACCGGTATGTCGCCGCTGCAAATCATCCTTTTGATATTCCTGTTTGTGGAACTGGTCTCCGTCCTCCTGTATATCCCGCATATTCACTGGTGGTTTGAGAGCCGCCGTCCGCAGGAGCGGTATCAGGCGAAGAACAAGAGGCGGTTCGCGCTGCTGATCCCGGCGCGCGACGAGAGCAAAGCGATCGCGCCGCTGCTCGACAGTGTGAAACGGCAGACCTACCCGGCGGGCTTGATCGACGTGCACGTGATCGTCAAGGATCCCGACGACCCGACGATCGGCATGGTGCGCGAGACGCTGCCCGACGCGGTGATCCAGGTCGTACCCAACCAAAAGCGCAAAGCCGAGGCGATGGACGCGTGTATGCAGACCATCCTTTCGACCGGGTGCGCGCCCGACGCGTACCTGATCGTGGACGCCGACTGCATCCTCGCCGCGAACTACGTCGAGGAGATGAACAACGCGATGGACACGGGCGCCGACGTGGTGATCCCGCGGAAACTGATCAAGAACTGGCTGACCGAGAAAAAGGAATACCGTACGCTCTACGCCAACTGCAGCGCCATGACCTACGTGGGCGTGGACGATATGGGCAACAAGAGCAAATCCAAGCGCGGCTACCCGCTCGCACTCTGCGGGCAGGGGATGCTGATCGGCGCGCGGGTGATCGAGAACCTCGGCGGCTATCCCTTCCGCAGTCTGACCGAGGACTACGAACTCGCGGTCGAATGTATGCGGCGCGGGTATAAGCAACTATACTACGAGTACGCCGAGATCTACTCCGAAGAGCCGCTCACGCGGCACGAATACAACAAGCGCCGGATCCGCTGGCTGAAAGGGTTCGCGCAGTTCAACAAGACCTACGGCGCGGAAGTCAGGGGCATGACCTTCGGGCACGGCAAACCCGATCCCGGCAAACTGCACTTCCTCTACGACCTCTACCCGGTCTACGCGATGCTCGGGGGTGACGGGATCGCCTTTGGCGCGTGCCTGGTGCTTGCGTTGGTGCGCGCGTTTGCCGGCGGGAGCGTCGGGGCGGCGCTGCTCTGGTCGCTTTTGCCGGTCGCGGTCGCGTATATCCAACTGTTCGTTTTCGGCGCGGCGCAACTGCTGGTCAGCCGGTCCTTCTGCCGCATGACGCGGAAGGAAAAGACGCGGTTCCTGTTCCTGTTCCCGTTCGTTTCGATCGAATACGCCTGGATCTTTATCCTCGCGTTCACCACGACCGTCCGCGCCGACGATTGGGCGCCGGTCGCGCGGATGTCGATCGACTCCGAGGAGGTCGGCAGCGAAGCCGTTCGCGAGGAGAGCGAAAGAGAGGCGTCGGCGTGACGCGCGACGAGAAGATCCGGCAGGAAAGCGAACACGAGCGCGCGCGGGACTTTTCGGCGCACATCGTGCCGCCCTGCACGGGAAAATCGGTGCTTCCGGTTTCCGACGACTACGACTATCTTAGGGGCGGGTTCTTCCGCCGCCTGTTCTCCGCCGTTGCGGTCGCTCTGTTCCGCTTCGTCGGGCTGTTCATCGGCCGGTACTGCCGCCTGAAGGTCGTGGGGAGAAAGAACCTCAAGGGCGTGAAGGGCGCGATTTTGACCTCCAACCACGTCAACGACGTCGACTGCGTGCTGATCCGGCGCGGGGTCGGGCGGCGGAAACTGAAGATCACGGTCGCCGAGTTCAACAACCGGCGGGGCGCGTTCGGCGCTCTGCTCCGCGCGGCGGGCACGCTTCCGATCGGGAAGACGCTGCCGGCGATGCGGCACCTGAACCGCGCGATCGCGGAATACGTCAAGCGCGACGTGCTGGTACTGTTCTACCCCGAAGGCTCGCTCTGGTGGTGCTACGAGAAACCGCGGCCCCTGATCGACGGCGCGTTTCTGTCAGCGGCGCAGAACCGCGTCCCGGTGGTGCCGATGTTCTTCACCTTCCGTACCTACGGCGTCCGCCGCGACGGCACGCCGAAAAAGGCGTTCACGCTCCACGTCGGGGAACCGATCGTGCCGAATCCCGATGCGCCGCTGCGCGAAGAGGCAAAACGGTTGTCGGCTCTGACGTGGGAATTCAACGCGAAAACGTACCGGGAAGCGTACGGGAAGGAAGTCGAGTACGAGGGGTGAGTGTTCGCTTGCGCGATATGCGCTTCGCGCGCGATATACGGCGCGGAGCGCCGTTCGATATAATTGCCGCGGTATTCGCCGCGGCAATTTCGATATATTTCGCGTTCCGCGAAATTCGAGATGTCGCGCAAACGCGACGAGAAGGAAACGAAGGGAAGCCGTTGCGACGGATCGCAACGGCATGAATTGCGATCTCCGATCGCGTGAATTGACGGCGACGCGAACGCTCGCCGTCATGAATTGCAAACTGCGTTTGCGTGAATTGTCGCGCAAGCGCGACGTGAAAGAGTGCCGAACGTAGGGGCTGCGTCTTCGACGCCCCGCACACAGAAAAACAAAGCCGCATAGTAACGGCTATAGAACCGCAAAACGGCGAGTGCACTCGCCGTTTTGCTTTATTATTTCCTTAATGAAGTTCTTTGCCCCGCTTTCTTCGTGGCGCGACCGTATCAGGGGAGGTCGCGGCAAGGAAAGCGGGCGTGCTCCTTCGTTTCCTTATAGGAAAGCGGGCGTACCTTCACCCGTTCCGGTTATTCTGTCAAACGGGCAAGGGAAGGAAGACGGGGTTCGACGTCTTGGACAAGGGCGAACTGGGTCCGGGCGCGGGCGAGGTTATGGTCGGGGCGGTTGGTTTTGAAGTACACGTCGCCCGAGAGATAGTCGGTTAAGAACCGGACGCCGCACTCCAGGGTGATCAGCCGGATCGACGCGGGCAGGAGTTCGCGTTCGCGCGGGGCGAGGTCGTTGCCGAACTCTTCGAGGAACCCGCGGGTAAACGCGGCGATATTCTCCTGCAGGAAACAGATCTTGGAGAGGTCGGTCTCGTCCTCCGACGCGCTCGAGGCGGCGAACCGCAGCGCGTCGCCGTAATCGTAGAGCAGAGACCCCGGCATCACGGTGTCCAGATCGATCAGGGCGATACAGTCGCCGGTCGTTTTGTCGAAGAGGAAGTTGTTCAGTTTGGTGTCGTTGTGGGTCACACGGAGCGGGATCTCCCCGGAGGCGAGTCCGTCGACGATCACCCCGCACCCGTCCTCGCGGGAGAGGGCGAATTCGATCTCCCGGGCGACCGACGCAACGCGCCCGACCGGGTCGGACGCGATCGCGGCTTTCAACTGTTCAAAGCGCGCGCGCGTATCGTGAAAACGCGGGATCACCTCGTGGAGCGCGTCGGCGGGGAAGCCCTCGAGCCGGTGCAAAAACCGCCCGAACGTCTTCGCCGCCGCGTATAGCGCGCCGGGTTCGGCGACGTCAGGCGAAACGGCGTCCGGGATCAGGCGGGTGAGCCGATAGTATTCACCGTCAAGCAATACGTAGGGAAGCCCGGTTTCGCGGTCGGGGATCAGGGTCAGCGTCTCGCGTTCGGGATCCCCGCCGTCGAGCGCGATCTTCTCTTTCAGGTAGGCGGTCACGCGCGCCACGTTCTCGATCACCAGATCGGGACGCGGAAAAACGGCGCGGTTGATCCGCTGCAAAACCGTCGGCGGATTCGTCCCCGCGAGATAGGTGCCGTTGATGTGTCCGCGCCCGAACGGTTCGATCGGGGGGCGGTCGCCAAAATCGACGGCAAATCGGGACAAAACCGAAAGAAGCGCGGCGGCGTCAGGCACGGTATTTCCCCTCCGCGATCATCCGCGTGATCGCCTCGCGGAGCGACGCGGCGTCCTCGCGGTAGGTGACGCCGTACCACTTCTCCGAGGTGTCAAGCACCTTCACCGAGAGCGAACCGTCGCGGATCGCGCCGTCCACCACGCCCGGAAGATAGAGTTCGTCCTTGATCGGGTCTTTCATCGCGGGCAGGAACGCGCGCAGGTCGCGGTCGAGCCGGTCGGTGAAGTCGGGACGGAACCCCCACATATTCATCGAAACCACCGTGTCGAGCGGCACGCCGCTGTTTCTGTCCAGCCCGAAGCGCTCCTCGATCCCGACGAGCAGCCCGTTTTTCACCGTGCAGACGCCGCGGTTGACCGTCCCGGTCTCCGAGAGCGTGTTCCCGAGCCGGTAGCCGACCATGCACGCCGAGAGGTCGGGCGAGGTCAGCGCGCCGTAGAGCACGCCGAACGAACCGCCGCCGTAAAAGTCGTCGGAATTGATCACGGCAAAGGGCGTGTCGAGGTGTTCCCGCGCGCACCAGACGGCGTGCGCCGTGCCGAGGGGACGGGTGCGCTCGGACGTTACCGAGAACCCGGCGGGCAGAACGTCGTTTTCCTGCAAGGCGTAGCGCACGTCGAGCAGTTTTTCGATCCGGCGCCCGACCGTCTCCCGGAAATCCGCGAGCATCGACCGGCGCAGAACGATCACCGCCCGTCCGAAGCCGGCGGACGCGGCGTCGTATACCGAATAGTCGAGAATGGTCTCTCCGTTCGGGCCGAAGGGCTCGATCTGTTTGAGCCCGCCGAAGCGGCTGCCCATTCCCGCCGCCATCACCAGAAGCGTGACCGTCTTTTTCGTCATACCGTTCTCCTTTGAATAGGTCGCGGCGACCGGGTTTGCCGTCGCCGTCTTTTTGGACAGTATAGCGCATTTTGCGTCGATTGTCAACCGATCGCCCCGAAAACAAGCACGATCTGCGCCAAAGATTGCAATTCTTGCCGTTCCGGATCGAGAGCAAAAATGTTTTTGCAAGGCAGGGTGAACAACCGGGGGCGGCACGCTTTGTGGATTGTGCCGATTTTCGGACGGGGGTGCGTCGGACGATTGCTTTTTTCCTCAATTTATAGTATAGTAAAGTTACGGGAAGGAAAAACCGCCCGTCCGCACCCCTGCGCGGAACACTACGAGTGACAAAGAAAACCGGAAAGGACGAAAGCAAAATGAAAAGATTGCTCGCATTTCTGCTTCTTCTCGTGATGACGGCGCTTGTGTTCGCCTCTTGCGGGAAGGACAAGACCACCGACGCGACGACAGGCAACGCTACGACCGCCGCCCCCGCGACGAGCGGCGACGCTTCTGCCTCTGCCGACGCGACCACCGAAGAGGCGACCACCGCCGATCCCTACGCCGGCGTGCAGGCGATCTCCGCGGCGAACCGGAGCCTCACGATCCAGTTGAGCGGCTACGGCAACGCCGAAAAGGTGTCCAAGAACGACAAGTACGTCGCCGGACCGGACGCCATCGTGGAAGGGACCACCCCCTCGATCGAGCAGATGGTCTATAAGCGCAACGCCAAGGCGAACGAACAGCTCGGCACCACCGTCTCCTACGTCTACTGGAGCGATCTCGGATGGGACGCGCAGTGGGGACGGATCGAGACCCTGGTTTCGGGGCACGATCCCGAGGCGCCCGACCTGTTCGTCGATATGATCTTCGACCTCGGCGTCGCCACGCTGAAAGGGTATTTCAAAGACGTCTGGTCGATCCCCGGCTCCTACCTCAATTTTGACGCAGAAGGCTGGATGGGCGAATGGATGGAGAGTATGTCGCTGACCGGCGACCGCGCCTACATCATGGCGGGCGACTACTTCCTCGACGTGCTGCGCGCGATGGGCGTTCTTCCTTTCAATATGACCATGATGGACGCCAACGCAAACGCGCTGGCTTCGGTGATCCTGCCCGAGGGCGAGACGCTTGCTACGGATGAAGCCCTGACGTCGCGGTTCTTCGACTACGTCGAGACCAAGAAATGGACCTGGGACACGCTGACCAAACTCTCGGCGGCGATTTGGGAGGACAGCGACGGCGACGTACAGGACACGATCGCCGACCGGCTCGGCTTCCTTGGCTCCGGACGGACGAATATGTCGAGTTCGCTCTACCTCTACGCCAACAGCGACGATCTGTTCAGAGTCGTCGACGCGATCGAGGATCCGAACAGCGAATACAACGGCAAACGCTGGATCTACTATCCCGAATCCGCCGGCGTTCTGGGCGACATCTTCGACGCGATCAAGGCGCTGTTCGACGGCGCGGGAACGATGGCTCCGAACTTCCCGAACGAGGGCGCGACGCCCGATAACCCCGGCCTTGCCTACCACTGGATCAAGTTCGGAGAGGGCGGAACGCTCTTTGCCGGCGCCTGCGTACTCGGCGCGCTTGAAGACGACGCGTTCCAGCAGATGACCGACCTCTACTCGGTGGTGCCGATCCCGAAACTCACCGTTGACGCGAATTACAACACCGTTATCCACAACGTCGGCGACGCCGGCGCGATCAACGTCAACACGAACCCCGACAAGGCGAAGGCGCTCTCGGCGTTTTTGCAGTACTGCACCGAGAACTCGGGCGCTATCCGCGACGAGTTTTTGCAGATCGTGACCAAGTACCGCACCACGACCTACAATCAGGGGACCGACCGGATGCTCGACATCATCTACGACAGCGTCATCAACGGTCGCGACAAGTCGATCGAAGATCTGATGCGCAAAGGCAACGGGACCTCGAGTTACCGCTGGCACGTTCTGATCATGGAGGGCAACGAATTCTCGCACGACTCTTCGTTCCTGGCGTCGAAGTACGCCGCCGCCGTTTCCGCGAAGCAGGCGTATCTGGACGAGTGCCTGGCGACCTGGTACACGCTGCCGAAGGTCGAAGACGCGACCCCCGCGGCGGACTGATCCGCATTTTCCCGGGTATTCCCGCCGTCAGGCGACGGGAATACCCGTTTTTTCAACCTCTTGACCGGAAAGGAACTGCATAAAGAATGAAACGACTGATCCTTCCCCTGCTCCTGCTCGTTTTCCTTGTACTCGCGCTGGTCTCGTGCAGCAAGGAAACGCCCGACGCCGGGTCCACGACCGCGCCCGGCGACGTGATCGTGACCACCGACGGCGAACCCGCCGACGTCACCACCGCCGACCGCTGGGAAGCCTTGGCGCCCCAGGTGATCATCATGGCGGAGCGGCTCCGGAACCTGCGCTTTGAGATCAGCACCTTCGGGAACGCCGAGAAACAAAGCAAGAACAAACCGTATATCGTCGGGCCGGACGAGGTCGTGGACGGCGAGACGCCCGTGATCGAGCAGATGGTCTACCGCCGCAATCAAAAGGCGTACAAACTGCTCAAGGTCAACGTGGAGTACGTCTTCTGGGACGATCTGGCGTGGGCGAAACAGGCGGCGCGGATCACCGATCTCGTGCAGGCGAAAGCCTCCGACGCGCCCGACCTCTTCGTCAACGGTATGTACGACCTGAACAAGGCGCTGCTCACCGTCGGGGCGTTCCGGGATATCCGATCGATCCGCGGCTCGTTCTTCGATTTTGAGGCGGAGGGCTGGATGAAGGAGTGGATGGACGATATGTCCTTCACCGGCGACCGCGCCTACGTTCTCGGCGGCGACTATTTCATGGATCTGCTCCGCACCATCAGCGTCCTGCCCTTCAACGTGGATCTGATGAACAGGAACGCGCCGGATCTGGCGCCGGCTCTGCTCGGCGAGGACGCGACGCCGGGCGAGGATCTCTCGCCGCACTTCTTTGATCTGGTCGATCGGGGAGAGTGGACGTGGGACATGCTCGGCAAACTGTGCGAGGCGATCTGGGTGGACAGCGACGGCGACGGACAGGACTCGATCGGGGATCAACTCGGGATCCTCGCCGACACGAGGATTTCCATGACCGCCGGGATCTACTGCTACTCCAACAACGAAAGATTGTTCGAGACCGAGATCATCGAGGATCCGAACAGCAAGTATTATCAGAAACGCTGGATCTACTACCCCGATACGATGGACGTGCTCGGCGAGATCTTCGACGCGGTCTCGTCGGTCTATCTCGGGAAGGGATCGCTCGCGACCGACGCCCCTGTCGAGGGGAACACGCCCGCGGAGCCCGGTCTTGCCTACCATTGGACCAAGTTCGGGCAGGGCGAAACGCTGTTTGCCGGCGCGTGCGTGCTCGGCGCGCTTGAGGACGAGGCGTTCCAGCAGATGGGCGACCTCTATTCGGTGGTCCCGCTTCCGAAGGTTTCGGTCGACCAGAAGTACAATTCGCTGATCCACGATACCGGCGACGCCGGCGCGATCAATATCAACGTCGCGCCGCTCAAGGCGAAGGTGATCTCGGCATACCTGCAGTATTGCACCGAACATTCGAAGGAGATCCGCACCGAGTTTTTGCAGACCGTCACCAAGTATAAGACCGCGGTCTACAACCAGGGGACCGACCGGATGCTCGAACTGATCTACGCCAACGTCGTCGGCGGCCGAGACAAGATGATCGAGAACGTGGTGGGCGGCAATATCAAGTGGCATGAGGAACTGAAAAACAGCGGCTTTACCCTGACGTCGAGCGACTTCGTGTCGATCTACAACGCGAACTATTCGTCCAAACAGAACAGGTTGAACGAGATACTCCAACAGTGGTACACGTATCCTAAAGAGGAAGAATAAAAGGCGAGTCGATATATGGCGCGGGCACACGTCCCGCACCATTCGATATAACCGACGCGGGCGTCGGTTCCGGTATATCGCTTCGCGACAAGAACGGGGAACCAAGAGAGCGTATCTCGAATTGCCCGACAGGGCAATATCTCGAGCCGCGCTTGCGCGACGTAAAACGCGTGAAAGGAGACAACGAGGGAAATGAAAAAACCGATCATACTGCTGCTTCTTCTGGCGATCCTGCTCCCGGCGCTCGCTTCGTGCGGGGAGGGGGCGGGGACGGAAACCGACCCGGCAACGACCGCGGAAGCCGCCTCGGCGGACGGGACGACCGGCGAAGCGACCACCGCCGCCACCGCCGACAAGTGGGAGAAGATCGCGCCCAAGATCACGATGCTGTCGGCAAACGACCGCAAACTCAAGATCGAGTGCAGCGAGTTCAAGACGGCGGAAAAGGCGTCCCGGAACGATATTTACCTGAAGGGACCGGACGCGGTCGAGGACGGCGTGACCCCCGCGATCCAGGTGATGGTCTACGACCGCAACCGGGCGGCGGATGCGCTGTTCAAAACGACGGTCGAGTTCGTCTTCTGGGATTACGACTGGGGACAGCAGTCGCAGCAGATCGACCTGGTCGTGAAGGGGAAGACGGCGGGCGCGCCGGATCTGTTCGTCAATATGCTCTACGACCTGAACCTGGAACTGCTGAACGGGGCGTTTCAGGATATCCGCTCGATCAACAATTCCTATTTCGATTTTTCGACCGAGGGTTGGCTTGCGGCGTGGATGGACAATCTGTCGTTTACCGGCGACCGCGCCTACATCCTCGGCGGCGACTATTTCATCGACGCGTTCCGCGCGATGGCGGTCCTGCCCTTCAACGTGGATCTGATGGACCGAAACGCGGAGGCGCTCGCTCCGGCGATGCTCGGGGAAGACCTGTCGCCCGGAGAGCAACTCTCGGCGCGGTTCTTCGATCTGGTCGATCGGGGCGAATGGACCTGGGACTCGCTCGGCAAACTGTGCGCGGCGATCTGGGTGGACGCCGACGGGGACGGGAAGGACTCGATCGCCGATCAACTCGGGATCATCGCCGACGAGTACGGCGGGATCAATTCGGGCAGTTTCATCTATTCGTGCGGCGAACACCTGACCGAGACCTACCGGATCGAGGACGAAACGAACCCCAACAACGGGAAACGGTGGATCAAGTACGCCGATACGTCGGCGGGGCTCGACCGGATCTACGACGAGGTGAAGGCGGTGTTCGAGGGGCCGGGTTCGCTCTCGACCCGCACGACCTACGACGGCGCGACGCCCGATAATCCCGGCGTGGCGTACCACCATATCAAGTTCGGACAGGGCGAGATCCTGTTCGCGGGCGTCTGTCTGCTCGGCGGGCTCGAGGACGAGGCGTTTCAGAATATGCTCGACCTTTATTCGGTCGTGCCCTGCCCGAAGACCGACGTTAACAAACAGTATAACTCGATCATCCACAACGTGGCGGACGTCGGCGCGATCAACGTCAACGCCGGACCGCGCAGGACCAAGACCCTGACCGCGTATCTGCAGTACTGCGCCGAGAAGTCGATCGCGATCCGCGAGGAGTTCCTCGAGACCATGACCAAATACCGCACCACGGTCTACAATCAGGGGACCGACCGGATGCTCAACATCATTTACGAGAGCATCCAGTACGGGCGGGATAAGACGGTCGACGACCTGGTCGGCGGGGATCGTTGGCACAGTTTGATGAAGGATCAGCACTTCTACGCCGGCTCGGACTACATTTCCCAGCAGTATTCGTCGATGGTCGGCGTGAAACAAAAGAAGTTGGATACCTATCTGGAGAAGTGGTACACGCTCCCGAAGATCGAACCGGAACAGTAAGCCGAAGAAAGATCGGGGCGGGCGTTTTGCCCGCCCCGGCTTGCTTTTTTTCGCGCTTTGTGGTATCCTATGATCGCGCCGCGAAGATCGCGGCAGAGGGAGTACGGTTTTTATGAAAATCACGTTTCTCGGGACGAGCCACGGGATCACGGAGAAGAACGCGTTTTGCTCGTCGGCGTTGGCGACGGTCGGGACGGCGCAGTATCTGGTGGACGTGGGCGCGCCGGTCGATACGCTGCTCGCGAATCTGGATATACCCTTGCGCGACCTGCGCGGCGTCTTTATCACGCACCCGCATCAGGATCACTACGTGGGGTTGGCGCAACTGACCTATACGGTCGAGGATTTCGGGCGGTTTGAGGACGTGCGGGTGCCGGTGCTCGCCCCGGAGGGGATCGATTTTGCGGCGCTGAACGTGTTTTTGTGGGGGGATCCGCGCGGGCACGACCGATACCGTACCGAGGACCCGCCCGAGCGACGGATCCGCTTCCGGGTCTACCCCGACGCGCCGCCCGACGGTTCGGTGATCTTTGACGACGGGACGCTTCGCGTCACCGCGTTCCCGGTCCGGCATATCCCGCACAGCCACGCGTTTCTGCTCGAGGCGGAAGGCAAGCGCGTCGTGTTTACCGGGGACCTGCTGCGCGACCTCTCGGATTATCCGACGGTCATAACGTCCCCCGACGCGCCTCCCCTCGACCTCGTCGTGACCGAGGCGGCGCACGTTCGTCTGGACGATCCCGAAACGCCAAAGATCCTCGCCAAGAGCAAAACTCCTACCCTCGTCGTCTCCCATCGCGCCCCCGGTCGCAACCCGCTCTCCGCCGTCGAGAACCTCGCCCGGCAGATCGCCCCGATCCGGGTCATCGCCGCCTGCGACGGAATGGCATTGGAGGTGTAGGAGGAGAACGCCGCCTTTCTTGTAAGAAAGTCGGACAAAGAACTTCATTCGGGAATGCAGATAGCGCACACTCAATTCTTCGCGCGCGCGGTCTGCGATTTATTATACGGAAAGCAGGAAGAGTGGCGGGGCGGTAGGGGGCGGCGTCCTCGACGCCCCGTACACGGGAACAGCAACCGTTACAGCAACGTCAAAAGAACCGCAAAACGGCGACGCAACGCCGTTTTGCTTTTTTTCTTTTCCTTATTAAAGTTCTTTGCTCCACTTTCTTTCAAGAAAGTGGACGTACCCCTCACGGATGCTTCGGTCTTGCGTTGCAGAACAGGGCGACGAGGTAGCCGAAGCAGAGCGCGGCGGCGGTGCCGCCGGACGCGGCGGACAGCCCTCCGGTCAGCGCGCCGAGGAGGCCTGTTTCCGAGACCGCTTCGCGCACGCCTCGCGCGACGTTCCCGCCGAACCCGATCAGGGGCACGGTGATCCCGCACCCGGCAAAATCCGCGATCGGCTCAAACAGCCCGAGCGCGCCGAGCGCGACCCCGAGCACCACGTAGATCACGAGGATCCGCGCCGGCGTCAGTTTGGTCAGATCGATCAACACCTGCGCGGCAAGGCATACCAAGCCGCCGACAAGGAACGCGAACAAATAATCAAGCGGTGCGCCGAGCATCATAGCCGACCGCCTCCTTTCCCTTGGATTTCGCCCGACTCCAGAACGACCAGCGGCGCGATCCCGCGGATCGATTCGCCCTGCAACAGACACGACGGGCTCATCAGCGCCCCGGTCGCCAGAAACAGGATCCGACGCAACTCCCCGCGCTCGAGCGCGGGCAAAAACAGGGCGGAGAGCACCGACGCGCTGCATCCGCAGCCCGAACCCCCGGCGTGCACGTCGGTTTTCAGGGGGTCAAAGAGCAGAACCCCGCAGTCCCGGTGCCGCCCCTGCAGGTCGAGCCCGTTCTCCCGGAGCAGTTCGAGCAAAAGCGCCGAACCTTCCGAACCCAGATCCCCGGTCACGATCCGGTCGTAGTCCAGGGGTCGCTCGCCGCTCCCGGCAAAATAGCGCAGGATCGTGTCGGCGGCAGCCGGCGCCATCGCCGCGCCCATATTCGCCCCGTCTGTGACGCCGCTGTCGAGAACCCGTCCCGGCAGGCACGCCGTGATCCGCGGCGCGGAGCGGGGAGCGAAGGGCTCGTCCGCGCGGCAGAGCAGGAACGCCCCGCCCGCCGTCGCCGTCCATTGGGCGGTCGGGGAGCGTTGCCCGCCGTACTCCAAGGGAAGCCGGAATTGCCGCTCCGCCGCCGCGTTGTGCGAGGTGGTCACTACGGCGGCGCGGGCAAGTGCGGGAGAAGCGGAGAGGGCAAGGGACGCCAGGAGCAGTCCTTCGCACGAAGTCGAGCAGGCGCCGTACAGCCCGCAGTAGGGGATCCCCATCGAGCCGCATCCGGAGGACGAGGCGACGCACTGATTTTGCAGGTCCCCCGCGAAGAGCAGGTCGATTGCGTCCTGACTCTCCCCGGCGCGCGAGAGCGCCAAGTTCAGAACGGTGCGCGAGAGCGACTCTTCCCCCTTCTCCCAGGTATCGGCGCCGAAGCGGTCGGTCTCGTCGTGAAAATCGAAGAGCGCGCCGAGCGGCCCGTCGTGCTCGGTTTTGCCCACCGCCGACGCGCGGGCGTAGATCGAGAGCGGGGCAGGGAAGCGGATCACGGTTCGCATTCTCGTCACCTCACGAAAACAGGCGCACGACGTACAGGATCACGCCGTAGAGTGCGCCCGAGAGGGTGGCGTAGAGCAGAACAGGCCCCGCCACCGTGAAGATTTTAGCACCCACCCCCATCACAAGGCCCTCGCTCTTGTTGTCGAGGGCGGGGGAGACCACGGCGTTGGCGAACCCGGTCACCGGCACCAGCGTCCCGGCGCCCGCCACCCGCGCGATCGAGTCGAACACGCCGACCCCGGTCAAAACGGCGGCAAGGAAGATCAGCGTGACCGCGACCAGCGTCCCCGCGTCGCGCTCGGACAGCCCCCAAAAGAGGTAGAGGGAGAGCAAAAGTTGCCCGAGGGCGCAGATCCCGCCCCCGAAGAGGAAAGAGAAAAGGCAGTTTTTTAAAACCGGGGAGCGGCGTTCGCGTTCCCCGACGCGGGAAAGATACCGGCGGCGGTCAAAGTTCATAACGGTTTCTCCGTTCGGTCGTTTTCCCCGAGTGTGCCCCGCGCGCGGCGCTTCTATACCCGACGTCTACAAAGACGCGCTTTTTGTTCCGAAGTTCTTGACAAGCCGTATAGAGGTAAGTATAATATATATTCGGAAAAATATGTGATACCGGTTCGATACCGGAGAAGGACAGACAAATGAAATGGACCTCTCTTAACGACCTTCGCGAAAAGTACCTCTCCTTTTTCGAGAGCAAGGGGCACCTTCGCCTGCCGAGTTTCCCGCTCGTGCCGAACGGGGACAAGTCGCTGCTGCTGATCAACTCGGGCATGGCGCCGATGAAGAAGTACTTTACCGGCGAGGAAGAGCCGCCGAGACGGCGCGTGACCACCTGCCAGAAGTGCATCCGCACGCCCGACCTGGAGCGCGTGGGACACACGGCGCGGCACGGCACGTTCTTCGAGATGCTCGGGAACTTCTCGTTCGGCGACTACTTCAAGCGCGAGGCGATTCCGTGGGCGTGGGAGTTCCTGACCTCGCCCGACTGGCTCGCGATCCCGAAAGAACTGCTCTGGCCGTCGGTCTACGAGGGCGACGACGAGGCGTTCGAACTCTGGAACAAGGAGATCGGGGTCCCCGCCGAACGCATCACCAGACTCGGCAAAGCCGACAACTTCTGGGAACACGGCTCGGGTCCCTGCGGTCCCTGCTCGGAGATCTATTTCGACCGCGGCGAAAAGTACGGCTGCGGTTCCCCCGACTGCCGTCCCGGCTGCGACTGCGACCGGTACATGGAGATCTGGAACAACGTGTTCTCCCAGTTCAATAACGACGGCAACGGCAACTACACCGAACTGAAACAGAAGAATATCGATACCGGCATGGGGCTCGAACGCCTCGCCTGCGTGATGCAGGGCGTGGACAATATGTTCGAGGTCGATACCAACCGCCGGATCCTGGACGCCGTCTGCGAGGCGGCGGGGAAGACCTACGGGAAAGACGCCGCAAACGACGTCTCGATCCGCGTCTGCACCGACCACATCAAGTCCGCGATGTTCATGATCGCCGACGGGGTCATCCCGTCGAACGAGGGGCGCGGCTACGTGCTTCGCCGGATCATCCGTCGCGCCTGCCGGCACGGGAAGCTGCTCGGGATCGACCGTCCGTTTTTGGTCGGGCTCTGTCGCGTCGCGATGCAGGAAAACGAGGGGGCGTATCCCGAACTTTCCGCGAAGCGCGACTATATTCTGAAAGTGCTTTCTATCGAAGAAGAGCGCTTCGACGCGACGATCGACGCAGGGACCGCGATGCTCGCGAAACTGACCGACGAGGCGAAAGCCGCCGGCAAGACCGTGGTTTCGGGCGAGGACGCCTTCCGTCTCTACGACACCTACGGCTTCCCGATCGACCTGACCCGCGAGATCGTGGAGGAGAAGGGGCTTTCGCTCGACGAAGAGTCCTTCAAGACCCTGATGACCGCGCAGAGAGAACGCGCCCGCGCCGCGAGAGGGAACATCGGCGGCTGGTCCGAGGGGTCGAAGAACCTGCTCGCCAAGCTGGATAAGACCGAGTTCCTCGGCTACGACCAAAACGAATGTCAAGCGAAAGTGATCGCGATCGTCGCGGAGGACGAGCTGGTCGAAACCGCGTCCGAGGGCGAGGTCTCGGTCATCTTCGACCGCACCGTCTTCTACGGAGAGGGCGGCGGACAGGTCGGGGATACCGGTACGCTTACGACCAAGGGCGGGGTCGCGCTTGCCGTCACCGATACCAAAAAGAGCGACGGGGTGTATATCCACTTCGTCAGCGTCTCCGACGGCGCGATCGCGGTCGGGGATACCGTCACGCTGAAGA
>JAEEGL013847875.1_pt1 | contig 23163 bp, 19 predicted proteins | sample 9134231 | NCBI WGS metagenome assembly JAEEGL01 (sample SAMN16246548, study PRJNA631951) | gut metagenome | biome: gut microbiome; feature: rumen; material: fiber-attached | host: Bos | place: Iran: Karaj | collected 2018-10
GGGAGGTAATGAAATGAGCGATATTAAAAGAGCCGTATCTCTCTACAGCTACCAGGATGAGTTTTATCTTGGAAAGCTTGATTTAGAGGGATGCTTACGTGAAACTGCCAAGACAGGAGCAACAGGTGTAGAGCTTCTTGCAGAGCAGATGATTAGAAAGTTCCCACTTCCAATCGAGACACAGGAGTTTAGAGATCAGTGGTTCGAGTGGATGAAAAAATACAATCTAACACCAGCGTGTTACGATGCGTTCTTAGAGAATCGTATATACGATAATCGTACACTTACATTAAAGGAGCAGGTAAACATGATGAACAGAGACCTTCGTCTCGCATCACTTTTAGGCTTTCCTGTGCTTCGTACATTGGTTTCAACACCTATGGATGTCATCGAAGGAAGTCTTCCTTATGCAGAAGAGGTTGGAGTAAAGATTGGTCTTGAGGTTCATGCACCATTCTCTCTTAACTCTGGCTGGGCAGACGGTTACATGGAAATGATTAAGCGTACCGGCACAAAGCATTTTGGATTTGTCCCAGATATGGGCATCTTCTGCAAGAATATTCCTGATGTTCTTCGTGACAAGGCTCGCCGACAGGGAGCAAAGGAAGAGTGTATCAAGATTGTTGACGATGCATACGCAAATCGTGTAGCAAAGGGCTTTACTAAGATTAAGTACGACCTTAACCTTGGCAAGGCAAATATGGAATATCGCATGGCAAATGGTATGCAGGAAATGATGGATGCAGTTAAGGCAGCAGGCGGTGGCCCAGCTGATTTGGCATACGCAGGTGCATCATTTACATACTCATGGTCAGAGCCACAGGACATCATCGATAATATCGATTACATCTTCCATACACATGCTAAATTCTACAATGTTCACGAGGATTTAGAGGAGACAGCAGTAGCTCTTCCAGAGGTGATCGATGCTTATAAGAAGGCTGGATATACTGGCTTCTTAAGCTCAGAATACGAAGGTGGCGAGCACCTTAGAGCAGACATGGAAGTCGACAGTATCGAGCAGGTACGTCGTCATCAGGCGGCTATGCAAAAGTGGATTGGACAATAATAATTTAATTGCGAAAAATCTATTTGATGTGTAAATATTGTGGCCTTAATAGACATTCAAAATTTTTTAGATTAAAATATTTACATGAACGGTTTTAATCAGTTTAAGGTAAATATATACAGGGACATGACAGAAGCTCAACATCTGCACACAGATGTTGAGCTACTATACGTTGTGGAGGGTTCTATCAAGGTAAAGCTCAAAGATACAGTTTTTACCCTGGAGCGTGACAACGTTCTTGTTATCAATTCCAGTATTCAACACAGCATCGAGTCTGTGGGCAAGAGCATTGTGTGCTCCATCATGTATGATTACCAAGTGCTGGTTCACATCCTCAAAAAGCCAAACAGCTTTTTCATTTGTAACAGTGCTGCAGACACCACCAAATCCTACAGTCAGATTGTGTCTTTGTGCAGAGATATCGTATATCAGCATGTTACATCCCTCAAGAAAACAGACAGCTTAATATACAGCTATTTATATAGACTTTTGGACGAGCTTATCGAGAATCATATGGTGGATGACACCAACAACGAAATCTCGGACAATTTTGATGCAGACGAAAAGCTTCAAATCATAATCCACTACGTCCATACCAACTTTCAAGATGGCATCAGTCTGTCCGATTTGGCAAAGCAGATGTACACGTCTACATCTACATTATCTAGGCTTTTCAAAAAACAGACAGGCACCTATTTTGCTGAGTATGTTAATCAAGTCCGCACTAGATATGCAGTGGACGAGCTTTTATATACCGAAAAGAACATGACCAAGATTGCCATGGACTGCGGTTTTTCTAACGCATCAGCCTTCACCAAGGTGTTTAGGGAGATTTATAACATGGCTCCTACAGAATACCGCCAAAAGATGAAAGGCCAAGCGGTTAAGACCGACGACGTGGATGAAGAGATAAAAGAAAAAATCCAATCTGAATTCAAGCAGGTTTCGGATGAGGTGATTCAGGAATCCCAAAGTGAGGCACTGGTAAACGTCAAGGAATCCACCGAACTGAAGCGCAGCTGGAACAAGCTTGTAAATGTAGGCTTTGTCCACGATATTTTACGTGCTAACAATCAATATCACATCCAGTATTTGGCTCGAGAACTAGGATTCAAATACGCCAGAATCTGGATGATTTTCAACAATAAAAATATGGTCAGCGATGGTGAAACCATCGGCAATTACAATTTTGACATGATATTCGAGGCGCTGGATTTCCTTGTGGAAAATCGAATCAAGCCTTGGCTCGATTTCACAAACAGGCCATATGCAAACGTCAAAAATCCAGAAGAATCTACTTGGTTGGAGGATATCCGAATCCACTTCAAGGACAAGCGTGTGTGGGCGGATATGTACAAGCAGTTTTTCAAGCAGCTAATCCGCCGCTATGGCGAGAGAGAAATATCCACCTGGAGATACGAGATAGGTATCGAGGGCTTCCACTCTGACTACGACGATTTTTATGTGGTAGAGGGCTACGACTTCATAGACGTGTTTGAGTTCTTCGCAAAGACAATCAAGGATTTGGCACCTGATGCAATTGTCGGGTATTCAGCCGGTGCAAGTGTGGAGAACCAAAAGTTCTTCGATTCAACAATCACGCAGCTTAACAATTGTGCTTATGTGCCAGATTTTATTTCTATTATTCTGTTTCCTTATATTCCAAAGCCTATCACCACAATAGACGGTGGTCAGGCGGGATTTGTTCGCTCAAAGGATCAGGAGTTTGAGGGCAGCGAGCTAAAGCTAGCCTACGAAGCCTTTGAAAGACTTGGCGTACCAGCAGACAAGCTAGTGATTTCTGAATGGAATCTGACCTGTTCGAACCAAAATTTTATGAACGACAGCTGCTTTAGAGCCTGTCTGTTGATTAGAGATATAGTAAAGTACGCAAGTCTGATTGATATATGGGGGCTTTGGATTGCCTCCGATTGGCAGTGCAATTCCTTTGCCTCTAGAAGTGTTATCAATGGTGGCGGCGGTTTGGTATCAAAGGACACCATCCGCAAGCCGATATTCTATGCTATAAAGATGCTCAATTATCTTGGAACCAAGGTGATTGCCAGGGGTGACAACTACATGGTTACAAGAGTGGCTGATGATGAATATCAAATCATCTGCTTCAACACGGTTTGGTACAATTCCAGCTATTTTATCGATGCTGAAAACCAAGCTACCGTAGAGGATGTAAAGCCATACTTTGATATGAAGGATGACAAAAAGCTTATTATTAAGCTTGAGGGAGTCAGTGAAAACAGTGGCTATTACGTCAAACGCAGAAGTGTCAATCGTGACCACGGCTCTATCATAGATGAATGGGACAAGTTTGGAAACGACAGCAAGCTTGATAGAGTTGATATCAAGTACCTTCAGGAGATTTGCGTGCCAGAGCATTCTAGGGCACATATCAAGTCAAAGGGCAACGTGCTTACCTTGGAGGTCAACCTTCAAGCCGAGGAATTTTGCGTGCTCCATGTGTTCCCAGAGTAAGGTGATATTTAGAGCAGATCATTTCCTTGCAATAAATTGTGCATTTCTTTGCGGTGATATTTTAATAAAAAATTCTAATTGCAACATAATACAAATTTTTTAAAAGCTGAAAAGAGAATAAAGAATTAAAAGTCGGTATATTTTTATATATAAAAGATACCGACTTTTTTTGATAATGATTTTTATAAAAAGGAGAAAACTATGGATACAATTAGAATTGGAATAATCGGTCACGGTTTCATGGGCCACGAGCACGAGACAATGCTTACAGCTCTTGAAGGTTACAAGGTGGTAGGTATATCTGATATCGATCCAAAGCAGCTTGAGGATGTGAAAGAAGGAATCAAGCGCTATAAGAATAACGAGGAGATGTTTGCTGACTCAGAGGTTGATGTAGTGCTAATCGCGGCAAACAACAATCAGCATCATGATTTGGTTATTCAGGCAGCTAGGGCTGGTAAAGACATCATCTGCGAGAAGCCAGTGGCAATGAACCTAGAAGAGCTTGATGACATGGTAAGGGTGGTTGATGAGTGTGGAGTTAACTTTACAGTTCACCATCAGAGACGCTATGACAAGGATTTCAGAACAATGAAAAATGTGTTTGATAGCGAGACTCTTGGAGATATCTACAGCATCAAGAGCAGCCTTTATGGCTTTAATGGAAATATGCACGATTGGCATGTATATATATCTGAAGGCGGCGGAATGCTATTTGACTGGGGCGTTCATCTATTGGATCAAATGCTTTGGATGATGCCAGGTGCAAAGATTAAATCCGTATTTGCGGATGTAAGAAACGTGATTAATTTTGAGGTTGATGATTACTTCAAAATCCTTATGAAGTTTGATAATGGAATTATGGCAGAGGTAGAGCTTGGCACATACTTCCTTACAGACAAGATGGATAACAAGTGGTTTGAGCGCCACTGGATTATGGGCGGAAACAAGGGTACAGCTTACCTTGATGGATTCGATCCACAGGGGGCAATTGTCCGCACAAATGGACTTCTTCAAAATGTAGGAGGTCAGAGAACAATGACTGCTGCGGGCCCAACTCGTTCCTTTGGCCCACCACCAGAGGGAAAGCTAATTACTGAGCCACTTCCAGTTGCAGATACTTTGCATTCAGATTATTTTGAAAACTACCGCAAGGCCTTTGACGGTCAGGAGGAATTTCTTGTAAAGATTCCAGAGACAAGAAGAGTACTTAGACTTATGGAAGCAGCTAGGGAATCAGCGAGAACAGGTAAATCTGTCGATTTTGAATAGTCATTGATAGGCAGACACTAAATATTACGATTTATATTGTAGAATTCTATCTATGGAAAGCACGAGAGAAATAGTTCAATTTAATATTATTCATGAGTCAAGCAATGAGCCACGTGAACAGCACTATCATCAGAACATCGATTTGTTGTATGTGCTTGAGGGTTCTGTTCAGGTGGTAATTGATGACAAGTGCTACGAATTAAAGCCAGAGGATATGGTACTGATAAACTCAAACAAGCGTCATAAGTTTGAGAATTCAGGAGGTCTTTTGGCTATTCGTTTTGCAATAGATTATTATCTTTTGTCTCAGACAATCGGCACTACACAGATGCTTTTCCTATGTAATTCCGCAGTGGATAAGAACTCTGCCTACGACAAGCTTCGTCATCAGATGAAGGAAATCATCAGATACTACTACAACCAAGGTCAGAGTGACAAGTGCTATCTGCAGTCGCTCTATTATCAGATGCTTCACATCCTTATTGCCAATTTTATGGTGAAGACTGATGAAGCAAAGATTTTGTTTGATAACAATGCCGAAAAAGAAAGAATCAGCCAGATTCAAAGCTATATTCAGGGACATTATCAAGCTGCAATCAGCTTGAATGACCTGGCAGAAAAAATGTATCTTTCCACAGCTTATCTTTCCAAATACATCAAGAAAAAATTTGGAATGACATTCGTGGATTACCTAAATAACATCCGTCTGTTCCACGCAGTTGACGAGCTAGTATATACCAACAAGAGTCTAACCCACATTGCCATGGATAACGGTTTTAGTACATCATCTGCATTTAATAAATCCTTTAAAAAAGTTTTTAATATGTCCCCAGGGGAATATCGTAAATCCGCAATTAGCCAGATGAATCAAGGCTCAGAATACGAGAAGGATGAGGCGGGAGAAGAAGAAATCATTACCTACATCAACAATCTAAATGATGCGGTTGATGAGGAGCAGATTAATGTTAAAACAATAGAGGCTGACGCAACAAAATTTGGGAAAAAGCATGTTGATATTGTGCGAGTAATCAATATCGGAAATGTATATATGCTCTTGCAGCAGGAGGCCCAGAACCAACTATTAGAGCTCAAGGAAAAGCTGGGAATAACCCACGTAAGAGTTTGGAATTTGTTTGCGCCAAATACCTGCATTCGAGCAGGGGAGCAGTACAGCTTCCACAAGCTTGATAGCGTGCTAGATTTCTTGACTGAAAATGACATCAAGCTTTATATGGAGGTTGGTCAAAAGCCAACCCTGCTTATGTACGGTCCAGAGCGATATATCAATAGAATTGACGGGGAAACAGAGCTTTTTAGCTTTGATTTCTACAAGCGGTTAATCAAGGACTTGAGTATTCACCTTGTAAATAGATATGGTATCGAGGAGATTGAGCAGTGGTTCTTTGAACTCTGGAATAATCCAAAGCTTAATATTCAAAACGAAAACGGTGAGTACTACAAGTATTTTGACATGGTCTACACCACCATGAAAAACATCAGTCAGTACATCAAGGTTGGTGGACCGGGCCTTGTCTTGGGATATGAAAAGCAGCTTTCAGACAAGGTTTTTGATATTTGGAAAAAGCGAGAAATCTTGCCTGATTTTATATCATTTAGTTCCTTCCAATATGTTTCATTTTCCGATGGACCATATGTATATGGAAAGAAATCCTTGGATAGGGACTATGTGGTAAATCAGGTCACTGTTATAAAGCAATCCATGGCAGATGCAGGCTTCAATGTTAAGGAGTGTCACTTAGATGAGTGGAACTACACAGTTTCCAACAGAAATGTGTTAAGTGATTCCTGCGAGCAGGCGGCATATATCATGAAAAACTATATTGATATGGCAGGCCTAGTGGATGTGATGAGTTATTGGCACGGATTGGATTTGTACGCTGAATACTACGACACCAACTCCTTGCTTAGCGGAGATTCCGGATTGATTTCCAGAGATGGAATCAAGAAGCCGTCCTTCTACGCAATCGAATTTTTGAATCGCAATTACAATAGAGAGATGATTAGAACTGAAAACGGAATGCTGACAACCAACGGTCGCGGAAGCTTTGCGCTGGTGTGCCACAACTTCAAGGCTCTATCAGAAAAGTACCTTGAAATTGACGAGGACAGCATACAGATAAAGGATATCGACCAGTACATAGAGGATACAGAGGATTTGCTAATTCGATGTGTTTTAAATAATGTGCAGGATGGCAACTACCAAATCAAAACCTACTACATCAATCAGGAATACGGTAGTGTGCAGGATCTGTGGAAGCATCTTGATTTATCAAACTCTATGGAGAGTGAAGAGATTCAATTTATCAAGCAGCATGCCAACCCAAACATGCATATGCAGCAGGTGGCAGTTACAGATGGTCGACTAGAGTTTGAATACAATCTAAAGCCGATGGAAATAAGATTAGTAGAGATTAAATATCAGTACAAATACGAGTAAACTTGGGGCTCTCTAAAAGGGGAGCCCTTTTGAAAACGTTTCAGGTCAAAAATAATATCACGATTTTTGTCCACCCATTTTTCTGGTAAATCTACAAGTCCAAAACAGCACTAAAAAGGAGTCAATTTAGCGCAAGAAAAACCGACCTTCGAGTCCTAAAATATTCACATAAGTAAAGTGAAAGGAGAAAAGAATGAAGGTATTAGGTATTTCTTTTGGTCGTATAGATCAGAGAAGTGATGTTATGGTAAAGGAAGCACTCTTCGCCGCTAAGGCAGCAGGCGCTGAGGTGGAGTTTATCAATACAATAAGACTTAATATTGGTCATTGCCGCGCTTGCGATTATTGTAGTCGCTGTCGTGATAAGGGGGATGTAGAGATTCACTGCTGTATGAAGGATGATTATCACATTCTTGAGGAGAAATGTCTTGACGCAGATGGAATTATCATTGCAGCACCGGTTTATGCAGTTGGTATAGTTGGCCAGTTTAAGAATTTTGTAGATAGATTTGGTCCATCTCATGATAGAGCAGCACTTTTGGAGGAGAACAAGAAACGTGCAGAGGCTGGCAAGCCGCTTCTTGACGAGCGCTATTTCAAGGACAGATATGTTGGATACATTTCAGTAGGAGGAGCTCAGACACACAACTGGGTGGCACTTGGTCTTCCAATGCTTGATTTGTTTACATTCTCATTCTGTATGAAGTGCGTTGGTCACGTAGATGCTTACGATCAGGGCCGCACAGGTCATCCACTGTTTGATAAGGAATTGATGAAAAAGTGTGCTGACCTTGGTACTGCAGTTGCAACATCACTTGGTAAGCCATACGACGAGGTAGACACATGGATAGGTCCGGACGGTGTTTGCCCAGTATGTCACAACCAACTCTTATCTATAAATGGAACCACAACTGTTGAATGTCCAATCTGTGGAATTTTCGGAAAGCTTTCTGTTGATGGGGACAAGGTGACAGTTGAATTTTCTGAGGAAGAGAAGAACAGAGCTAGAAACACAAACATCGGTATTTATGAACATTACAACGAGATTCAAAACATGATTACCGTGTGTGTTCCAAAGCTTATAGCAAACAAAGATACACTTCCAAAGATGATGGAGAAGTATAAAAATTTCGATGAAGTAGTAAATAATATGTAGGATATTATTAGGGGGAAACATGGATACTAACGTTAATAAATTTGGAATGGCTCCTTTGAAGCCAATTAATTATTTTGTCTATGGACTTGGCAACTTTGCCTCACAGCTTTCATGGACAATGGTAAGTACATATCTTTCAATTTTCTATACTGATGTATTTGGCCTCGGAACTGGTGCGGTTGCATTACTAATGCTTATCGCAAAGGTTTGGGATGGTATCAACGATCCAATGATGGGTACATTAATGGAACGTACTCACACAAAGCACGGTCGCTTCCGTCCATACATTGTAGTAGGTGCAGTATTCTTAGTAATCTTTACAGTGCTTACATTTACAGTTCCTGGATTTTCAGGACCAGCTAAGCTTGCTTATGCATACATCACATACATCGGACTTGGTATGTCATACACAATGACAAACGTTCCTTACCTTGCACTTCCAATGGTAATGACACGTGATCCAAAGGAAATCAACAAGCTTAACGCAGCACAGATGATGGGTATGACAATCGGTCAGATCATCTTGAACTTATTCGTACTCAACCTTGTAAAATGGTTTGGTAATGGAAATGAGGCAGCTGGTTATCATTCAACAGCAATCCTTCTTGCACTTGTAGCTCTTCCAATGTTCTGGGCAGTTGCAGGTCTCTCAAAAGAAAGAATTGATGTTAAGAAGAGTGAGCAGGGCAGCATTATCGAAGGTCTTAAGCTCATCGGTAAGAACAAAAACCTTGTATGCGCACTCTTATACAGCTTAATGAACATGTTTGGTATGCTCGGTCGTATCTCAGTTGCAGTATTCTTCTACATGCACTGTGTACAGGATATGAGATTCATCACAATCTTCATGATGATGCAGATGATTGTTGGAACACTTGTTATGCCAATCGCTCCAAAGCTTTGCATGAGATTTGGTAAGAGAAACGTTGCTATTGCATCAATGCTCATCCAGGGTATTTCACTTATCGTAATCTTCTTTGGACCATCAACAAACATTCCATTCAACTTTGTAATGATGGTTATCTACGGATTAGGTTACATCGCAGGTCCTTCAGGAAGCGGTATGATCGTAGATGCTATTGATGATTTTGATCTTAAGTATGGTTATAGAAATGATGGTATGGCATTCTCATTCTCAGGAATGGCAACAAAGATTGGTACAGCACTTGCAAACTCAATCTTCCTTTTAATCATGGGCAAATATGGATATGACAACATGTTTGCACTTAAGGGACAGCTTGAGACTGTAACAGATGCAGCTACAAAGACAGATCTTTTAGGCCAGATTTCACATATTCAGTTTGGTATCAACCTTTGCGCAAACCTTCTTCCAGGTATTGTATTCCTTCTTGGAATCATTCCACTTGTTATCTACAACCTCGACAAGCCAGGTTACATGGATAAAGTTAGAGATGGAATCATTCTTAGAAACAAAGCTCGCGAAGAGGGCAAAGCAGAATAATCCACTAAAAAGTCTAGGCTTCGGCCTAGACTTTTTTACCTTATAGGAAACTGCTTTGCAATCTCCTATAAGGTAAAAAACACACTTCGTGTGAAATATGTGTCTAGGCGACAGAAGAAGTTAATTGCAAAAAATAACAAGGTATAATTGCACATCAATAATGGGGATATTTTATTTGCAATATATGACAAATTCTACCCCAACAATTTTAAAGAGCATCATGAAATAATCCTATATAGTATTTCATATATAGAGATGACATGAAAAGGGTCTAATAAAAACTAGGAAGGTATATTGTAATGGAAAAGAAAAAGGTACTTGGCATCTCCTTTGGTCGCAAGATGAGCAACTGTGATGTCATGGTAAAGGAAGCTTTAATGGAGTGCCAGCGTCAAGGCTGTGATGTGGCATTTTTGAGAGCAGACGATTTGGAAATCAACAACTGCACAGGCTGTATCGCTTGCGTTATTGGTATGATGAGCGGAAGAGGTAGAGGCTACTGTGTAAAGCATGATGATTTCGATATTTTAGATGAGGCGGTTATGCAGGCGGATGCAGTAATCTTGGCTTGCCCAACCTATGAAACATCAGTTACAGGTCGATTCAAAACAATCTGCGACCGCATTGGACCAAGCCACGATATTTCATTTAGAAAGGTTCGATATGGCGAGGGAATCGCTGCAGGAATTCCAGAGGAACAGTTGCCTGATGTAAGAGCAATGAAGAAGCGCTCAGCGGCACTTATTTCTGTGGGCGGTGCAATGACAGAAGAATGGATAGCGCTAACTCTTCCGATGATGTTTGAGTTTACATTCCCAATGGGAATTGATGTGGTTGACACAGTTGAATACTATGGTGCAATGGCCTGCGAAAATGTGGCAGGAAATCCCAAAATGATGGAGCGCATGACACAGGTTGGAAGGAACATTGTAGCTTCAATCAATGCAGATACAGAGGATGAACGTATCAAGTATCGTGGCGAAGAGGAGGGCACTTGCCCAATCTGTCACACCAGATTGATTCAGTTCTCCCATGACAAGAAAACTGCTTCTTGTTTGGTCTGCGGAAGTAGAGGAACCTTTGATATTGTAGATGGCAAATTTGTTATGAATTACACCCAAGAGGAGCTTGACCGTTCAAGACTTCGCTGGGGAGGCAAGCTAGAGCATTCTACAGAGATTAAGACTCAGGCTCAACCGGCAGGAACAATCAAAAATCTTAAAGAATTAAAACAACCATATGCAGATTTCAATCCTGGAGTATGGGAGGCGGATAAATCGGCTTATGGAAATTTGGCTAGAGAATTTTTTAGGGAAAAGTTGTAAGAAAAATAGATTCGTATATACGATATGAGAAAATAGAAATCAAATTATAAAAAGCTAAAAGATTTATGAGGAGGTATATATATGAAAATAGGTGTATGTTCCAATGTACGAGGTGACTTACCTTGGGAAGAAGCATTACAGTATTTTGCAAAGAAGGGAATCGAGTGCGTCGAAGTGGGCGTAGGTGGATATCCAGGAAAGGATCATTGCGACCCAGACCTGCTTTTAAATGATGAAGAAGCTTATGCAAAGTGGAAGAAAGCATTAGACGATAATGGAATCACAGTATCAGGATTTTCTTGCCACTCAAACCCGGTTCATCCTAACAAAGAGTTTGCAGCAGAATCAGACAAGGCAATGAGAGATGCAGTGCTTATGGCAGAAAAATATGGTATCCACAACATAGAATGCTTCTCTGGTTGTCCTGGAGATTTCGAAGGAGCTAAATATCCTAACTGGGTTACATGTCCTTGGCCAAATGATTTTGGAGAGATATTAGAGTATCAGTGGAATGAAGTCCTCATCCCTTATTGGAAAGAGTTTGTGAAATTCGCAAGAGAGCATGGAGTAACGGAAATCGGTTTAGAAATGCATCCTGGATTCTGTGTTTATAATACCCAGACCTTACTCAAGCTTCGCGAAGCTGTTGGTCCAGAAATCGGCTGCAACTTTGACCCATCTCATCTTATCTGGCAGGGAATGGATCCTGTAACTGTTATCCGCGCACTTAAGGGAGCTATATTCCACGTGCATGCAAAGGATACACGTATAGACGATAATAACACTCGCCTCAACGGTGTTTTAGATACAAAGTCTTATGCTGATGAGATTAATCGCTCATGGATATTCCGTTCATGCGGCTATGGAAATGACAGATTATACTGGAACGACATCATTTCAAATCTCAGAATGATTGGATATGACAAGGTAATGTGCATAGAGCATGAGGATTCGCTCATGAGCTTGGATGAAGGTCTTGAGAAAGCAGTTGCTTGCATGCAAGATACTATCATCAAAGAAGCAAAGCTTACCAACGCAAGATGGATTTAAGAAGAATAAGAAATGAAGAAAGCATCCCAGCCAATTGGTCTGGGATGCTTTCGTGTTAATTATTTACAACGTCCAAGGCTCTACGATTGCATCAATGTTTTGCAACCAAGTAGTTCCATTTTTTCTTTTAACCGTAAGAGGTGTTATGGCAACTGAATTAACTGGTTGAACATCTTCATATCCATTTGAATCAACTACCGAACCTAAAGCACTGATTACATAGCTTGTGCCGTCTACAGTTCCAAGATAAATCATAGTGTGCCCAGAGAAATAAAGTGGTGTTCCAGGAATGCACTTTGAAATCACATCAGCCTTTGCTACATCATCTAAATCTCCGATGTTGCGACAGGTTCCAGGAACCTCTCTCTGCCAGCTTGTGTTTCTTGGCATATCGAGACCAAAGCATTTGTATACGTTACCAACATAAGCAGAGCAATCTACTGAATCAAGCATTCCGCCCCATCCGTAGGTGTTACCTAAATATTTAAAACTCAAATTCACAAGATTTGCTGATGTCATTGGCAAATAACCGATATTAACATCCTTGCCTTGAGATACTAGTGCAACTTGCTTTATCATCTTTCCATCTTCGCCACGAGTAGGAAGATATACAACATAATTATTCCAAGCACCTCGAGTACCGATATTTCTTGGAACCTCTGAATCAGGCACGAGCTTAAGTGTTGTTCCCATTGTAAGCTTTACACCTGAAGTCGCTGGCAAATAATGTGACTCTGAAAGAGCAAATTCATCTGTGGTAACCACGATGAAATCCTTTCCAAATACATCAGTCTGCCACATGTCAAGCCACTGAGCCTTGTCCTCGCAAAATGCGATGTCATCTCCAAGCACCCAACCACTAACAGTTTTTGAGTAACCCCAGTAAAACTCATGTCCGTTAATCTTAACATAGGCCTTTACTAAAAATGGCTCATTTACTCTTAATGACGATAGGATTACTTCATCATCCGAATCCTCGGCGCTATAACCAATATAATCGGCAGTAGGAAGTGATTTAATCTGAGTCTGACTTACAGCTACTGCGTACTTAGGGCTGATAATGCCGCTCCAGCTATCCTGAGGAACAGCTATCATACCGGCTATAGATCTATAATAAAGATCTGTATCTGTTTCTACACCATTTACAAAAATAGGCTTTTGAGGAATCTCGCTTGCAATGCTGTTGGCAAGCTTTACCTTCAATTCGCCTGCATCATAGCTTGCATCCATTCCAGTAATATCATTCATATTTGCTGTTGGTGATTTCAGTGCAGCAGAATTAAATAGACTAACCTTGTTTGGATCCATTAAAAGCGCACCAGATTGTTCGCCTGTACGAGTATTCCAATAGGTTGGCGCACACATCTCACGTGTAACAGTGCTTTCAGTAGGAACAACTGCTTCTGCGCTTTCAGTAAAAACAGTTGCAGCAATGGCAAAAGAAAAAATTGCTACAGCAACTTTTGTTTTTACATTGTTTACATGTTTCAAGATTTTTTTCATGCGTATCCTCCAATTTCTAGTTGTGGTCGTTCCTCCCCGCTACATTTAAAATTGTAGAATATCGTCATTATACCTGTAAACGTACTCTTTTTCAAGCTGGGAGGGGAGTATCTTCATGATTATAGGCGATTCAGAATTTTCCATAAATGTTATTGGAAAAGGCAATAGAGTAATCATAAAAAGTGCGATATTTTATCAAAAGAAGTACTTGGATAAAATGTTAAAAACGTGTATTATAATGTTTATGATTTCTTGTGGGATATTTAGGGAATCCTACTAAAATCCTGTTCCTCGCGGGGGCAGATGACTAAACAAAAAGGAGAACATTATGAAAAACAACAAGAAAAAGATTATAATCGGTGGGATAATTCTCGCAGCATTAATTGCAATTTTTACTGTATGTTATTTTAAGTTTTATGCGAAGCCTGTAGAGGGGAGCAAGAAAGTTGTAATTGAGGTGGTTGATAGAGAGGGGAATACCACAGGTTATAAGTTAGCTACAGACGCTGAGTTCTTGAAGCAAGCCATGGATGAGTTATCTAAATCAGACAAAGAGTTTAGTTATAAGGGATCTGAGAGCGAATATGGAATAATGATTGAAGAAATCAATGGTCAGCAAGCAATCTATGACAAGGATAACGCTTATTGGGCTTTATATGTAAATGATAATTACGGTGAATATGGTGCAGACCAGCAGCCGGTAATAGATGGTGAAACATACACATGGAAGTATGAAAGTGTGACACAATAAATGAAGGGTGATAAGTCACTTTTTTCAGCAAAGGACATAGCATATATAGGAATAATGATTGCGGTTATCGAGGCATGTAAGTTTGCCTTGAGTTTTCTTCCAAACATCGAGCTAACTACATTTTGGCTCATTATGTTTACCCTTTTTTATGGACGCAAAACAGCAATTCTTGTGCCTGTTCTAATACTAGTAGAGGGGGCGGTCTACGGGGTGAACACCTGGTGGATAATGTATCTATACATATGGCCCTTGCTAGTGTTAATGGCTTGGCTGTTTCGTAAATGCGAATCAGCATTATTCTGGGCTATATTTTCAGGAATCTTCGGTTTGTGTTTTGGCGGACTTTGTGCGCTGACACCATTCTTTATGGGTGTGTTTACCGAAGGAATCTCTAGTGGTTTTAACACAGCCTTTTCTTTTTGGATTTCTGGAATCCCCTGGGATATTGTGCACTGCGTAGGCAACTTCGTGTTTATGCTTATCCTTTTTAAGCCAATAGGTAAAGTGATGAAAAAGGCTTTTCATATGGAACAGTCATGAAATTATAAAAAGTGATGAAGAAATCTTTTGGAATGGAACAGATTTGAAATTATAAAAGCTCCGCAACTCGCGGAGCTTTTGAAATATCAGATTTCATTCACTTGATTCATAAAAACAATCTAAAAAATCATTTTTAGTTTTTCAAAATCAATACAATTTGGATTATCAATAATTAGTTATTTAAACCGTCAATATAATCTGAAATAGCACTTGTATCGACTTCGAAGTATTCGTATTCTTTGTTAGCTTCGCGTGCCTTTTCAGCCTTATCGTATATTGAAAAACCAATCCAGCCTACAATTGCAATTGTGACGAGAAGTACGCAACATACGCTAAGTACATGCTCGATTTTCTTCTTTCTAACAAGAGCCTTGCGGTGTGTCTTGTCGTGTTTCTTTTGATCTACTTTTTCCTGACTCATTTCTTCTCCTAACCTGAAGCAAATGCTCCCTCTAGGGATGCCTCAGTCTTTACTATATAACTACAAAATATAGTACCTCAACCCCTGTCTTTTTTCAAGGATATATGGGAAAAGTATTACTTTTGCTCATATTACATCAAACTAATACTTTTTTGGACATATTTTCTTCTAAATGTGAAATCTAAGTATTACTTTCTCTTAAAAACATAGAAACTAAAACTTTTTTCTTGAGTCGACATCCATTTTTAGCAGTTTATACACACGATAAGTATTACTGACCATACATATTGAGTAAAAGTAATACTACAAAGCTTTTTAAAGTAAAGCAGCACAGATTGCAGTCCATACATTAAAAAAAAGCAATACGTGGAAAGAAATCTTGGCTATATTCGGTTTTCAATAAAAAACAAAATCCGGACGAGCACAAGAACTTAAAGAAAATAAGCTAAAATAAGGATAACAAAACACAATATATTGTGGTAGAATTAAGTATGTATGAATATAAGCTAGGCTAACTATAGCTTAATTGATTCAAAAGGAGAGATTGATGAGCAAAGCTGATGTTATTTTTAAAGAGATGTGCCGCGACATATTAGAGAATGGCACAGACACCAAAGATGAATTGGTGCGCCCAACTTGGGAAGACACAGGCGAAAAGGCATACACAATCAAAAAGTTTGGCGTAGTTAATAAATATGATTTGAGAGAAGAGTTTCCTGCTCTCACACTTCGAAGAACTGCACTAAAGTCTTGTATGGACGAGGTGCTTTGGATTTATCAGCGTAAGTCCAACAACATTCATGATTTGAAACCACACGTGTGGGATGAATGGGCTGATGAAACAGGCTCTATTGGTACAGCCTACGGATATGTTGTGGGTGAAAAGTTCAAGTTCAAGGGTGAGATGATTGACCAGATGGACTATGTTCTCAAGCAGCTTAAAGAAACACCATACTCTAGAAGAATTATGACAAACCTATATCAGTTTCACGATTTGGCAACTGGTCATCTAGATCCATGTTGCTATTCGGCGACCTACAATGTCACCAAGGACAATGCTACAGGCAAGCTAGTTCTTAACATGGTGCTCAATCAGCGCTCGCAGGATGTTTTGGCCGCCAACAATTGGAACGTGTGCCAGTACGCAATCCTTCTAATGATGGTTGCACAGGTCAATGACATGATTCCAGGGGAGCTGATTCACGTCATCGCGGACGCACATATCTACGACAGACACGTTGATATCATCAAAGAATTAATACAGCGCCCTGAGCATCCAGCTCCAAAGGTGCGCTTAAATCCCGAGGTCAAGAACTTCTACGACTTCACAACCGACGATCTCATCGTGGAGGACTATATCCACGGCGAACAAGTCAAAAACATACCTATTGCTGTTTAGGAAGCAAACTAATTCTGTATCTTAGATACATGAATTAGTTTGCCACGACGCGCCGCATCGACGAAGTCGATCATAAATCGGTGCGTCTTCCCGTTGTTAGGATGATAGATGAGCAAGTAGCTATCAAGCTCTAAGTGTTGCCGTATAGGCTTGATATTCGACTTTAGTAACTGAAGATATTAGATGAGTCGGTAGTTGACAAGCTCTGAGGTTACTTTAGCGCGATGTGTTAATCGCGCGGAGTAACACTCAGGCTTGTAGACGTAACCGACGGACTAAGGACTAGGAGATATAGCATGAATTTAATTGTTGCAGTGGATAAAAATTGGGCAATTGGCAAGGACAACAAGCTTCTTGTGAGTATCCCAGATGATATGAAATTTTTTAGAGAAACCACCACAGGCAAGGTGGTAGTTATGGGACGAAAGACTTTAGAGAGCTTCCCTAATGGCAAGCCTCTCAAGAATCGAGTCAACATCGTTCTTACGAGAGATGCAAACTATCAGGTGAGCGACGCTATTATCGTTCACTCAAAAGAGGAGCTAGATGATGAGCTTCAAAAATATAATAGCGACGACATCTATGTAATTGGTGGCGAGAGCATTTACCGTTTGCTATTAGACGATTGCGATAGAGCATTTGTTACATATGTAGATTATGCTTATGACGCAGATACATACTTCCCAAATCTAGATGAAAAATCTGATTGGAAGCTTGCAGAAGAATCTGAAGAGCAGACTTATTATGACATTGAGTTTTACTTCAGAACATATATAAAATAAATCGAGTAGCTTTCTTTGCAGGGCACGCCTTTGGATAAATCCAAAGCCTGGTCCGGTACGATTACTGTTTTTCCGATGAAAAACAAGAAGTAATGGACTAGCAATTTAAAGAGCTACTTATTAAGAGTGAGATTTACAGTGAGGAAATAGAAATGGCATTGAATATTACAGGAAGAAAGTTGTTTGTTAAGGCCTTAAAGGAAGAGGGAATAGACACAATTTTTGCCTATCCAGGTGGTATGATTACTGATATCATGGATGAGCTATACAAGACTGAAGGCATCCGAGTAATCCTTGGTCGTCACGAGCAAGCCCTCATCCACGAAGCTGAGGGTTACGCTAGAGCTACTGGCAAAACTGCCGTGGTTTTAGTTACTTCAGGTCCTGGGGCAACAAACACAATTACAGGTATTGCAGATGCTTATTACGACAGCATTCCTATGGTTGTTTTTACAGGTCAGGTGCCACTTCACCTGATTGGTAATGATGCGTTCCAAGAGGTTGATATCGTGGGAATGACTCGTTCGATTACAAAGTATGGGGTTACAGTTCGAGACCGAGCAGATATGGGACGTCTCATCAAGATGGGATTTCAGATTGCTTCAACAGGCAAGCCTGGTCCTGTTCTTATCGATATACCAAAGGATATTCAGACAATTTCCGGAAGTCCTGAGTATCCAGATTATGTTGATATTCGTGGATACCATCCAAACGAATCTGTTCACATCGGACAGCTCAAAAAGGCATATCGTCTTTTAAAGAATGCCAAGCGTCCGCTGATTCTTGCAGGGGGCGGCGTTCGAATTGCGAGGGCGGAAAAATACTTGTTGAACTTTGCAACAAAGATGGGTATTCCTGTTACAACAACTGTTATGGCAAAGGGCGTCATGCCAGATGACAACAAGCTTTACATCGGCAATTGTGGTATGCACGGAAGGTTCGCAGCCAACAAGGCTGTCACCGAATGTGACGTACTGTTTTCAATAGGTACTCGTTTCAATGACCGTATTACAGGCGAACTAGACAAGTTTGCACCAAAAGCTCAAATCGTTCACGTTGATATTGCATCTGCATCTATCTCACGAAATGTTGAGGTTGATGTGCCAGTCACAGCTGATGCCAAAATTGCATTAGAAAAACTAGTAGAATACGCAGAGCCTATGGACACAGACAAGTGGCTTGCTAAGATAGATGAGTGGGAGCAGGAGCATCCACTTGGAATGCCTAACACCAAAATAGGTATCTGTCCTCAGACTATTTGTGAAGCCATAAACGAAGTGTTCCCTGATGCCAACATTGTCACAGATGTTGGACAACATCAGATGTGGGCAAGTCAGTTTATCAAGCTTAACAAAGGGCAACAGTTTATTACATCTGGAGGATTGGGCACCATGGGATTTGGTTTCCCTGCAGCTATCGGTGCTGCCGTTGGCAAGCCAAAGAAGCCTACTGTTCTTATCACAGGTGATGGCGGATTCCAGATGAACATGCAGGAGATGGCAACAGCTATGACGGAAAAAATTCCGGTTATCATCTGTATATTCAATAATGCTAACCTTGGTATGGTTCGTCAGATGCAGCAGCTGTTCTACGGCAAGCGCTACGAGATTACCAATCTAGGGGCTCCAGATGGCAACTATTATCCTGACTTTATCAAGTGGGCGGAAAGCTATAGCTGCAAGGCGATTCGAGTTACAGATGGCGATGATGTTGTAGGGGCGCTAAAGCAGGCTCGGAAAAACACAGCTGGACCTACCGTTTTAGATTTCATTGTTTCACCTGACGATTTGGTACTTCCTATGGTAAAGAGTGGCACACCACTTAGCGATATGATACTCAAATAGTTACAATATTATGGAAGCATGATAGACATTCATTACGAATGAGCAAAAAGTAACTAAGAAGATAGGCTGTATTAATAGAAGCATGAAAAAGGAGACAACATGAAAAATAGATGGATTGCCTTATATGTTGAAAATCAAGTAGGTGTTTTGGCTAAGGTTTCAGGACTTTTCTCAGCAAAGTCATACAACCTGCAGACTCTTACAGTAGGTACCACAGAAAAAGAGGATGTATCAAGAATGACAATTTCAGTCAAGGCTGATGATGCAACCTTTGAACAGATAAAAAAGCAATTGAACGCGATGGTGGAGGTTATCAAGGTTATCGACCTTACAACCACACTAGTTCATATGAAAGAGATATTATATGCCAAGGTTTTAGGACTTGATGGCGCAGGTAAGACGGAAGCATTTCAAATTGCAGAGGTCTTTGATCAAGGGGGGAATGTTAAGATTGTTGATATTGGCTCAGACGCAGTCTTGTTTGAGTGTACACTTACAGAAAGGAAGAATAACGAGTTAATCTCGCTTCTTAAAACTAGATTTAAAAAGCTGGAAGTTGTGCGTGGCGGAGCGGTAGCGGTAGAATCTATCAGTAGCTCTTGCCGATAGGAGAGTATATGAACAAATTAAGAGGGTGCATGGCTGTTGTTCTGATGGCTATATTCTTTTCAAATTCCCTTGTAGCTAGTGCCTCCCAGACGGAGGTCGACAGGCTTAAGGAGGAATCAGAAAATGCCTCTCAGCAGGTTAATGACATTAACAGTCAAAAGCAACAGGCGGAATCAGCAAAGGAACAGTTGCAGTCTCAGGCAACAAGCTTGTCTGGGCAGATTACAGATCTTAATACACAAATAACCACAGTTACTGGGGAAATATCTGAGACAGAGGTTAGTATCGCCGCTGTGGAGGCTGATATTGACGATTTAAACGACAAGCTAGACAAGACTCAGAAATCTTTGGAAAACCAAAAAGAATCTATGTCTAGTCGTATCGTTTACATGTACGAAAACAAGTCCACCAACACGTTGGTGAATTATTTGGAAAGCGGTTCCATGGCAGAGTTTTTGCAGCGTTTGGAATACATGCAAAACATCGCAGAGTACGATCAATCTTGTATTGAAAAGTTCGAGGCAACAGAACTCGAGCTAGAAGAAACCAAAGCTGCCATCCAAGAAAAGAGCGATGAACTTACATCATATAAAGGCAAGCTAAAATCCAAGAAATCGAATTTAGGAACCTTAGTAAACAATACCGCATCAGCATTAAATACCACCAATACCCAGATAGCAGACACAGATGCAGCAATCGCCGAACTTGAAAAGCAGTTGGCGGAGGCAAAGGAAAAAGAAAAACGTTTGCAGCAGCAGTATCAGGCGGCGCAGGTTGCTTTGGCTGAAAAGCTAGCCGGCGAGCATGGCGGATACACTGGTGGATACAGCACCACAGATGAAGAAACTCTGATATTGGCGGCTCTTATACAGGCGGAGGCAGCAAATCAAGGTGACGCTGGGCGCCTCGCTGTAGGTTCGGTTGTTATGAATCGAGTGGCAAGTGGCAGATTCCCGAATTCTGTTTCGGGAGTTATATATTCACCTGGTCAGTTTGCTCCTGTTACCTCAGGTCGAGTGGCAATCATCTTGGCAGAAGGGCCAAATAGCGCTTGTCAAAGAGCGGCAGCTCAGGCGATTTCTGGAAGCACCAATACCGATGCGTTGTTCTTCTGTACCTACAGTTACGCCCAAAATCTGCACAACAGTCAGGTGGGGGCAGAGCAAGCGGCCGCGGAGGCAGAGGGCAGAGAGCCTCGTGAGGGAATTGGATTCTTAGATAGAACCTCGGGAACCACGATAAACGCACATTATTTTTATAACTACAATTAAAATAAATTAATAAGGAGGACATGATATGGCAACACCACATAACGAAGCGAACAAAGGGGATTTTGCTAAAACCGTACTTATGCCAGGAGATCCACTCCGTGCTAAGTTTGTAGCTGACAATTTTTTAGAGGATGTTAAATGTGTCAACACAGTTCGTAACTGTCTTGGCTATACAGGAAAATATAAAGGTGTTCCTGTGTCAGTTATGGCAAGTGGAATGGGTATGCCTTCAATTGGAATATATTCATATGAATTATTTGCATTTTATGATGTAGAAAACATTATTCGCATCGGCTCTGCTGGTTCTTATACAGACAAGCTCAATGTTCTTGACGTAGTAATTTCAGAGAGCGCATTTTCAGAAAGTACCTTTGCTAAGTACACAAATGGAGTAGAGGAATCAACACTTTACCCTAGCAAGAAGATTAACGATATCGCAATTGCGAAGGCAAAAGAGCTTGGTATTGATGCTAAGCTTGCAAAGGTTCACTCTAGTGATCAGTTCTATACTGCACCAGAGATGGGAGGCTGGAAGGCCGTAAAAGCTCGCACCAATTGCGATTGCGTAGAGATGGAGAGCTTTGCTTTATTTAACAATGCAAACATGCTTGGAAAGAATGCAACATGTATGCTTACAATTTCTGATTCCTTTGTAACATCAGAAGAAATTCCAGCTGAGGAGCGCCAAAAATCATTTACAGAGATGATGAAGCTTGCTCTAGAGACGGCAATCGCGCTTTAAATGAATGATGGTAATGAAATTTTCATTTGAATGAAATAAGAAACAGCATTTTAAAAATTTAAATAATGATGCCTTGCATAGGCACTTTTGAAAATTCCTTCTATATATAATAAGAATTTTATCAGGACAACATTTTTAAGTGGAAATGTTGTCCTTTTTCTTTAAAGATTAAAATTCCCCGTTGAATCCGAGGCTGAGATATGGTAACATTTTTTCATCGGCGGCGGATTGAGGTCTATTTTTTTTGAGAATTCTTCGTTAAAAAATTAACAGTTTCGCGAAACAGTTTTTGTATACTATGTACAAAAAATTATTTTTGTGGAACTAAGATGAGTTCGAAATAAAATTAACAATAGAATTTAATCAACCGGAAACAAAAAAGTATTTCTTAATAAAATTAAAAGGAGAAAGAACATGGGAAAAAAAGTAGTTATTGCTAGCGCATGTAGAACAGCCATTGGTACAATGGGCGGATCACTTAGCAACACTCCAGCTGCAGATTTAGGTGCTATCGTTATCAAGGAAGCAGTTAAAAGAGCAGGTATTAAGCCAGAGGATGTTGAGCACGTATATATGGGTTGCGTTATCCAGGCAGGTTTAGGACAAAACGTTGCTCGTCAGGCTGCAATCAAGGCTGGTCTTCCAAACGAGACAACAGCAGTTACAACAAACGTTGTTTGTGGTTCTGGTCTTAACTGTGTTAACCAGGCTGCACAGATGATTATCGCAGGTGATGCTGATGTAGTAGTAGCTGGTGGTATGGAAAACATGTCTTTAGCACCATTTGCACTTCCAAATGGTCGTTATGGTTACAGAATGACATGGCCTTCAAACAGCCAGGGTGCTTTAGTAGATACAATGGTTAAGGATGCTCTTTGGGATGCATACAATGACTATCACATGATTAAAACAGCTGACAATGTTGCAGAGCAGTGGAAGCTTACAAGAGAAGAGCTTGATGAGTTCGCAGTTAACTCTCAGAACAAGGCTTGTGCAGCTATCGAAGCTGGCGCATTCAA